>Ga0114969_10004412_pt1 | contig 11116 bp, 10 predicted proteins | sample M_130807_MF_Meta_FD_87316 | JGI IMG/M metagenome (GOLD analysis project Ga0114969, IMG submission 87316) | Freshwater microbial communities from Lake Montjoie, Canada to study carbon cycling - M_130807_MF_MetaG | ecosystem: Environmental > Aquatic > Freshwater > Lake | place: Lake Montjoie...
CACGATGAGTTCGGTTGAACCGCCGCCGATATCAATGATGAGGTGACCATTGGGGTCTGGCACAAGTTGTGAAGTGCAGCCTCGGTAGGCAAGCCGGGCTTCTTCTTCGCCGCTGACAAGTTCGGGTCGGACTCCCAAGACTTTTTCTGCTTGATCAAAGAATTCATCACGGTTGAGCGCGTCGCGTGATGCACTTGATGCAACGATTCGCAGACGTGGTGAATGATGTTGATCAAGTAGACCTCGATACATCGAGAGACAATTGATTGTTCGTTCGATCGCTTCAGGTGACAGATTGCGAGTTTGATCAACACCTTGTCCAAGTCGAGTGACCGTGACTCGCCGTTCAAGAGTGCGTCCATCGCGATTGACGATTAACAAGTTGGTGGAGTTGGTGCCGATGTCAATTGCTGCGACTGCACTATGTACTGAGGTATTCATGAGCCACTTGCGATTCGTTCGGCGACCCAACGACCAACTGGATCGTCTCCGCCGGCCAAAAACCATGCGTAGTGCGCGTGTAGACACTTCACTCCAATTCGAGTGCCAGCAACTCCACCCGAAGGCCGAGGACCGACATGATCAAGAGGGATATAAGCGTCACGCTCGGCTTGGTATCGTCGGTGAGCATTTTCAAGCGCTGCCGCATCAACTTTGACTTCTGCTTCGTTGACACCTCCGGCTGCTTCAAGGCGACTCACTTCAATCAGCGTTTCGGGGGAACACAGCCAATATAAGGTCGGCATCGGTGTCCCGTCGGCAAGGAACGGCGCATTCTTGATAACAACAGGCACTCCATCGTTGTCACGTACGACAACAGCAAATAAACCGCTGGGCTCGCGTCCGAGAAGTTGGGCAACTATCTCGCGATCGTGAGGACTGGCAACGAAGTCGTTATTCAACTCTCGCGATGACGACGGCGGAACGGACGCACGACGAACAAAAGGATGCCCAAGATGACGCCAGCAATGGGAAGAAGTCGTTTCATCATTGCGCCACCAGCAACTGACTGCAGGTTTAACGGTTCAGCAGCGGGCCCTTCAATTTTACGAATCTTCGGTTCGTCCGCCGATGCATCAGTGACTTGGCCAGCGGTCGGAGCTTTGGATGACGGAGCATCAGTCACTGGTGCGCTCGCCGATGGAGCAGGAGTGCCACCTTCGCGGTCGATCAGTGCGTTCAAGTTGTCGGCAAATTGTGCGATGAGTTTTTCGCTGATGTCGGCGAGTGCGCCACGTCCGAATTGGGCCACCTTGCCGGTAATCGCTAGATCGGTGACGACGTTGACTGATGTACTTGTTGGCGTGATCGCAGTGAGTTGGGCGGTGATGGTTGCCGAAGCATTGCCCTTGCCGCCGATGTCGCGACCAGATGCTTTGAGGTGAGCACGAAAGTTCACCGTGTCGAGTTCAACGAATTGAGCTTCGCCTTTGAATTGGGCGACGATTGGCCCAACCTTGATTTTGACTCCACCTTTGAAGACATCGCCATGAACTTCATGGAGTTCGGCACCAGCCAAACATGGAGCGATGCGCTCAAGATCGGTGAGAACTACCCACGTTTCGGCGATGGGTTGATTGACGGTGAAAGTGTGGTTTAGGTCCATTGCGCAAGGTCCTCCTGCGTGTCGATGTCGGCCGCGGAACCAGGGCAATCTACTTGCGAAACCAGCTCGGGACGCAGGCGGATCAGATCTCTGGCGCCGGAGTCACCAGAATTTGGTAACAAAGGCCAAATTGATTCGTGAAGTCGAACCGGATTTCCATTCCGGCCGAAATAAGTAGCCACGGCGATTGGAGTCGTGGCATTGGCAACGCGTCGCCAGGCCTCGGCGGTGACGAAGGGTTGGTCGGCGAGTCCGACGACGACAGCACTGGCCGTCAGACGTTGGGCCTCGTGAATCCCCATTGCAACCGAACCACTTTGTCCATCGGCCCAACGGCTGTTGTGGATGACGGTGACATTGGGATGGGCGAGCATGGTTGAGGGAATATTGGCGGCCCCAGTGACGACGACAATGTGGGCGAAGCCGGCCCCGAGCACTTGTTGCAACGACATCTCGAAAATGCACTGATTACCCGGCTGGGGCAAAGTCACGAGAAGTTTGTGCTCAGAACCCAAAAATCTCGAACCAGCGCCAGCGGCCAAAAGGATGGCCACGGTGTCAGTTGGAGGGGTCTGTGACCCATGCTCAGAGGAAATATCCACGTCGTTATCTTGCCTCATGACCAGCACTTTTGTCATGAAATTGCCGATTTTTAGGTTCAAATATGACAGGGGCGCAACAAATATGACAGTTGTGTTGCGATATCGTGTCAAAAATCCTTCGGGTACTTGATTCGAGATGAGATATGAACGATTCACACACGAATAACTTTGGACGTCGATTCATCGCCGTCGTGGGCGTTGTTCTTTCTGTCGTATCTTTTGTTCTGACGACGTCAGTTGCATCGGCCCAATCAGTTGTGGGCAAGTCGGTGGTCATCCCCGACAGCGATCCGTTAGCACTGTCGGCCAATCGAGCGCTTGAACAACTTCGTGACGATCTCGTTCGGTTTGACGGTGCGCCCGAAACAAGTGTTTCTTTTATCCGTTTACGTCGGGCGACTGCCGAACTAGTTGCCGACCGACTGGCCCTTGACCCCAAAGAGTTGGAAGCAGCGTGGGCCGACTCGGACATTAATCATCAGACCGCATTGCTCGCAGCGTTGACTCAGGTGGGCGTGCCGTACAAGCGATTTGCTATGAAGCCAGGAGTCGGGTTCGATTGTTCTGGCCTGACGTCTTTTGCTTGGGGGCAAGCCGGGTTTAACCTTCCGCATAACTCAACTCGCCAAATTCGTGCGGCTGACCCACGGACACAAGAAACAGCGCAAGCTGGAGACCTACTGCGTTATCCCGGTCACGTCATGATGTGGCTGGGTGTTGGTCAAGCGGTGATTCACTCACCACAACCACGTCAATTCGTCGAAGTAAAAATACTCACGAAGCGCTCGATGACTCGCAGCACCTTTGGTGATCCCACCGAGTAATTGGTTTATGCCGAAAATTGATCAGCCGTTGCTGTTGCTGTGAAAGATAGTGCAGTGATCGTGAGATCGGCGGTATCCATTGAAGCCACAACTCCGAGATCGATGAATGCGCAATAGGTTTTTGATTGACTAGCGCCGTTGCCGTCAACTACTGGGATGGCGCTACACGATGCATTGTTGTCAACGATGACTTCGTCCGAAGCAACTGCAGAGCCAACCGCAACACGTGCATCTTGTTGCATGCGTTCGATGGTTGCTTTCTTGAAAATCGTGGAAACTAATTGGCGGTCAGACACTCGCGATTCATCAATACCAGGTGCGCAATCAGAGGTAATCGTTGAACAGGTCAAGGTGGTGCCATTGGTTAAATAGATGTACCTGACTTCGGCGATTGTGATGCTTGTCCCCAATGAGGGGTCAAAAGCCAGAGTTGCAGCGGTGTGAAGGTCGCCGAATTTGGTGACAACTTCATAGGCGATGGTGAAATTGGCGATGGGAGTCGAATTCAAAATGGCGATGACTTCTTGAATAGCCGCGTCGGACACAGCGGGAACAGTTTTTTCGGGCATCAAGGTTGGTCGTTCGCCAGTAAAACAACCGCTCAGCACGAGAGCACCAATGCTGGCGCTAGCGAGCAACTTGACGAGTCGATGCGAATTCACGCTAGAAGCCTAGAGTCAAATATCAATTGAAACTTCAACAGAAATTGTTTTCTGAGGACCTTGTTCTCGTAGCGTAAAGATCGTGATTGAACTTGATGCATCCACGGTCTTGCTGCAATGGGCGGTTGGCGGCATGTTGGGATGTTGGTATACAACCCGCCATCGTGAAGTCGGGTTGGGATACGGATGGCTGTTGCGGGGGACCTATGTCTTAATGGCTGCCGCATCGGCCTACATCGGATTCGCCTCGGCTTCTTCATCATCTGCAGAAACGATTCGTGACATCGGAGCTGTTGGTGTGGCAATTGCAATTGCACTTGGTCTGGGTCAAAGCATTAGTCGGCGTAAGGCTGGAGTGAGCGGCCATGTCGGCGAGCATGACCGACGATCACAACGGGTTGCCGAAATGACGGGTATTGATCGTGACGGTTCTGGAAAAGAAGTAGGCAGCGGCAAAGAATTTGAACCGCTCATTGATTTGTTGCCCGTAGCTATTGGGCTTGTTGCGTTAATTGCTGCCGGAGTTTCTGATGGTGGCAACGATGCTGTCGCCATTATTCGGACAGTTGTTGGCGCGGCCTTTTTAGGTTTTGTATCCGATGCGATGTTGCTAGGTCATTGGTACCTCGTTCAGCCAGGACTTCCGCGGCGGCACGTCAATGACATCGTGCGTACGTTTCTCGTGATTTGGCCAATTGAAGTCATTGTGATGTTGATTCCAACGGGAATGTTCAGTGTCTTCTCGGGAACGGTCGATGACGGCTGGAGCGGACAACTGGGTTGGTTTTGGGGGGCTTGTGCGATCACGACTGGTGTCTTAAGTGTGGTGACTTTGAAGGCGCTTCAAGAACGTGCGTATTCAGCCGTGATGGCAGCAACCGGACTGATGTATCTCGCAATTTTGACTGCGTTCGGAACCGATCTCGTCGCTCGTGCTGTGCTTGCGGGCTAGTGCACCGATTCATAGAAGGTTACGGATCGACTACCCACGAATTGATGGCGTAACTTTTGTCAGCGTGCACTTCAATGATTGCCGTAGAGACTGCATGTCGCACACCACCGGTCGTTGATACTGCGAGCCGAACCTTTCGTTGAATGGTTTGACTAATAACGCCAACTTTGTACGAAGAGATTCCTTGGCTGGGGGCAAGTGACAACGCAAGTTGAAGTTTGGTGGCGACAACACCCCCGGTCATGCCAAGTTCGTATGTTGCGGTTGTACCCGTTGCACGCACGCCAGTATTGGGGACGAAGACATAACCGTTAACAAGGAAACGGTTTGTCGTTGATATTGTTCCGTTGAGTCGGACATCAACACCCCACGTTGTACTTGGGACGAGTGTTGATGAAACATATGAAACTGGCGTGGCATTTGCAACGGGGATAATTGAATGGCTCGCAACAGGTGTTGTCGTTCCGTCGGGGAGCAAGACGGTGTCGGCAGGAATCACGACGGAAGTATTGCTCTGTCCAAAGTTCACCGTACGGATAGACATGCCTTCACTGCCCCGTGTTGTCAAAGTTGAGACCCGCCGATTAAAACGCACCGATGATTCTTGAACAGTCAGCGTTGCGCCACTTCCTAAAAGTAACGTTGCCCCCTTGCCAGTGATCTCGTGACTTTTAGGAGCAGTTGAGGCATAGGCGGCCTGAGCATCTACGGCACATCCGCCATAACTTCCCTCACCAAAGACAACTTGCGCACCGCCAGCGATGATGAGTGGTCGTTCAAAGTAATAAATACCCGAGGCAAAGTAATGAGTTCCACCAGTGAGCGTAAGTGCGGTGGTGCCGAGATAGCGCCCAGGGAAATACAACGAACAAGTACCAATCGACGCCTGTGATCCTGGTCGTTCAAAACTAGGAATTTGCGGAAGTTGTGGGTAGTTCCAAACTGACCCAGTGGGATTATCTCCAGCCAACTGCCACCATTGTTTTGCGTTGCTGGTCCAACTAGTTGATCCAGTATTGGTGAAGTTGCTGCTGAGAGGCGCTGTTGCGGTACCCGCATTAATCAAAATATTTCCGCTTAAAGCCGAGGTGGTTGTACCAGCCCATGATGGAGTTGAGATGTTCGTCGTTGTTCCCGAATTCAGTGTGGTGATTGTGCCGTAGCGATTTGCGCCCGAGGTGTAACTCGTAACCGTTGTGCAGGTTGAGTTGACGCCGTATCCATTGAGCGACCAGTTTGCTGAAGCGGCGAAGCAGGCAGATGGTCCAAAATCGCGTTGCAATGTGATCGCCATTCGAGTTCCCGATTTCACGGCCTCAGCCGCTGAATTCTGCTCGTGCAGCGCTGGTCGAGTATCGAGCAAGACTCGCGTGAAAGTCAGTAGCCCGATAGCGATCACGCTGCCAACGACTATCAAGATGAGCACGAGTAAAAGTGCCGAGCCTTGATCGCGCTCGGAGCGTTCTTTACGGACCGCAGGAACCTTTGTCATGTTGGACGTGACACCATCAAGCACGAAACTGCTTCATCGGGAGTCAAAGTGATGGTGACTCCTGGCGAACCATCACTTGGAGTTCGCAAGCGACTAGACGCCAACGCTGCTCCGCCAGACGAACACTCGGCTCGAACAAAGGTGAAGCCAGATTTCGGAGTCTCAGTGATTTGGACGGTACGTGATGTCGTCCCACTGGGGAATGTGTAGTCAAATGTGGCTGAAGATGACTGCGAAGTATTGAGGTTGCGCACGCCAACGTCGGTCGTGTACGACCAAGTGCCGGTCGCCTCAGAAAGCACTCCCGCTTGTTCAATCCGCTTTTGTACTGTGACGGTGCCACCACAAACTGCGGCACTAATTGAACGCAAAACATTTCCCAATTGAGTAAATGAAGCAGAGTTTCCGGGCAAGAAAAAATCTGCCGCAGCAGCGTTGCCGGGACTTGATGGTCCTGTTCCATTCCAGACCACATTGCCGACTACTGACTTCAGGCGATCTTGGTTAGTTGTGATGGCATCGCTACCAACCAAGATGCCGACGATGCGGGCGCCAGTGCCTCGGCCGTAGTTGGCTGCGGTGACCGCTCGTGACAGATCGGTGGGGTTGAATCTCGTATCACCGTCATTGAGAGTGTTTGTTCGGTTGCGGTTGGGTTCGCCGTCTGAAATAAAGACCACGAGTTCTGGAAGTTGTGAGAATGCTGTTCCAGATGTAGTTCTAAACGCTTGCCAAAGCCCATCTTCCCAATTCGTTCCAGATCCCCAGCGGGCGGTACTCAAGTCCTGATTGTCAACTTTGGTACGCATAGCAGTGAGGTCGGAAGTTGGATTAAGAATGTTGACGTACTGGCCCGCTGTCGTCGGATAATACGAATATGCCGAAACATCGAAACCGACGATGCGTAAATATGTTGGGGTGCCAGAAAAAGCATCGATGAACCCGAGTGCTGCGCTGACGAGCGAGGTTGCACCACCTTGTGAGGGAATTGAGTTTGACGTGTCAAGGACAACCGTGACGGTCCCGCCACAACGCGTTGGAGGAGCGGAAGGATCAATGATTCCGCCGGTGTAATCGGTTGGTAACTGGTCTTGTGATGATAGTCCTGCGCCACCAGTTGTGAATTCTTCGCCACTTCCAAAAACAACTTGGATATCTTCGCCGATGGGACGAAGCACCACTTGGTTACGTGAAGTCACAGTGACTGCGTGAGTTGGTGATTGAGATGGGTTCCAGGTAACTGGAGGCGCGGCGAGTTGATGAGCAACTCCAACTTTTGTCAAGGTCTGAGTTGTAAGTCCTACATCGCGAATTTCATAACGTTGTAGTTGCCATTCCTCGCCGACCTGAATATACCGATATGAAACGACATAATTCGTTGTGACATTACTTGTTGATATGTCGGCACGGTTGAGAGTGAGAACATTGGTGCCAGGCAAAGTTGTTCTGGGACTTGGTTGGTGCAGAGGGTCAATATTGCGACTTGATGCAGATGCAAGATCATTGGGAATCCAAGCTTGTAGAAATGTGATGTCCTTTGATTCTGACAAATGGTCTTTAATGGGTCGCTCGGTCCGAAGAATCACAATCATTGCTGCCGAAAGGCTGGTCATGATAATCCCAAGAATTGTGACGGTAATGAGCAGTTCAACCAAAGTCATACCGCGATCCCGGCAACTTATTTGCTGATTGGTCTTACGAAATCGAACGCGGGAACACATTGCTTTTCACCACCTCTAACGTTTTTGAATAGCCAGAGGGCGATGTCACCATAAAAGTGATGCGTTGCAAAGTTCGGGCAGTTGTTAATGATGCAGTTTCATTACATTCAGTGCCTGAAAGCCCGTTAGTCGTGAGCCACGTTCCAGTTGATGTAGATGATGGGTTCCAAAAATACATTTGAGTCAAGGTGACTGAACTCGTTGGCCAATCGACGGTTCCAGATGCAGATTGAATGATGGGGAGGTAGCCGCCATTGCTGTTATTGGTCGGGCAAGGAATGTAGGCATAATTTGTTAATCGATCAGCAGCGCTTCCGAGCACTGCTTCAACTTTGGCTTGATCGTCAGAGAAAGACGACATTTGGATGGCGGACCACATGGCACCGAGAACACCAGAGACCACGATGCCCATTAAGGCAACGGCAATGACGACTTCAATGAGACTTGAGCCTTGGTCGCGTCTTTTCATGGTGGTCCCACATTCGGTCAATGTCGTGTAATCAACACGTCATTCATCGGCTCGAGGACCGTCTTGGATTGTCAGGAGATTGTTAAGAAGAGATCAAACCCTCAGAATCCGATTTAAAAAATGACTCCGGCTGCCCGCAAAGCCGCAGCATCAAGCCCAACTTCGGCGACTACTTCATCGCTGTGTTGTCCTGGGCTGGGGGCCAGGCGGCCAGGTTGGGCTGGAGTTGCCGAAAACCGCGCTGCTGGACGAGGCTCGCGAAGTCGACCAGCAACTGGGTGCTCGCGTTCGATGAAGACCTGGTTGTTGCGAATTTGGGGCTGTTGTGGCAGATCAGCCAGCGTCACGACAGAAGCGGCCGGAACGTCAAACGATTGAGCACGCGTGACAAATTCGTCGGTGGGTTGTTGTGCTGAGAGTTCAGTCATTAAAGGGACCAACTCTGAGGCATTCATGGTGCGCCCGGCCATTGTTGCAAAACGTACGTCGTCGGCAAGATCGGGGCGACCAAAGGTTTGACATAGTCCACGGAATTCGCTATCGCTGACAACCGAGACGGCGGCGAATCCGTCTTTGAGTCGCGTGATGCCGTAGTTCTGTCCGATCGTCGGAGTGCGGTTTGCGTCGTCATCAAGCAACACGGCATCCATGCCCGAATCGGGCCACATAAATGAAACCGCGGCATCGAGCATTGCTAAAACAATGTGCTGACCGTCGGCGTTGCCCGCAGCGCGGGCGTACAGTGCGGACGAAATTGCTTGAGCCGCGGTGAGCGATGTGACCTTGTCGCATAAGAGAGTACGAAACAACGATGGCTCGCCATTGCGCGGATCGGTTTGCACACTCGCGAGACCCGAGGCTGCTTGAATGACATTGTCATAGACGCGATGTCCACTGTTGGGTCCATCAGGTCCGTAGCCGCTGATGCTCACATAAATCAGGTTGGGATTGACGGCCTTCAGATCCTCGTAACCAATTCCGAGTCGTTCAACTGCGCCGGGTCGAAAGTTTTGAATGACTACGTCGGCAGTTTCGGCAAGCTTTTTGAGAACCGCAACACCTTGTTCACTTTTGAGGTCGACAACGAGCGAGCGCTTGCCGCGGTTGTTGTTCACGAAAATGCCGGTCATTCCGCCCTTGGCTGAGCCGATGTAGCGCATGAAGTCACCGATACCGGGAGACTCGACCTTGATGACGTCGGCACCCTGGTCGGCCAGCATCATGGCGGCGAGTGGACCAGAGATCATGACCGACAAGTCAAGAACTTTGATGCCATGAAGTGGACCGTGTGAACTCGGATTTTTGTTCATAGTAGATATTCGCGCATCACGTGGGAGAGACAAGAGGCCAAGGACGGTTGCGTTCAACATGCAGGGCGATATCGAGGAGCAACTGTTCGGTGAAGTGACGCGACACAACTTGTAAGCCGACAGGAAGACCGTCGACGAAGCCAGCTGGAATAGAAATTGCGGGGTTGCCGTGCAGATTGGCAGGGAAAGTCAAACGTCCGTTATTTCCAGCACCGGCGCGAACGCCACCAAATGTTGACGGAAGCGGCCCCTCGGCATCAAATGCGATATCGGGGTTCGATGCGGTGAGTACTAAGTCGACCCCTGTTGAAGTATTGAATATTTCGGCCATGCGTTCATTCAATGCGGTGCGGCGCGCTTCAATTCGTGCACGAGCCTCTGGACCATAACGATCCATCGTCGCGGTTAAGCCCATGCGGATTTCGGGTGTCAAGACATCGGCGCAATCTGGCCACAACTCGCCGAGTTGCGCATGAATCGACAACATTCCGCTGATACTCCATGCCGCCCCCATGCTTGGAATTGATGTGTCAATATCAATTCGCTTCCATCCGTGTTCGGCAATGAGTTGATCGGCTTCGGCGCTTAAGACTTCCCACATTGCCGGTGACACAACTGCTCCACCCCAATCGGGAACGACTGCGACACGTAAACCGCGAAGAGCTTGAGTGAATGAACCAAGTTCGGGTTCCCATTTTCCAACACTCGGCAAACTGAGCGGATCGCGTGGGTCGTGACCAGAAGTGACGTCGAACCATCGCGCCGTGTCGCGAACGCTACGCGTGACGCAACCAGTCACTGTTGTGAGATTGCCAAGTTGCACTTTCGGTGCTCGTGGGATTCGGCCGTACGTTGCCTTGAGGCCAACTAAGCCGGTGAAACCGGCGGGAATACGAATTGATCCGCCACCATCACCAGCCGTGGCCATGGTGATAATTCCTCCAGCAACTGCAGCAGCGCTTCCACCTGAAGAACCACCGGGTGTGCGACCGTGTTCCCATGGATTATGTGTTGCGCCGTGCATCACGGTGCGAGTGACATTGACACCACCAAATTCACTCGCTGTTGTTTGACCAACTAAAACGACGCCAGCATCTTCAAGTCGTTGGACCATCACTGACGAGAAATCAGCAACGATATGTGACAGCGCAACGCATGCTTCAGTGTCTGGCCACCCTGCAACCTGATCAAGTTCTTTGATGCCGATCGGAACGCCACCAAATGGCAAGTTGACATCGGCCGAACGGGCCGAAGCGTAGGCGCGATCGCGGTCGAGGAAACCAAAAGCATTGAGATCGCTCGCCTCAATAGCGGCGTAGGTTGCATCAAGTTCATCGACAGGGGAGCGTTGGCCCGAGCGGAAAGCTTCGACGAGCGAACACGCATCACCTTGCCAGGTGTCGGGGGTCGAATCTTTTTTACCTGAGTGAGAAGTCACAGCCATAGGTGCTGACGATAGTGCCCGCCTAGAGTTTGAA
>Ga0114969_10004415_pt1 | contig 11110 bp, 10 predicted proteins | sample M_130807_MF_Meta_FD_87316 | JGI IMG/M metagenome (GOLD analysis project Ga0114969, IMG submission 87316) | Freshwater microbial communities from Lake Montjoie, Canada to study carbon cycling - M_130807_MF_MetaG | ecosystem: Environmental > Aquatic > Freshwater > Lake | place: Lake Montjoie...
ACCAGCCATCCCCGGAGGGCTACGATATCGGCTGGATCCTTGGGTACGCCAGGCAGCAGAGGCGGCCGCCGCGAAACCCGGGACGGCCGCCAAATCCGATGCGCTGCACGAATGGCTGCACAATCGCCAACGCCGTGAACAGTGGACGCACGATGGGTTCGGTCGTCTCGATTGGGCCACTGCCGGTGCGCGAGGCGGCTGTCGGGCCTTCTGTGAAACCTACGCGGAGATCGGCAACGCCCTCGGGCTGAGAGTCCGACCGGTGTACACCTTTTGGCCGACCATTGGGAATCCTCATTACTGGGTGGAAATTTGGGATGTGGAGAACCGACGCTGGCACCCCTGTGATGTCTCCGCCTATGAGCGGACCTGGGATACCCCGTGGATGCACCGGGTGCCCAAGGCGGTCAGTCTGGTACCGACGTCGGAGCCGGGAAGTTGGGCAGCCCATGATCAATCCCAGTGGGAGATGCTCGAGAACACCATCGGCCTTCATTACCCGAGTGGTGAGGTGGAGGTGACCGTGCTGGAACGCGACCGTCCGCTGTCGGGTGCCCGGGTAGAGGTGCAAGTCTGGTTGGGAGACGGCATGGGTGGCAAAGCCGCCGGGGCTACCAAGTTTGTGGACCCCAAGCTGTTTTCCGTGTTGGCCGGTCGCACGGACACCAACGGCCTGGTGCGGTTCACCTTGGGTCACAGCGCAAAACAACCCTACCGAATCCGCCTCGACGTTCCGGGCGATTTCGACTGGGCCTGGGTGGCGGTGCACTCCAACTCCCTGCACCGCAGCATCCTCCGGACGGACCGCAATCGCCCCTATGACCTGAAGGCATCGCCGCCGCGCCTGCCGTGGTCCGTGGATGAAGAATAAATTGATGAGAAAAATAATTTACAATATTATGTATTCAACTAGCAAATATTGAAGTTCCCGATGCCACTAGCCAGACGCCATAATTTAGCTTCGAGTTGCCCAACCCGTCCGTCGGTGGCAAGCACGTCCGTCGCCAAAGCGAGCGCTTGATTGCCCACATGGGGATCGGTCAGAAGGCAAGCCCAGACTGGGGGTCGTATCACTCGCGCTCAATTCGGGTGGGGCCTTGGAATTGTCCTTTTCCCAACTGTCGATAACAGTTTTTCGCCTTAGAATAACGACAGTAGTTCAATAAAAATTAAAAGCAAATGAATAAAAATAGCATTAATATATCATTCAAAATAATTCTCATAAATATTTTTTTAGCGGTCGATTCCGCCATGGCACAAGGAGCGTATTCAGATTGCAAAGCGCCGTGTACTGAATTTATTTGGACGCAGCTTACCACAGTTACAAAAGCAGCTCCGGTCATTACTATAGCAGCTCCAGTTCAGGAGTATATGCTCTTTGATATAGCCAATCCAGGCATAATTTGTCCCGACTCTAAACCCCCAGCAACCCCTCCAAAACAAACATATAAATATGGAAAGGAGAAGAAGGAACATATGATGTACGAAATCGAAGTAGGAGCCCGATGGGAGACATTTGGATTGACCGAGAAAGTTTCAGGATACAAATCATTTTGTGAAGTGCAGGGAGCCGACATTGAGGTAATTGGATATTGCAGGCATGTAAGTGCTTGTATCGCAAAGTCAGATAAAGTGACAACAGTTAATGTGACTTCAAAGAGTCTTTTACATACATTCATAAATGAGGAAATACTACACACATATTCATTATTCTTCAAATCACCTGCTATATTGTCAAGCCCCAATGATCCTGACTGCAAAACCAACTGTGATGTTTTTTAACCGAGGGACGTGAAGCCTAAGATAAACAGATATCGCAATCATTTAACCAAATACAGTCTAGAAATAAAAATAATACGAACGTCAACAGCACCCATGTCCTACCTACGCACCTTATTTCAATCGGAGGATGTGGCACAGTTATATCTGATGCTCCAATATCCACTGGCTGTATCCCACGAACCTCGCAGTTCTTATTGAAACACTAATATAATATAATTGTGTAAATAAAAATAAATCTATTCCAACTCGACTCTCGAAGAAAAATTCTTAACAAATCCATAATTACAATTTTTAAAAATTCTAATATAGATTAATAATGAACACTGAATGTTTAAGCGATGACGCTTGTAGAAAAACGAGAAATGCAATTATATTTCTGTGGGTGCTCATTTTATCAAGTGTGGGTTTTGTATCTCGTGCAGAGTCATCAGATATCTTGATTAAAATATTAGTTCCTAATTTGATAATTGCAAAGGATCTAATGGGTCAATCCGACCCAAAAGCTTCCCAAAGGTTTGCTGATTCTGTGAATCTTGCCAAGACACTTGTAGTACAAAATCCTGATCAAATCGAATTTCAAGATAGCGTAGGAGTAATTCTTGCAAAGGCGCTTGAAGACGGTCTTGGAAACGAGGCAGCCCTGTCGCCCATGCGAAATTTACGCGAAGAATTTAATACTGATGTTTACCTTAGAGTAAAGCAAGGAATCGATACCATTATCTTAAATATATTGTATAAAAGTGATAAATGGTCCGAAGGTTTTGCTATTATAAAAGAGGAGGCAGAGAGGGGCATTGTTCAAACAGACTTCATCGCCAACGTCGAGGGTTTTTGTTCAGGTGCAGCGGAAGCTGGGAAAGCAACTGAGGCTCGTGATACCTATGCATACATCGCGAAAAATGTTTCAAAAATGAATGATGGTAGACACTCGCCTGGGGATTGTCTGTTGAGGCTCTCGCATTTTGATACTTTGTGCAACGATTCTGTAAGTAGATTGTCTGTTCTGAAAAAGATTGAGAACGAACTTCCTGATTATTATAAGAAAAATGAACCTATAATTTGCTATTTTAAGTTTGCGGCGTATTCTGAACTTGGAATGCAGGTGGAAGCAGTTTCAGCCCTTGTTAGAGCAGCTGGGACAGCGGACCTCCTCTCGACAAATAGACAGACATCCGGGATATCATCCGGGATATCATCCGCAATCATAAAATTGGTCGCTAAATCTCTTCCGGTGCAGCTAGCGACCTACAAGAAGGCTGGTTGGATCGACGAGAAACTTGAACTTAAAATTGAAAAGAGCCAAACCGGTGACAGTGTTGTGACCAAGAGACCGGCAAGGTCATTGACATCCATGATGGTTTTGTTTTTGATAGTGCTATCTTCTGCGATTGCATTTTATTATGTTTATGTACACCTTCTCAAAAAAGAGCGGTTGTAATATTGCTAGCAATAAGTGATGGTGCGACACTTAAATAAGTTTATCCTTATGGGTTATCTAAAAATTCACCGAAAATGGAAGCTGATGATCCATCGAACCAGAATAGGATTTACCCTCATTGAGCTCTTGGTGGTCATTGCGATCATTGGGGTTTTGGCGGCGTTGATTGTGCCTGCGGTGAGCAAGGCGCAGGATCGGGCCTACACCATTCAGTGTGTCTCGAATGAGCGGCAGCTGGGGTTGGCGCTGACTTTGTATGCCGGTGACAATCAAGACAGCTATCCTTGGTTCACGTTCGCTACTCAATACCGGCAGTGGACTGCGCTCAGCAACTACGTGGGGCGGAGCCGAGGGGTCTTTAAGTGTCCGGCAGCAAAGGGGAAGTCGCCAAGGGGGCCCTACAGCCTTTCGGAATGGACCTATGAGCCGGTGATGCCGCTCAAACGGGCGTGCACCATCACGAATGCGGACGGCACCACTTGGGTAACCGACTACAAATTCAACGACTGTTCCCGCTTTTACCAGACCAACGAGTTGGGGCAGATCATCGGTAGCCGGGTGGGCCTGAGCCAAATGCGCCCTGCCGAACTGGTGGTGGACTGGGACAACCTAGATTGGCAACCGCGCCACGTTTCCCGCACCAAGGTCAACTTCGGCTTTCTGGATGGCCATGTCGCCCAGTATCAATCCTCCGGGGAACGGCCATCGATGGACCCTTCCAAGGCGATGACCGGGACCTACACAGCGGACAGCATCGGCAACTTTCCGTTTTGGAATTGGGGGTTCCCGGATGTGTTCGTCACCCCCCTCGACCTGGAGAAGTAGCAGGCCCCGATGCGCCTTCTTGCGAGCTGGCTGTGGCGCCTTCCGGTCCGGGTGCGGAGGCTCCTCTTCTTCACGACGGTGGGTCTGTGGGTGGGTCTGGTGGTCTTGGGATTCTCCGGCAGATTGTTCCGTGGACCGGCCGATGGGTTGACCTCGGCAGTGTGTGCGTTGTTCGTCCTGCTGGCGGTCTTCGCGGCCGTGGCTTGGGTGTTGCGGCTGCTCGGCTTTTTGGTGAGTGGGCGGGTTCCGGAGGAGACGGAGAATACTGTGGGCATCCCGACCACCCGCACGGCCCTCGTGATGCCGATTTACCACGAGGACGTGGCTCGGGCGGCGTTGGGGATCGAACGCATTTGGTGGAGCGCCAAAGCCAGTGGTTTGTCGGAGACGTGTGATTTTTTCGTCCTGAGCGACAGCACCGATCCCGAAGTGCGGTTGGAAGAGGAGCGCGCCTGCCTGCGCCTTATGGCCCAGTTCGAGCCGGAGTCGTCGGGTTCCGGACGGCTCTTTCTGGTGCGCCGTAGGGAGCGCACCGGCTACAAGGCGGGCAATGTTGCCAACTTCCTGCGGCTCCACGGGGCGGACTACGAGTTCATGCTGGTGCTGGATGCTGACAGTGTGATGACGGGCGAGCGCATCCGTCGGCTCATTCGCAAACTCGAGCAACGACCGCGCACGGCTCTGATCCAGTCACTGATGACCATCTACCGGGCGAGGACGTTGTTCGCCCGGATCATGCAAAGCAGCCAGAACCCGCAATCGGCACTTTACAGCGCGGGGCTGCGTTGGCTGTTGGGTCCGGAAGGCATTTACTGGGGGCACAACGCGTTGATGCGGATCCGGCCGTTTGCCGAACATGCCATGCTCCCGGTTTATCCTTGGCTGGCTCCGCAAGGCGGGCCGGTGCTGAGCCAGGACGTCCATGAGGCGAGCCTGCTGGGTCGGGCCGGGTGGGACGTGGACCTCGATCTGGACGAAGGGGGGAGCTTCGAAGAGATGCCGGCCAACGTGATCTCCAACGCCGAGCGCGACCGCCGCTGGTGCCAGGGAGATTTCCTCAATCTTGCTCTGGTTCTTTCCAGCGAGATTCACGTGGGCCAACGGATGTGGCTCCTCTACATCTTCACGGGTTATTTCCTGAGCGTGCCGGTGATCGGCATTATGCTGCTGGGTTCGATCGATGCGTGCCGACGGTCGGGAGGTGATGGCATTGGAGCCGGCTGGTTGGTGCTCCTCAACATTTACCTGCTCCAACTTGTGCCCAAGGGGTTGGCTTGGGTGAGGACGGTGGCCCGACGAGGGACGTCCCACTGCGGGTTTGGCTCCTTCATGCTCGATACCTTGGGCAGTGTTCTCTTTGGCCCGCTGATGCTGTACCTGCATGCGCGGATCATCGTGGGTCTGCTGCTGGGTCAAGCTCGGCCTTGGAAGAGTCCGTCACGCCGTCCGGACGATCCGGTGTCTTGGTCGGAGGCAGCCGCGGTGTTCTGGCCGGTGACCGTATTGGGGGCGGTGTGGATCGCGGCCTTGGCCATCCAAGCGCCCTCGTATTTGGCGTTTTGCGGGCCGGTGATGGGTGTGTGGGTGCTTTCCATTCCCATGGCGGTCGGCACGTCTCGTGTAGGTTTGGCGGATCAGTTGGCCCGGAGAGGGTGGATGCGCGCTTCGTTCTCGGAAGAGGAAGCCCTGGCGCTGGGGCCCCTGGTGTTGGACGCCGATGCGAATCATTCATCACAACGATTCACGGCCGGCGTCGCTGCGGGACCGATGGAGGGAAAGAGGACTTTGTCTGCGCCACCAGCCTCTTCGGAAACCCTGTTAGGTCAGACCCGGTTGCGCATTCCGTGGATTGGCGAGGCCAGCACTCGAGCAGTAGAGGTGAAGCGGGGTTTGATCAGCGCCCAAAGGTTGCTCTTGGGCATCGGAATCCTTGTCCTGCTGCTGCTGGCCGTGGTGCGCCTCGGGTTCGCAAGTTGATCGGCGCACTTGAGCGATGGTCACGCCAAGCCGCGGCTGCGAAAGGGGAATGGGATGCGGAGCCTCGGCGATTGCGGGGCAGAAAGGCAGAGAGCTAGGGGAGTCGACGTCTCGTCCCGGCCGGCCTAGGCCTAGGTCGATTCGAGCACCACGTTGGTGTAGATGCGCCGCTCGCCGGTGCGGATCAGACCGACTGCACCGGGCACGCGGGCCTTGAGGGCGAGGTGGGGCTCCCAAATCACGGGGGTGCCACCGAAGGCGGACTGGAACTCGGCGCGTACTACGGGGTCGTTGTGGTCGTGGAATTCCGAGGCCATCCAAATGGGGCCAGCCTTCCAGCTTGCGACGATGGCCTCGACCACTTGGGGCACGGTTGGGATGCCGTACACCAACGACAGGTCCACCGTCTCGATCCCGGGCCAAGCCGGAAACATGCTGTCAGCAATGACCAGGCGGTTGGTGTGCCGCACTCGGGCCAAGAGGGACAGCAGGTGGGGATTGAGAATACCACTGCGGAGCATGGAGGTCAGGGAACGACCGACCTCCAGCGAAGTCAAGGGGCCCTCCTAGAAGGGGACGGATCGCTGAGCGGTTCGGTGCTGCGGGGGTCCGGCACCTCAGACATGGCGCTTTCGAAGACATCGCCCTACCTCGGAGGGGCTCGGGCGAGGCTGAGTTTGCGGAAGGACCCTGGGATGTAACCCGAAGGCTTCCTAGGTAGGGACCGATCGCTGAGCGGTCCGGCGCCGCAGACATTGGCGCTTTCGAAGACATCGCCCTACCTCGGAGGGGCTCGGGTGAGGCTGAGTTTGTGGAAGGACCCTGGGATGTAACCCGAAGGCTTCCTAGGTAGGGCCCACCCTGCATCGCTGTCGCCTCGTCTTGCGAAAAAACTAGCCACGCCATCACTTTCCTCCCAACAGAAGCGTTCTAGCTAAGAGAGGTCCATGACTTCGGACGGGAGGGCGAGCGAGGACACTACTTTCGATCGAAGTTTTGAAAGATATGCCCCGGACCCAACGAATCTGTGGGGAATGAATCCGCTCCAAGATCATCCGAGTCCGTTCGCAGTGCCTGCCATCCTCATCCCGCCGCCGGTGGCTGCCTCCACCAGTCCTTCTTCGGTGCACTCAGTGCCACCCAAATCACCGGGAGTGCGGTCTGTCAGTCTCAACGATATCCCATCGTCAGAGCGGCCCCGAGAGCGGCTCATTCAGAACGGGCCAGAAATTTTGCAGACGGGCGAACTGATTGGGCTGCTCCTCAGGACTGGGTTGCCGGGGGCCAATGCCGTGGCCATTGGCGAATCGCTGCATCGTCACTTCGGCTGTTTGGCCACTCTAAACCGGGCCTCGCATGGCGAGTTGGCTCGCTTCCGGGGCGTGGGCCCCGGAAAGGCGGCCATTCTCATGGCAGCCCTAGAACTCGGTCGTCGGGTGTCTCGGGAGTCGATCAATACAGCCCCTCTCCTGGATACTCCGGCGCGCATCGCAGCCCTGCTGGCGGACACGGCGGCGGGCTGGAATGCCGAGCGGATGGTGGTGCTCTTGCTCAATACCCGATGTCGCTTGATCCGCATGGAAACGGTCACCGAGGGTTTGATTGATCAGGTGCTGGTGCACCCTAGGGAGATTTTCCGACCGGCCATTGCCGCCGGCGCTCACTCCATCGTTCTGGTTCACAACCATCCGAGCGGGGATCCCAGCCCGTCCGATGCTGACATTCGCATTACTCGCGAGATCCTGAGGGCTGGGTTTTTGTTACGTATCGAAGTGCTCGACCACGTCATTCTCGGGAGGCCCTCCGACAACTGGATGAAGGGCTACAGCTCATTGCGAGAGTTGGGGCATTTGCGGCCGTCCTGACAGCGGCTCTACGAAGTTCTGGGGTCCGGTTACTTCTCAAACCGTTCAAGCTCAGCGATGCTTAAACAGGCTCAGATGACTGGGGCTCGGCGGATTAATCGGACATCCTTGCCCAGGTCTTGGGTGAGGAGCCGGCCAAAATCGGGCCCTTCAAAGAGCACCCCCTCACCCGTGGCTGGGTTCCAGTCTGGATGAGTCTCGGTGACGAGCTCCACCACCACGCCCGGCCAGTGGCCCAGTCTCACGACATCGCCGATTCGGACCGTGTCTCCGGTGCAATAGATCCAGGGTGCGGGCATGAAATGATGCGGAGTTGGCAAGCCTTGCGGGGAACGTGGTGGGGACAGTGCCCGAAGCCACCCGGAGTCCGCAACCTTCCCGCGGCAGACTCTTCGGGTGAGGGTTAGCGCAGCTGACTTTCGGGTGCATCACAGGAGTCCGAGGTGTTTCTGGCATTTTGCCTTTTGCCTTTTGAGGCGTGGCTTCCGCAACCTTGGAACTCATGCGCGTTCTCACTGGCATCCAGCCGAGCGGCGCCCTGCACCTGGGCAATTATTTCGGAGCCATGCTCCCGGCCATCGGCCTTCAGGAGCAGGGCGAGGCCTACTACTTCATCGCCGACTACCACTCCATGACCTCGCTGACCGACGCCGCGAAGCGGCGGCAGTACACGTTGGATGTGGCTCTCGATTGGTTGGCGGCCGGGCTCAATCCCGATCGCTGCGTGTTTTGGAAACAGTCCGACACGCCCGAGCACACCGAGTTGGCCTGGCTCCTGAGCACAGTGACGCCCATGGGCTTGCTGGAGCGCTGCCACAGTTACAAGGACAAGGTCGCCAAGCTTGCCGACGGGGACGTCGGCGCGGTGAACCATGGCCTGTTTGCCTACCCGGTACTCATGGCCGCCGACATCCTTCTTTATGACACGCAGGTGGTGCCGGTGGGCAAGGACCAGAAGCAGCACCTCGAAGTCACCCGGGACATCGCCATTAAGTTCAACCACATCTACGGCGACACCTTCGTCATCCCGGAGCCCCGCATCCAAGAATCGGTCGCCGTGGTGCCGGGCACCGATGGCCAGAAGATGAGCAAGAGCTACGGCAATACTCTAGAGCTCAGTGGCGACGAGAAGGCGTTGCGTAAGCGGGTCATGTCCATCCAGATGGACAGCCGTTCTCCGGCTGAGCCCAAGCCCGATGCTGATAAGAATATCGCCATCCAACTGTTGCGCTTGGTCGCCCCGCCAGAGGTAGCCGCCGATTGGGAAAACCGACTGCGGGCTGGTGGGGTGGGCTACGGGGATCTCAAGAAAGGACTCTTCGAGGAGTACTGGAAACACTTTGCCGCCTTTCGGGAGCGTCGGGCAGAGTTGGCACAACGCCCCGATGAAGTTCGTGACATTCTGAGAGCCGGGGCAGTGAAGGCCCGCGCCAAGGCCCAGAAGACCCTGGCCCGAGCCAAGCAGGCCTGCGGCCTGGATTGAACCGGAACGATTCCATTAGATCGGTCGTGCTGGCTGCGTCTTCTTCCGCAAGAGCGTCGTTGTTCGCTCGTTACGGGCCTTCAATCGGCCCGCGCCTCACTCTCGCCTCGTCTTGCGAAAGAATCCGCTACGCCATCACTTTCCTCCCAACGGAATCGTTCCGGCTAAACCGGATCGGGCCAAAATCGACCGTTCGGCCGGTTTACAATCCGGGCGGTCCTTTCCATCCTCGGCTCACGGCATGAGCTTTTACGATCGACTGAAATGGACCGCGGATGGACTGATCCCGGCCATCATCCAAGAGCAGTCCACCGGTCGCGTCTTGATGATGGCGTGGATGAATCGGGCCTCTCTTGAGAAGACGATCGAGACCGGTCGCACCTTCTTCTGGAGCCGGTCGCGTCAGAAGTTTTGGATGAAGGGCGAGTCCAGCGGGCATGTCCAGGTGGTCAAGGACATCGCCTTCGACTGTGATGGCGACACCTTGTTGATCCAAGTGGAGCAAACCGGTGCAGCCTGCCATGAGGGCTACCAATCCTGCTTCTTCCGGAGCATTGAGGGCGGCGCGGCTACCTGGACGGTGACCGAAGCGCAGCTCCAGACTCCGGACGCCATCTACGGCAAGCAGTGACTCTGCCTGTCGCCGAGTTCGTTGTACCGGGTTCAGGGCCTTGGTGGCTGTTTGCTGGCCTAGCGCTAGCGGGCCGGTCGGCAGATTTGATCTCCACCTACATCGCCACGCCCAATTTGGCGCTAGAGGGCAACCCCTTGGCTCGGCGTCTGGGTTGGCGCTGGGGTATCCCTATTAATGCGCTGGCTTCCTTGGGGATCGGGTGCTTTCCAAGTCTGGCGATCGCCGTGGCCACCACGAGCGCCCTGGTCGCGGCCCGAAATTTTCAGAACGCCTGGATCATGAGGTCGATGGGGGAATGGCAGTATCGGCTCTGGATGTCCGAGCGGCTCGACCAGACGTCGAGGTCATTGCCCGCTCTGTGTTTCCTGGCCGAATCATTGCTGACGCTCATGCCGGGGCTAGCGCTGTTGGTCTTTGCCGAATCCAACGGGGTGGCCCAGGCCGTGGGCATGGGTATTACGGCTTATGCCGCTGCCGTGGCGTTGTTCACGCTGATGGCCTTGTGGCGGCGCTGAACCGAGATCCACTTGAAGGGTTTCGGCTTAGACAGGGGCACGCCTCCCAATGTTGTCCGAAGGCCTCCGAGGTAGGGACGGATCTCTGAGCGGTCCGGCTTAGCCGACTTCGGAACCCAGTTCGACATTCCAATAAGCGACATCCAGAAAATGCCGCCAACTGTCGTGCATCGTCGCACCGAAGCTCACTTGCACGAAGGGTCTCCACTTGGGTCGCTTGGGCTTGCGCACCAAACGCATATGGGCCTCGGCCGGAGTTCGGTTGGCCTTGCGCGTGTTGCAAGGGATGCAAGAGCAGACGATGTTTTCCCACGTCGTCGGCCCTCCTCGATCCCGCGGGATCACGTGGTCCAGGTTGAGGTCGTGCCGGTCAAAGACTCGGCCGCAGTACTGGCAGGTGTTCCGATCCCGCTCGAAGAGGTTGTGCCGTGTGAACTTGACCTCTTTCTTTGGGAAGCGGTCGAAGCCCATGAGCAGGATAACCCGGGGCACACGGATGCGGAAGGAGATCGTGCTGACCGAGCCGTCGGCCTCGGGGTCGGCCGCAGAAAGGTCGCGCCACTGCTGGAAATTCAGCGTCCGGTAATCGCC
>Ga0114969_10004419_pt1 | contig 11103 bp, 6 predicted proteins | sample M_130807_MF_Meta_FD_87316 | JGI IMG/M metagenome (GOLD analysis project Ga0114969, IMG submission 87316) | Freshwater microbial communities from Lake Montjoie, Canada to study carbon cycling - M_130807_MF_MetaG | ecosystem: Environmental > Aquatic > Freshwater > Lake | place: Lake Montjoie...
ACCATCCACAAAAATCAGAGCGTAAGAGCGACAGCGATAAAGCGTTGATTTTTACCTCGCTCTTACTCTGTTTCTCACTCTGAAAAATAATTAGTTCGAAATTATTTCTGTGACCTACAAAATCAGAGGGAGTGAGGAGAGCAAAAGCGAGGAGAACGAACTCTGATTATTTCTTTTTCTTTCTGTTTTTCTGATGAAATCAAGCATCAGCGTAAAAGTGGAATACAAATAAAAAACTATACCATCTAGTGAAGATAGTATAGTCTTTGTTTTGTAGAAATAGAGTCTAATTTTTTTTCGCGTTCTTCGCTTCAATGCTTAATGTAGCATGTGGTACAGCACGTAATCTTGCTTTATCTATTAATTTACCTGTTTCGCGGCAAATACCATAGGTTTTATTTTCAATACGTACTAATGCTTGTTCTAAGTGTCCTATGAATGTAATTTGACGGCTAGCCAATTGATTGAATTGTTCTCTTTCCATCGAGGCACCACCGTCTTCCATATTTTGGTATTTATTTTCTGTATCCTCAGTTCCACCTTCATCTTTACGCATGATTACACCTTGTAAATATTGAAGTTCATTTTTTGCATTTTCAATTTTTTTGATGACTAATTCTCTAAATTCTTGTAAGTCATCATCGCTATATCTATAGCTTGGTCCCTCTGCATTATTATTCATATCTAATATTGATCTTGTTGATTCTGGTTCGTATTTGTGAATTTCGTTCTCATTATTTTTTCTTTTCAAATCTTCAGTCTTCCGATGGGCTATTACTTTTCCTGTTTCATTTTTTAGGTTAGAAGCACCAAATGTGTTCGTTTTAAACACATCTGATTTTTTAGGTAGGTTATTAAATGAATTTGAAATAACAGTTTTAGTTGGCCCCTTCTTGGCTGGTTTAGCGACCTTACGGTTTACTGCTATAGGTGTAACTTTTTCTTCAATCACTTTTACTTTTTTAGGTTCAGTTACTTTTTTAGGCGCTGGTTTTTCTACTTTTTTTGGTGTAGCTTTTTCCACTTTTTTGACAACAGGTTTAGGAGTTGGTTTTATCACCTTTTTTGCAACTGGTTTGGGTGTAGCCTTTGCTACTTTTTTGGTTGCAGGGGTTGGTTTTTCTACCTTTTTTACTGTTGCTTTAGGTGTAGGTTTTACTACTTTTTTTGCAGCTGGTTTTGCCGTAGGCTTAGTTGCTTTTTTCGCTACTGGAGCGGGTTTTGCTGCTTTTTTTGCTACAGGAGCAGGTTTTGCTACTTTTTTTGCCACTGGTGTAGGCTTGCTGATTGCTTTTTTCGCGACTGGTTTTGAAATAGATTTCGCCACTGCTTTTTTAGGTTGTACTTTTTTTGTAGCCATTGGATTAAATTTTTGAGATCAATACTTTTACAATTAAATCATTCACTTCTATGTCTATTCCATCCACTATTTTAGATGAAAAAGTAAGTGTAGAAGCTAAAATTTCGCTGCAAATATAGGAATTAAAATTATTTAGCACATTTTTTAACAAATCAGACTCTTCAACGATAACTTGTATTCGATCCGTCAGTTCAAAAAGGTTGTCTTTCCTTATTTTTTGAATCTTATTTACAAATTCACGAGCCAGTCCTTCTTCCATGAGTTCAGGCGTTATTTGAATGTCTAAAGCCACTGTCAGTGAGCCTTTGCTCGCAACTAACAATCCAGGAATATCATCTGAGGATATTTCGACATCTTGTATGGAAACACTAGTCAATTGCTCATTTAAAACAATGGATATTTCTCCATTAAGCTCTAATTCATTAATCTGCGACGCCGTAAAATGATTAATTTTCTCAGCAGCTAATTTCATTTGCGAACCAAGTTTACTACCTAAAGTTTTAAAATTAGGTTTTACTTTCTTTTTAATAATATTATTATCTCCGCTGATATATTCTATTTCTTTGATGTTCACTTCGCTTTTAATAATTTCTTCAACTGCCATTATTTTTTCTTTCAGGCTTTCATGAATAATTGGGATAAGTGCTTTTTGAAGTGGCTGACGTACTTTAATATTTGCTTTTTTACGAAGCGAAAGCAATAAGGAACAAGCATCTTGTGCCAATTGAATTCTACTTTCTAAAGCGAGGTTAATATCTAGGCTATTCGAAATTGGGAAATCACAGAGGTGAACGGATTTTTGTGTTTCTAATTTTGTAATTGTATTCAATTGTAAATAAAGCCAATCGCTAAAAAACGGCGAAAGAGGCGCAATTAATTTACTCAGTGTAATCAAACACTCATATAAAGTTTGATAAGCAGCTATTTTATCTTCTTCATATTCTCCTTTCCAAAACCTGCGTCGGCAAAGGCGTACATACCAATTACTTAAATGCTCATCCACAAACGTATCAATTGCTCTTCCTGCTTTGGTTGGCTCATAGTCATTCATTGCATCAGTCACTGTTTTTACTAATGTTTGTAATGAGGAGATAATCCATTGATCCAATTCAGGCCTTTCCGCAACAGGGATACGTTTTTCTTGAAATGAAAACCCATCTACATTTGCATATAACGAGAAGAAACTATACGTATTAATTAAGGTATTGAACAATTTTCTTTGTACTTCTTTAATACCTTCTAAATCGAATTTTAAACTATCCCACGGAGAAGCATTCGTTACCAAATACCAACGAGTAGCATCGGCCCCAAAAGTATTAATGGTCTCAAATGGGTCTACCACATTGCCCAAGCGCTTACTCATTTTGTTGCCATTCTTATCTAAAACAAATCCATTAGCAACTACTGTTTTGTAAGCAACTGAATCAAATAATAATACGCCTAAAGCATGCAATGTATAAAACCAACCTCTGGTTTGATCCACACCTTCCGCAATATAATCGGCAGGAAATGCTTTTGGTAATACTATCTTTTGTTCCTGATTTAATGAAGATGTATTTTCATCTTTCATCTCATTTTCAAATGGATAGTGCCATTGCGCAAAAGGCATAGCACCACTATCATACCAAACATCAATTAAATCTGGTTCGCGATACATTTTTTGACCAGTTGGTGATGTAAGAATAACGTTATCTATATAAGGTTTGTGTACATCCTTTATTTCTTTTTCTGGACTCTCTTCATGCAATAAAGATTTTATTTCTGCAATGCTACCACAGCAGATTTCCTCCGTTCCATCTTCGCTACGCCAAACAGGTAGAGGGGTTCCCCAAAATCTGCTTCTGCTCAAATTCCAATCCACCATATTCTCTAACCAATTGCCAAAACGCCCTTCACCAGTGGCTTTCGGCTTCCAATTAATGGTTTTATTTAGTTCTACCATTCTGTCTTTTACAGCAGTTGTTCGAATAAACCATGCATCTAATGGATAATATATAATTGGTTTATCTGTGCGCCAACAATGCGGATAACTATGCTCGTATTTTTCAACTTTAAAAGCTTGTCCTCGTTTTTTTAAGGCAATAGAAATATCTACGTTTACATCCACATAGTCTTTGTCATCTTTATAATTTTTTACATAACGACCACTGTATTCACCAGTACCCTCAATAAATTTCCCTTCTTTATCTACAAGCGTAACAATGCCTAAATTATTTTTTTGTCCTACTTTATAATCATCAGCACCAAACGCAGGTGCAGTATGCACTATACCTGTGCCGTCTTCCGTAGTTACAAAGTCGCCACAAACAATTCTAAATGGATCACCACCGCTAAGTGCTGCTGTATTACTTTCAAAAGGGAGCAATTGTTCGTATCGAAGTCCTTCAAGCTCTTTGCCTTTATACAAGCCCAATATTTGATAAGGAATTAGTTTGGTGTCAGCAGTATAGCTTTCAAAATCTGCATCTTCTGCCTCTGTTTTAAAATACTTACTTAACAATGCTTCTGCAAGAATTACATATTGCAATTCGTGGGTGTATGGATTAAATGTTTTTACTAAAGCATAATTTATATTGGGTCCTACGGTCAAGCCTAAATTAGAAGGCAAAGTCCAAGGAGTTGTTGTCCACGCCATGATATAAATTGGGAGCGGTGCAGTTGCTTCTGTAGATGATGTTTTTTGGTTGAAATGGGACGCAAATAATAGAACACTTTTTTCATCTTCTATCATTTTAAATAAAACGGTAGCACTTGTATCTTTTACATCTTTGTAGCAACCAGGTTGGTTCAGTTCATGCGAACTCAAACCTGTACCAGCCGCAGGAGAGTAGGGCTGTATAGAAACGGATTTGTATAAGTAACCTTTATTGTATAGCGTTTTTAAACTCCACCAAAGCGATTCTATATAGTCGTTTTCATAGGTTACATAGGGGTTATTTAAGTCAACCCAATAGCCCATTTTTTGGGTAATCTCATCCCATTTATCTTTGAAACGTCCTACGGCTTCACGGCATTTTTGGTTGTATTGTTCAATGCTGATGCCGGGTGTGCCATCGGGCTTGGTCTTACCTATATCTTCTTTGGTAATACCCAATTCTTTTTCTACGCCCAGTTCAATCGGCAAACCATGGGTATCCCAACCAGCTTTACGATTTACTTGAAATCCTTGCATCGTTTTATATCTACAAACTAAATCTTTTAAAGTTCGAGAAATAACATGGTGAATACCTGGCATACCATTCGCACTTGGCGGACCTTCATAAAATACAAAAGGCGTTTTGCCATCACGAATGGCAATGCTTTGTTCAAATATTTTTTCATTTTGCCAACGCTTTAAGGTTTCCGCTTCAAGCGTAGGCATATTTAATTGTTTCGGTATATAGTATTTATTATCAGACATAATTGTAAATAAAAAAGGAGGCAAATGTAATACAAAGTGCCAATATGCTGAGGTGTAGATTTGCTAAATTAGATTCTGGAATAGACCTATTAATTATTATTAATTTGATGTTTGTTTCTGACTGAAAATTGGGCTATTCGAGATGTTAGCGCAGCGCATCTCGAATGGTAGATAAAAAGCGATTTTTAATCGCAAACAAGCAGATTGGAAATCTGCCTTTATCTTTACTTCGACATGCCCTGCGGAACATGTCGAAGAGCTACATGAAGGATAATCCTATTAATTATTTTTAGTTTGAGGCTTGTTTAGGTTTGAAAATACTTGAATGAGAGCGCGAGGTTAGAAATCAATAACAGTAAGAATATATAAATTTTGCTTAATGGTCATGGGTTGCAATCCCGCTAGCAAATAAGTTTAGAACCTACTAGCACTACTAGGGTAGTAAGCATCATTATATAAGTAATCTAGTATCAGGTTTAGTATTTATCTCCATCTTACGATTTGTCTTAATTACCGCCAACTGCCTACTACACCTTGTTCTCCAACATTTTATCTACTAAAAAATTAAATTGCTCCGTTTCTTCAAAACTGAGGTTAGAAGCAAGCGACTTAAAACCATCATGTGAAATGTCAATAGAATTAATCAACTCATGTCCGAGTTCTGATAAAGAAATAGCTAATTTCCGTTTATTATTTTCAATTGTTTTTTTCTCAATCCATTGCAAACGAACCAATCTATCTATCAATCTAGATACGTCGCTATGTTTGTAAATAAGCCGTTCTTTAATGGTACTTAATTCAACTGCATTTGGGTATTGACCTTTAAGTATTCGCAAAATATTAAATTGCGGATAAGTTAGTTTAAATTGTTTTAAATGATTTTCTAAATCTTGAAAAATAAGGTTTTCAAGCACAATAATTCCAACCACCCCTTTATAATATTCATTCACGAATGGGACGCTCAGTTTAATAAAATTTTCCAAATTAGTCACTGACACTCTCAAATGTATAAAATATACGATAAAATGCAAAGATTTGTCTGTAGAAAATTTAATTTTTTTTATAGGAGAGATCCTAATACTTTACTTATTAGTTGATTGAATGAGTTTACTTCATCCTGATTCAAGGTGTTTAATATGTTCACTTGAAGTTCTTGGTGCTCGTCAATTTTTTTTAAAAGAGCCAAAGCTTTTTCTGTAATAATAACATCCGTATGCCTCTTATCTAACGCATTCACTTGCTTTAAAATGAGTTCTTGTTTATGCAATCTTTCTACAATTCTAGATGCATCACACATTTTATCTAGCATTCTTTCCTTGATCAAATTGATATTCGCATATTTAGGATATTGACCTCGAAGTATTCGCAATACATTATATTGTTGTAGTGTAATACCATGCGGTTTAAAATTATTTTGAGATTGAGAAATAATTACATTCCCAAGATAAATTAAACCTACTTCTGCCTTTGCATAAGGTGATTTAAATGGAGCAGTTTGTTTGATAAGTTTTTCTAAATGCATGCAGGTATAGTATGATGTAAGGATAGATTAGGTGATGAATGTAGATAAATCAAAACAATAGGATTTAACCGAATAAATAATTGACGTCTTCTTTCGTCAACTGCTTAATAATGTTTGTATCATCACTCACGATGTCTTTTACCAATAGATTTTTCTTTTCTTTTAAGGTCATTATTTTTTCTTCTACAGTATCCTTACATATAAATCTATATGCGACAATTTTTTGTGTTTGTCCAATGCGGTGTGTTCGATCAATGGCTTGTTGCTCTACCGCTGGATTCCACCAAGGATCAATGATATAGACATAATCTGCAGCAGTTAAATTAAGACCCATACCACCCGCTTTCAATGAAATGAGAAACACCCGACATTCTTCATTGTCTTGAAAATCGCGTATGGCTACTTCCCTTTGTTGGGCAGTATAACTACCATCAAAATATTGATGTTGAATATCGCTCTCTTTCAATTTATCTTTAATTAAACTAAGCATACCAAGGAATTGAGAGAAAATAAGCACCTTGTGGTTACCAACATTTTCCTCTAATTCGCGAACTAGTTCATCCAATTTTACACTATTGTTGTCGTACTTTACTTCTTCTTTGAGTATGGCAGGAGAATCACAAATTTGTCGGAGTTTCATGAGCCCTTGTAGAATAGCAAATTGTGATTTTTGTATGCCTTGCGTTTCAATCGTGCCTAATATTTGGGAACGATATAAGTTTCTATACGCATCATAAACTGCTCTTTGTTCTTTACCCATTTCACAGAAAAGAGTTACTTCTGTTTTTTCTGGAAGGTCTTGTGCTACTTGTTCTTTGGTACGACGAAGTAAAAATGGATAAATTAATTTTCGCAGATGTTGCTTTGCTTCTACATCCTGCATTTTATCTACTGGTTTTGCAAAATTTTGTTTGAAAAATTCTTTATTGCCCAACATGCCTGGGTTTAAAAAATTCATTTGTGAAAAGATATCGAAAGTATTATTTTGCATTGGCGTACCACTCAAAGCAATTCTATTTCTGCAAGGTAATAATTGCGCTGCTTTTGCTACTTTACTGGTTGGATTTTTAATCGTTTGTGATTCATCTAAAATCAAATAATCTATTTCATTTTTCATAAACATTTCTACATCACTTCGAAGCGTTCCGTAGGTTGATATGACGATATTATAAGGTGCTAAACTACTATGTTTGGCTGTACGGTTTGGTCCGTGATGTATGATATAAGTTAATTCTGGAACAAATTTATTGATTTCATTTTCCCAATTGAAAAGTAGGGTAGTTGGACAAACTACAATCGCACGTAATTGACCTTCTGTGTTTTTATAATGCTGTAAAAAAGTAAGCGTTTGTATAGTCTTACCTAATCCCATGTCATCCGCTAACAAGCCACCCCATTTGACACTCGCTAAATAAGCAAGCCATTGAAAACCCGCTATTTGATAGGGTCTTAGCACCGCATTTAATTGGTCTGGTACAGCAATGGCATTATATTTTTCTGGATTTTCATTGAGCAATTTATCCTTCTTTTCACTCAGCTCTTTTTTGATTTCTTCATCATCAATCAAATCATGCATATCATCAATCACGCTGAAATTAAATTTACTAACCCTTAATTTTTTACCATTGGCATCCGCCATTTTAAATAGTAAAGAAAATTTTTGTAACCATTCGTCTGGTAATAAGCCATAAGAACCATCTTCCAATGGAACATAATTTTGTTTGACAGCAAGTGCCTTTTGAATTTCTTGTAAACTGGCTGATTGCCCTTCGAAATCAACTTCTATTTCTGTATCAAACCAATCAAGATTGGAGGATATATACACTTTAGTAGAAGGTTTTGCTTTATTGATTTTGAAATTTTTCAAATCTTCATAACCAAGAATCGTAATATTTTCTTCTTTCATTTTTTCGAAGAAAAGAAAGAACCAATTTTTTTGTAAAGCATGTTTGGAATGAATGGCGAAGTGCGTTTCAAATTCTGGTTTGCGCAAATTCGGATGCAAGTCTTGCATTAAATGTACAAACTGATGTTCTGCTTCTTTGTCACGTTGTATAATAACTATTTTGCCATTTTCATTCGAAGAAATTGTTTGTTCATTATTCCATTCTGCATGTGCATTACCGTAAGTAAAGATAGGTTTGAGTATAAAATAATGTCCTTGTTCACTAAGTTGTATAGCACACTGAACTTGTACTTTTTTATATTCGACAAGACCTTCATCAAAATGAATATCATACACTTTACTTAATGGCAATAGTTGGGATTGTAAGAATGTACTCCAATCTTTTTCTTTGAGTAATTTATGGGATTCTAAAATGGAAATAGTTGTAGCGTCTTTTGCCTTGTTAATCAAAAACAATTCTTTGTTGATTAAGAATAATAAGCTGTTCGATAATTCATTTTCGGCAAGATCTATTTTTCGATCATCCATATTAATTTGAATAGTAATGGCCATGTCATTCCCTTTTTTCGCAACGCTAAATAATGGATATGCATGATGGTGCTTATAGTGTATTCTTTCTAAAGAAGCAGTTTTAAAAGGCTTGTTTTTTGGGAGTAGGTATAATGGATTTTGTAAACCAATGGAAGAAAATAGTTTGATTAATTTAGGATGAAGATAATCATACAGTAAGTCTTTCGATTCTTGGGTCCAAGTGGTATCACTTTGCACAATGTTTTCCCATAAGTCGCCAAATGGGGAGTTCTTGGCAATATACTTTGTATATTCTTCTTTACGTATTTTTCGAACGATAGCAATTAAATCCCTATCCTGTGGTGGATAATCTTCTGGTTTAATATATTTAGAAGTATCTAGTAAGTTAACTAATCCAGCAAATTGTGAACCATCCAAATCCAATTCGCCTTCAATTAAATCTATGGTAAAATAGGGGTAATTATTTTCCTGTTCGTTTAATACAATGCCAAGCCTTTTGATATAGTCTTTCTTCTCTATAACTGTTGTGAGTAATGGTATTTTTTCTATAGGTGCTAGTGTACTTACTTTTTTGATGCTAGTGTCTAACACCTTTAAAAACGGCTTGTCATTTTGATAATAAAAATCAAATTTTCCCGTCAGGTCGTCCGACAATGAATAACCATATAAACTCAATAATTTATTTTTTTGGCTTTCCCAATTTCGGATGGTGTCAAAATAAAGTGGTCCATTTTTATTGAGTAATAATAAAAATAAAGCCGTTTTGTGCATACACAAGGGATGTTTGCTTTCGGTACATGTACAAGAAGTATCAAACGATTTATCGTCGTTGCGTTTGATGATTAAATCAAATTTTTGATCTCCATCTTCTAATACAGCTTCTACTTTTTCATTAGCAGCAGCATGAATTTTTATTGTATTTGCGTTGACTAAAACTTCTGCTTTATCAAACAAAGAATTGGAAGTAAATAGTCGTAATAATTTTAATTCTATACTCTTCATCCGCACAACAGTGTGCTTTTGATTGAAGTGTGCTTGAGAAGAATCTAATGCTTGATTAATAATTAAATCATTTAGCTGAAACAGTGCAGCAGCTTCATGTCTGCATATCTCACCCATATTATACGGGCATTGACATCGCGCCGAAATGGTTCGCTCGTCTTGGTATTTTGAAATGGTAACATTGTATTGATTATAATATTGGTCGTTACGAACCTTAAAGATAAGTTGATTGGTAAATTCATCTTTACGGATGAGCTTCACCCCTTCAGTAAGGAAAATACGTTTACCTCTGCGAATCACTTCATCGGACCCAAAGTTGTATATGTATTTAATAATTGGAGATATTGACATAATGTTACTTAGCAATGCTCCTCATCAGTAGCGAAAAGGGCAATTTGCAAATTTAGGGTAAAATGACTGGATATTTTCTTTTTATTGAAAGGAAAGATAGATACGAGGATTTGCAGCTTGGTTTCTGTTATTTTTTGTTATGCTTTTAATTATAAAAAAAGGATATTACAAATAAATAGAATCGCGACTTGAAAGGTGATAAATCACTCTATGCGCAAATACATTTTTTACGATGAAATCCTAAAACATATTCGAGTACTAAACAAAAGTTTAGTACTCGAAATATGACGATGTGATAACACATAACGGACGCTCATGCAGAGCAAAACGGGTGGTACAAAAAACAGGTACTCGATACAGAGTAAAACGGGGAGTACACATAACAAACGCTCCTAACGGAACAAAACGGGGATTACAAACAATAATTTTTTGTAAACAAAATAAACCAACTAACTCAACCTTGGAAACTTTAATTGCCTCATTAATTTTCGCTAAAAAAAGGAAACGTATGGGTAAATTGAGTGAGTAAATCATAAGTAACATTAAACGAAGCGAACATAAATCAAAATTGGAGGTCCAACAATAGAGGAGAAGTAACTAGATAACTTCAGATGGTAATTGGGTAATTAATTGAAGTGATTGAGAAATTAAAAAAGTCGAAAAATAGGGTCATAAAAAATAATTCAACCCATTCTTGAAATCAAATTAATCGCTTTCCTATAATGGGTTCTTCAGTTCCTTTTTTGTATACAATTTCTTGTAGTACTTATTTGTTTTATATGCCAACCATGCCGAACCCATGCCTATCAAGGCTCCTACGGCTACGTCACTTGGATAATGCATGCCCAAATGCATACGGGAATAGCCAACAGCGCTTGCCCAGGTAAAGGATGGCGCTACTACATACCATTTTCTACAAGCTAAACTTATATTGGTTGCGGTTACAAAGGCATTGCTTGTATGCCCAGAGGGAAAAGAGTAATGCTTTTGCTTTTCGAAAGCTTGTATGTAAGGGTATGTTTGGGCAGGTC
>Ga0114969_10004420_pt1 | contig 11102 bp, 5 predicted proteins | sample M_130807_MF_Meta_FD_87316 | JGI IMG/M metagenome (GOLD analysis project Ga0114969, IMG submission 87316) | Freshwater microbial communities from Lake Montjoie, Canada to study carbon cycling - M_130807_MF_MetaG | ecosystem: Environmental > Aquatic > Freshwater > Lake | place: Lake Montjoie...
CTGGCCGGTCCTGTGAAGAATTTTCGGTTCAACGAATCGCCTGCCACGGTGCTCAAAAACATGGTCGCCTCGGGCATTGGGCAGAGGGTGTTGGGGGGTGAAAATGCCATGCCCATGCATGTGCCCCCGCTGATCGTGAAAGATTTCAACCTTTCATCGGTTTCCGACGCCAGCTAATGGCCGCGATGCACGTGCTCGATGCCATTTTCCCGCTATGGACCGGTTGACGAGGATGCCAAGAGGGCTAAGATGTATCGGTTTAACGAATAATGCGTGAAGTCAGTATCTGTTTTTATAATCTTGATGCTGGTGTCTTTGAACCATTTTGTGGCTTTTTTGATTGCTCTCCTCCGAATGAGCCGCCAAGAGGCGGAATCCGATGAATTTGAAATCCCTTCAGATTTTTTGCGATATCGTCGCTCGCCGCAGCTTTTCCCGCGCGGCCGATGAGAACGGCATTTCCCAGTCGGGGGCCAGCCAAGTGGTCAGCCAACTCGAGGCTCGGCTCGGAGTCCAACTCATCGAACGATCCAAGCGACCCTTGGCAGCCACGCGCGAGGGGCAGGTTTTTTTCGACGGGTGTCGAAAAATTATTGCCCGTTATGAGTCGCTGGAGGACGAGGTACGGACACTGCACGAGGAGGTGGCTGGCCGCGTGCGCGTGGCCGCTATCTATTCCGTTGGACTGCATCACATGAGCCGCGCGATGCAGGAGTTTATGAGCCGCTATCCAAAGGCCAACGTGCGACTGGAATACCTCCATCCTGAACGGGTGCTCGAGTCGGTTGAGAATGGACAGGCCGACGTTGGGCTCGTGAGCTACCCTCGCAGCACTCGCACCATCGAGGCTGAGCCATGGCGCGAAGAGCCAATTGTTTTGGTGTGTGCACCAGGCAACGCGTTTGCTGGCCGAGTGCAGATGTCGCTGGAGGAACTGGACGGGCAACCAATGGTCAGCTTCGATCCCGATCTCGTTATCCGCCACGAACTGGATCGGGCCATTGCCTCGCATGGGGTTGAGCCACGCGTGGTGATGGCATTCGACAATATCGAAACAATCAAGCGCGCTGTGGAAATCGATGCGGGCGTGGCCTTGCTGCCCGAACCAACCGTCGGCCGCGAACTGGCCGCCGGCACGCTGTGCGTGGTGCGGATTTGTGGCAATGAACTCGTACGAACGCTCGGGATTATCCGCCCGCGCGGCAAGGCGATGGCGCCCACCGTTCAACGATTTGTGGAACTGCTGCGAGGCCACTCGCACGATCCTGCAATGCGTGGGGCTGCGAGTCAGCCTGATGCCGCTCAAGCGACGGCCGCTGCGGTCGACTGAGCTTGTTCTTCTCCCTATCCCCCATCGCTTTCTCCATTTCTCATTCCATCCATGCCCCTGTGAGTCGCACGAGTCTTTCATGACGCATTCTCGCGGATTACCTCCCGCCCAAGGACTCTACGACCCGGCCCACGAGCACGACGCTTGCGGGGTGGGCTTTGTCGTGAACATGCACGGCCGCAAAAGCCACCGGATCGTGCGGCAAGGGTTGGAGGTGCTCGAAAATCTCACGCACCGAGGGGCCTGCGGCTGCGATCCGCTGACGGGCGACGGCGCTGGCATCCTCGTGCAGATGCCCCACGAATTCTTCGCGGCGGTTGCCCCACAGGCTGGCATCAAGCTGCCAGCCCCTGGCGACTGGGCCGTTGGCAATGTGTTTCTGCCGCCTTCAACCGAGGAGCGAGAGAGCGCCGAGGCGTTCTTTGAGAAAGTCTGCGGCGAGGAGGGGCAGGAGTTTTTGGGCTGGCGAAGCGTGCCGGTCGACAACAGCCTGATCGGCAGCACGGCCCGCGAGTCTGAGCCGATCGTGCGGCAGGCGTTTGTTGGTCGCGGCAAGAAAACGCCGCGCGACCTCTTCGAATGGAAACTCTTCGTGCTGCGAAAGCGGTTTGGAATCGAACTAAGCAAACTGGGGCTCGTCGAGCAGACGTTTGTCTACATCTGCTCTCTTTCTTCGCGAACGATCGTCTACAAGGGACTGCTGCTGGCCAATCAGGTCGATACCTATTATTCCGATCTGTCCGATCCGCGAATGACAAGCGGGCTGGCCCTCGTGCACCAGCGTTACAGCACCAACACATTTCCGACATGGGATCTGGCGCATCCGTTCCGATTCATTGCTCATAACGGTGAAATCAATACGGTGCGTGGGAACATCAACTGGATGCACGCACGGGAAAGCATGCTGGCCCACCCTGTGTTCGGGCCGGACCTCGAGAAGGTGAAGCCGATTGTGCGAGCCGGCGGGAGCGACTCGGCAACGCTTGACAACGTGCTGGAACTTCTCGTGCTCGGTGGCAGGTCGATCGAAGAAGCCGTGAGCATGCTCATTCCAGAGCCGTGGAGCGGGCACGAGAGCATGTCCGACGAACTGAAGGCGTATTACGAATATCAGGCCTGCCTGATGGAGCCATGGGATGGTCCGGCGGCGCTGGCCTTCACCGATGGAGTGCGGATCGGCGCGACGCTCGATCGCAACGGCCTGCGACCGGGACGCTGGTGGCAAATGCGGGATGGACTTGTCGTGATGGCCAGTGAAGCGGGTGTGCTGGATCTGCCGGCAGTCGATGTCGTGCGGAAGGGGCGGCTGCGCCCTGGCCGCATGTTTCTTGTCGACACCAAGGAAGGCAGGATCGTCGAGGACGATGAAATCAAGCGGCGACTGGCCGGCGGGCGGCCGTGGCGGGCATGGCTCGACGCGCAGCAGGTGCGACTGGATGCGCTTCCCGATCTGCCTGCCGCTGCCGCGATGTCGCAGTCGCGGGCAGCCGAACCTACTACAATGCGTCGCGATTTACCTCGGGATGCGGTCGCAGCCAGCCAACGGCAGGAACCCATTCACAAACCCCATGCCAACGGCAATGGTTCTCCGCACGCTGTCGAGCCATGGCGGGCCGCGGGCGTTGCGGGCGAGCCTTCGAGTTTGCTCGAACTGCAGCGGGCCCACGGCTACACGCTCGAAGATCTGCGCATTGTTCTGGCGCCGATGGCAACCGATGCCGCCGAAGCGATTGGATCGATGGGCAACGACACGCCGCTGGCCGTGCTTTCCGACCGCCCACAACTGCTGGCGAATTATTTTAAACAACTCTTTGCTCAAGTGACCAATCCTCCGCTGGATGGCATTCGCGAGGAGATCATTACATCGCTTGTCACCACGATCGGCTCCGAAGGCAATCTGCTCGAGTCGAAGCCAGAGCAGTGCCGGCTGTTGCGGCTGGAGACGCCAATACTGACCAATGCCGAGTGCTCTGGCATCAAATCGCTGACACAGGCCGGCCTCGTGGCTCGTACCATCTCCACGCTGTTTCCGGCGGGCCAAGGAGCAATCGGTATGCGGGCGAGGTTGGATAGCATGCGGAGCGAAGCATCACAGGCGATCCAAGAAGGCGCTACGATTCTTGTGCTTTCGGACAGGGGCGTGTGTCGGGAGATGGCGGCCGTTCCGGCGCTCCTGGCAACCGGCGGCGTGCACCACCATCTCGTGCGAGAGGGTTCTCGCACTCGCTGCGGCATCGTCGTGGAAACAGGAGAAGCCCGCGAGGTGCAGCACTTCGCCCTGCTGACAGGCTATGGCGCAGGCGCTGTGAATCCGTATGTGGCATTTGCGACAATCGATCAGATGCAGGCAGAGCAGATGATCGGGGCCGACATTCCACGCGAGAAGCTCCATAAGAATTACGCGAAGGCTGCTGCGAAGGGGCTGCTCAAGGTGATGAGCAAAATGGGAATTTCGACCCAGCAGAGCTACCGGGGGGCCCAGATTTTTGAAGCTGTTGGCCTCGATTCAGCGATGGTGGACGAATACTTCACTCGCACCCCAAGCCGTATTGGCGGCATTGGCCTCGAGGGCGTGGCCAAAGAAACGCTCCGCCGTCACGAGCACGCATGGCCTCGTGTGAGTGTGCCGCAGATGCTCGAACTCGACGTGGGCGGCCGCTATCAGTGGCGGCGTAAAGGTGAATCGCACATGCTCTCGCCCGACGTTGTGGCGAAGCTCCAGCAGGCAACTCAAATCAATAGCCGTGCCGAATTTAAACAGTATCAGCAGTTGATCGACGAGCAGCAGACAAGCCTCCTCACGCTGCGAGGCCTGCTCGATTTCAAGCCCGCCACGGCGGCGGTTTCGCTGGATGAGGTCGAGCCTGCTACGGAGATCGTCAAGCGGTTTGCCACGGGCGCAATGTCGTACGGATCGATTTCAAAGGAGGCCCACGAAACGCTCGCAGTTGCCATGAACCGCCTCGGTGGCAAGAGTAACACAGGGGAGGGCGGCGAGGACCCGATGCGGTATCAGCTCGAGCCGTCGGGTGACAGCAAAAACTCGGCCGTGAAGCAGGTGGCTAGCGGACGGTTTGGCGTGACAAGCCTCTATCTTGTGAACGCCAAAGAACTGCAGATCAAGATGGCACAAGGGGCAAAGCCCGGCGAGGGAGGCCAGCTTCCAGGCCATAAAGTCGACCGTGAGATCGCACGGATTCGCCACTCCACGCCGGGGGTAGGGCTCATCTCCCCGCCGCCGCACCACGATATTTATTCGATCGAAGACTTAGCGCAACTCATCCACGATCTCAAGAATGCAAACCACCATGCAAGGATCAGCGTGAAGCTTGTGTCGGAGGTGGGCGTGGGCACCGTGGCAGCGGGCGTGTCCAAGGGCAAGGCTGACGTGGTCTTAATTTCGGGGCACGACGGCGGCACCGGCGCCAGCCCGCAGACATCCATCATGCACGCAGGGTTGCCGTGGGAACTAGGCTTGGCCGAGGCGCATCAGGTGTTGGTGATGAACGATCTGCGAGGCCGGATCGTGGTGCAGACCGACGGCATGATTCGCACCGCTAAAGATGTGGTGATCGCCACGATGCTTGGTGCCGAGGAATACGGTATTGCCACTGCGTCGCTGGTCGTGATCGGCTGCATCATGATGCGAAAGTGCCACTTAAACACCTGCCCTGTGGGCGTGGCCACGCAGGATCCGGAACTCCGGAAGCGATTCACCGGGCAACCAGAACACGTCGTCAACTTCTTTTTCCTACTGGCCGAAGAAATCCGTGAGCTGATGGCGAAGCTCGGCTTTCGCACGATTGATGAGATGGTTGGCCGCGTGGATCGGCTCGACACCAAAGAGGCCATCGATCACTGGAAGGCACAGGGGCTCGATTTCTCCGCGATTCTTTACAAGCCAGAGGTGCCGTCACACGTGAAGACGCATCACGAAGATGCGCAGGATCACGGCATTGAGCGATCGCTCGATATGACGACGCTCCTCGATCTCTGTAGGCCAGCGATTGATGAAAAGAAACGGGTTAGGCTCGACCTGCCGATTCGCAATGTCAATCGCACGGTGGGCACTGTGCTCTCGAGCGCAATCACGCGGCAGCACGGGGCGGCAGGCCTTCCCGACGGCACCATTGAGATCACCTTTCGGGGCACGGCCGGCCAGAGCCTGATGGCGTTTGGCGTGCCGGGCCTGACGGTGCGAGTGGAGGGCGATGTGAACGACTACTGCGGCAAGGGGCTCTCCGGCGGCCGGGTGATCGTGCGTCCCCCGCGAGAATCGGGATTTGCGGCCGAAGACAATGTCGTCGCCGGAAACGTGGTGCTCTACGGGGCCACCCGAGGTGAACTCTTTCTGCGTGGCATTGCCGGCGAGCGATTTTGCGTTCGCAATAGCGGTGCCGATGCGGTCGTGGAAGGCATAGGCGATCACGGTTGCGAATACATGACCGGCGGGCACACCGTGATTTTGGGAGAGACTGGCCGCAATTTTGCAGCAGGCATGAGCGGCGGCATCGCGTATGTCTGGGATGCCAGTGGGTCGTTTGCCTCCAAGGTCAACCGCGAAATGGTGACACTGGATCCTCTGGAATCTAGCGACATCGAAACCGTGAAAAACCTGATTGAAAAGCATGTTGCCTACACGGAGAGCACACGCGGCCAAGCGATCTTGGACCGCTGGAGCACCGAGGTGAATCGCTTCGTGAAGGTCATGCCGATCGACTACAAAAAAGCCCTCGAAACGGTGGCAGCCACCACATCTGGGCATACTGTGCAGGCTGGGTACTAAGCTTCAATCGAAAGGTGTTTCAGATGGGTGAGCCCCGCGGATTCATGAAGTATGAACGCACAATCGCAGGCAAAGAGCCTGCGCAGGAGCGACTCAAGCACTTCAATGAGTTTCTGACCATTCTGCCCACCGAAGAACTGGTGCGGCAGGGCGCACGCTGCATGGACTGCGGAGTGCCTTTTTGTCACACCGGTTGCCCGCTTGGAAATATCATTCCCGACTTCAACGATTTGGTGTACCGCAATCAGTGGCACGAAGCCAGCCAGCGACTGCACGCCACAAATAACTTCCCGGAGTTTACCGGACGCGTCTGCCCCGCCCCCTGCGAGGCGGCCTGCGTGCTGGGTATCAATGAAGATCCCGTCGCGATCAAGCAAATCGAGATGGCCATAGCCGACCGAGCCTTTGACGAGGGGTGGGTGGTGGCCGAACCACCGGCAGATCGTAGTGGCAAGCGAGTGGCCGTTGTGGGCAGTGGCCCAGCGGGATTGGCGGCCGCACAGCAGTTGAATCGGGCTGGGCATCTGGTGACTGTGTTTGAACGGTCTGATCGGCCGGGCGGACTCATGATGTACGGCATCCCGGATTTCAAGCTTGAGAAGTGGCGAGTCTGGCGACGGATCCGACAGATGGAGGAAGAAGGAATTGAGTTTCGCTGTGGAGTAAACGTCGGCAAGGACATCCCCGCTGAATCGCTCACCGTCGAATACGATGCCGTCTTGCTCTCCGGCGGCGCAACCCTCGGCCGCGATCTACCAATCCCGGGCCGCGATCTCAAAGGGGTCCATTTTGCGATGGACTTCCTGCCGCAGCAAAACAAGCGCAATGCTGGCGATGCTGTCAACGGCCAGATCGTGGCTTCAGGAAAGCATGTGATCGTGATCGGCGGTGGCGACACCGGCAGCGATTGCGACGGCACCAGCAACCGGCAAGGTGCTGCATCGCTGACGCAGTTTGAACTCCTGCCCAAGCCACCAGACGTGGGCAGCTATCCTCGCCGCATAGAGCGTCCATCGCACACGCCGTGGCCGCAGTGGCCAATTATTCTGCGCACCAGCTCATCGCACGAAGAGGGCTGTGGACGCGAGTGGGGGATTCTCACCAAGGAATTTTTAGGCGACGAGCATGGGCACCTCAGGGCGCTGCGAAGCGTTCGGATTGAGTGGTACACCGATGCGGCCAATGGACAGCAGAAGTTTCGCGAACTGCCCGACAGCGAGCAGGAGTGGCCGTGCCAACTAGCACTCTTGGCCATGGGATTTGTAGGACCGGAGAAACAAGGACTCGTCGCCGACCTTGGGCTGTAGCTGGATCCTCGAGGCAACGTCAAGGCTGGCAGCGATTACAAGACAAGCCGCGATGGCGTGTTTGCCGCGGGAGACATGCGACGAGGGCAGTCGCTGGTCGTCTGGGCCATTCACGAGGGCCGCGAGGCTGCTCGCTGCGTCGACTTGTGGCTGATGGGCCAGACCAACCTGCCGAGCGTGTCGGCCGGTGAGTGTTCGGTGCACGCCTAGCGCCACAGGATTGAGCGAACGCCGATCGATGGAAAGCCATCCGCGTTTGTATCCACCAGCGTCAGATATGAGTCAGTCCCGGGCAGTGGCTCTGGGAACGGGCGCTATGGCCACACTCAGCGTGCCTGAGTTCTCAGCTAATTCACCTGGAGCATCGTTGATTTTACAATACACAACGCCGTCGGCGGAGGCTGTCCACCTGCGATCCTCTCCCGTCGCGACAACAACAAACCCCCGACGCGAGGCCTCACCTCCGGGCACTTGACCCCACTGCGCCACAAGCAATCTGCCAAGCGGGCGACCCCGATACCATCGCAGGGAGATGCCAGCGGCCTCGCTTTCAATCCCAAGGGCGCCTGTGGCATCGAGGCCTGCAACGGAGGAGGGCGGCAGCACTCCGATCGTGCATCGGCCAGATGCCGCCAGCGAATACGACTCGCCTTGTGCAACCGACCAGCCAGAATTCTGCCAGCCTTTCGATGCGTCAACGACGATTTGCTGCGTTGATGCAAGCGGCTGTCCAGGAGACCAGTCGATCGCCGATCTTGAAAAATCGTAACCGTAGTCGAGTTCGTCGGCGAAGGCATCGAAGTCGCGACCCGCACGAGAATCGCTCCACCCTCGCGATCGCTGGAGTCGCACTTTGAATTCCTGATCCAACGGCCCGGCTTCAACCGCCGCAAACATCGCTGCATAGGCTGGGTGGATTGCCAGCATGGCAGTGGCCGCCCAGCTCGCGGCATACGCGGCCAGATCGTGATGCTCGTTGGCGGGTGTTTGAAAAACGTCTTCGAGCGAAGGAACTCCTCCCTTCGCTCGAAGTTCCACAATCTTTTCGATGCGCCCGAGCTGCTGAACATCGCCCGCGCGAAGCGGGATCGGCGTAGGTTCGAACCGGCCATCGACGAGGCGATGTGTGGCCAGGAGTTCGGCGATGCCCTCGGTGTACCACGGAGGCGTATTCAACGACCGCACCGTACTGGTAAACGCGTGCACGCCCTCGTGCAGGAGGAGGTGCCGTCGGTAGTCAGGGCTCGGTTGGTCTACAAGCCAAAAGCGATTGCGGTCACAGTAGCCATTTTTGAACGCTGGAAATTCCTTCGGCAATAGACCGATCGCGATGAAGCGATCGCGTTGAGCCATGAGGCAGCCAAACGCTCGCCACCCGCTTCGCGTCGCTGGAAGAATCGCAAAGTGAACGCACCAACTCGCAAATGCCTCGTCAAAGATGCGGGGCAGATCCTCGACCCCATCGCCTTGCCGTGCTGGTCTGTCGGTGGCCAACACGAGGTGGTCACTTTCCAGCAACCGCAGGCCGGCACGTCGGGCCGTGGCGATCAAGGGGGCAATGGCCACCTCGTCGGCGACTGCCGATGAGGTGGCGCTGCTCCAGAGAACGGAGAGCACGAAGAGCGTCGCGAAAACGAGCCGGACTGTGGCGAGTGCACGCATAGCGATCAATCCTACGTTGAAAAACCCTCAGCCAGACAGGCCACCCCCCGAGCCTTCCAGAAGGCACGACCGGCAGGGTTCACCGAGGGGCCGTACGGCTGCGGCAAGGCGTACGGCATAGAGAAATCGCATTCGACTAGAATCCCTGAAAACTCCGATCGCAATGGGGTGGGGTGGGCGTCTAAAACCCAACCAGTTTGCGATCAGGGCGACTCGCCAGGAGGGCGTGAGGTATGCGGCACGGATGCCGGAACCAGATTCTCGTGCGTGCGCGCAGTCGCGCAGTGGCTCCACGCTGCGCTGCGATGGTTGCCGGAGGGATCGCGACGATCGTCCTGGTGGCAAGCGTGTCAGTGCCGGCCCTCGCCGATCCCGTGAACCCGTGGGCTACTGGCGGCGCACAAACGAAGCCTGGTGACAACGACGGCAAACCCAGCGTCGCTCGCATTGCGCAGGTGCCGGTATCGCAGGCGCATGCCATGCCGGGCACGGTTGTTCAAGGTGGCGTGATCCCTCAGGGATGGCAACCACAAGCAGTGCCCTATCAGGCCGTCGGTCCAGATGGCCGGCCGGTCACGATGTATTACGCGCCAACGTATGTCTTTACGTATCCAATTGGTCCGTCGATAGCGGCCCCTGCTGCCACAAGACCTCCGTCGGCAGTCAACCGTCGGCAGGCGTATGGTCAGCCTGCAGCCAAAGGCTGGAACTACCAGACTCAAGGAGCGATCCCGCCGCCTGTCTATGCGTTACCTCCGTCGACTACTGCTCGCTACCAACCCGCGCCGTATCAGTTTCCGGCCGGAGCCAATGCCTTGGGCGGCACGCCGCTGCTGCCCCCCACCTCTGCCAAACCAGCGGCAGCAACGCCGCAGTTTCCTCCGCAGTTTCCTCCGCCGTCTCAACGGCAATCTCCTCCGCTGCCACCGAATTCACTCTCGCCACCACCGACGCAATGGGTGCCAGCCAGTCCGGATGCACTGCCCGATTCATCTGTGCCCGCACAGCCTGTCAGCTCTGTTTCATCGCTGTCAGGGGATAACGCACCACCAAAGCCCACGGCCAGTCGTGCCGCGAATGCTCACCTGTGGCGAGTGGTCGGCGTATACGATGGCGACACAATCACTTGTATCGACGACACCAACACGCAGCAAAAAATCCGCATGGCCGAGATAGACGCTCCTGAACTGGGACAGGATTTCGGCACGGTATCGCGGGAAGCCATGGCCGCGATGGTGTTTGGCAAAACCGTGGACGTAACTGATAGCGGCAAAGATCGCTACGGGCGTTGGATCGGTCACATCTCAGTCAATGGTCTCAACGTGAATCGAGAGATGATCGCCACGGGCAACGCTTGGCATTATGCAGCGTATTCCAGCGATCCATCGCTCGCTGCAGTGCAGTCGCAGGCGCAGACACAAAAACTCGGCCTCTGGGCCCAGCCAAACCCAACGCCTCCGTGGAACTATCGTAAAAACGGCACCAATCCAGCCCTAAGCAATTGAGAGACCTGCGGGGGCGAAGCCTTTTTGTTTGTTGAGCAAACTCCAGAAAAGTCAGAACGAACCGAACACGGTGCCGAGAAACACAACGACTGCGGTGGCCACCAGCGGACAGATCACCGTCACCAGGCCGACATCACGATAACTCTGTCGGTGAGTGACGCCGCAAATGAGCAGCAGCGTGATCACAGCACCGTTGTGAGGCAGGCTGTCCAGACAACCGCAGGACATCGAAGCAACTCGGTGCAGTAATTGAGGGTCGATTCCCATCGCAGTTGCTCGATCGTAATATGTTTCCCCGAGGGTTTTGAGCGCGATACTCAGGCCACCCGAAGCCGAACCCGTAATGGCCGCAAGCGCATTCACTGCGATCGCTTCCGACACAAGCGGGTTTGCTGGGGCGATCCCGGTCACAAAGTTCTGGACGACTGCAAACCCTGCCAGCGATTGAATCGTATTGCCATAACCATACTCACATGCTGTATTCAACACTGGCAGAAGCGATGATTTCGCTC
>Ga0114969_10004421_pt1 | contig 11101 bp, 8 predicted proteins | sample M_130807_MF_Meta_FD_87316 | JGI IMG/M metagenome (GOLD analysis project Ga0114969, IMG submission 87316) | Freshwater microbial communities from Lake Montjoie, Canada to study carbon cycling - M_130807_MF_MetaG | ecosystem: Environmental > Aquatic > Freshwater > Lake | place: Lake Montjoie...
GAGAAATTGTAAAAGGGAACACGGTTAATAGCCGTACCCAATGGTAACAATGTTAGGGATTGGGCAATCCGCAGTGTGACTACCTAAATCCGCTATGATAGGATATGGTAGCCCTTCAACGACTGAACGGGTGTTGGTGAACAATGAAGGTCTAATCAACTTGAGTTTGCTTAAGATACAGTCTGTCCCCTAGTGAAAATTAGGGGGTTCTCATTGGGAGATGAGATGAATTTACATATGCCGCAAGACCCGGAAAGTGAAGCCGAATTGCGAAATTTGGCGGCAGTAACCTGGCAATTAATTAGTCCAGCCAATAATAAAACAATCGTGGGAATTTTTCAGGATTCGCTCTTAGGAGCTTATCGCTTTACCCGTCCAAATATTAATTTTACACCGCGTGACGCCATGAATTTATTAATGCGTTATGATAAGGTGGACGTAACTACTTTACCAAAGCCGCTTGCCGGTAAAAACAGTGAAAAAAATACAAGCAATTTTGATATTCTCACCCAAATTATGCCTCCGCTCACAATTAAACATAAAACCGGGCGGTTTGACGAGAAAGAAGATTACAAAACCTCCAATAATGTCTTGGAAATTGTAAATGGCGAATATTTGCGGGGCCAAATGGGCAAGGATGTCTTTGGCGACGGCAGCAGTGGTTTAATCCAACGCATTTGTAATGATTTTGGCAATCCCGAAGCCGCCGAATTCATTGACAATATCCAAAATATTGTGACGGAGTATATGAAAACCAGTGCGTTTAGCGTTGGTATTAGTGATTTAATCGCCGACAAAAAGACAAATGAAGAAATTAGTAAAGCCATTACCAGCAAGAAATTTGACGTGAAAAATTTAATAGACCAAATACATTTAGGCATATTTGAAAATAAAACCGGCAAATCCAACGAAATCGAGTTTGAGACGCAGGTAAATAATATTTTAAGTCGCGCCGTAAATGACGCCGGTAAAATCGGCAAAAAGAGTTTAAGTGCGGATAATCGGTTTGTGATTATGGTAAATGCGGGGTCAAAGGGTGGTGACTTGAATATTTCCCAAATGATATCGTGTGTCGGGCAACAAAACGTCGACAATAAGCGCATTCCGTATGGGTTTGAAAACCGCACCTTGCCCCACTTTACCAAGTTTGATGATTCGCCCGCCGCGCGGGGTTTTGTAGAAAATTCCTTTATTTCGGGCTTGACACCTGAAGAGCTATTCTTTCACGCCATGGGTGGGCGTATGGGTATTATTGATACTGCCGTCAAGACTTCACAAACCGGTTATATTCAACGGCGGCTCATTAAGGGCTTGGAGGACTTGAAAGTGGAATACGATATGACCGTGCGAAATAACCAAAATAAAATCATTCAGTTTTCATATGGCGAAGATGGATTTGACACGGTTAAAGTCGAAAAACAAATATTACCGTTGGCGCAAATGTCTTTGGAAGAAATTTACGGGCATTTCCAAATGCCGTTAGATGACAGCAAACAAAATGACGTGTTTACAACGGCGTACACGAAGCCGACCATTAAACGGTTAAATCGGCAACGGGTCGAATTGGCCGCCAAATGTAAGGATTTGATTGAGATGATGGTGAAAGTCCGCAAAGACCTCATTAATAATGTCTTTGGTAACAAGGACAACAAGGTGGTACAATTGCCGGTAGCGTTTACCTATATTATAAATAATATCAAAGGACAGCAACACATTAATGTAAATTCGATGGTGGACTTGACGCCGTTGGAAGCATATGATATGATTGATAATGGTTTTAACACGATTATGCAACTTCATTATGTGCCGCCGACGGCCCTGTTCAAAGCGCTGTATTATTATTATATGAACCCAAGAGAATTACTAATGGTGAAACGGTTTAACCGCAAAGCGTTGATTATTCTCGTGGAGACGATTGTCTTAACGTATAAGAAAGCTATTGTGGCGCCAGGAGAAATGGTGGGTATGATTGCCGCTCAATCTATTGGTGAACCGACCACTCAGATGACACTGAATACGTTTCATTTTGCGGGAGTTGCCAGTAAATCAAATGTCACGCGTGGTTTACCCCGTATTGAAGAAATTTTATCGCTGTCCGAGAACACGAAGAATCCGTCGTGTACAGTGTATTTGCCTCCCAATGAAGAACAGGACCAAGAAAACGCCAAAAAACTGATGCACAAGCTGGAACACACCAAATTACGGGATATCGTAGAGACGGTGAAAATCTGTTTTGACCCCGATGACATGCATACGTTGATTGAAGAAGACGCTGAACTGATGGAACAATACAAAGCCTTTGAAGAGTTGGTAGAAGAATGTGCGGGCGAGGAGGAAGGTATTATGGCCGATGAAAAAAACAAGTCTAAATGGATTATTCGCCTGACATTTAATGTGGAAGAAATGTTAGACCGCAACTTGACGATGGACGAAGTTCACTTTGCCATTAAAAATGCCTACCGTGACCAAGTCGCGTGTGTCTTTTCCGATTATAACAGCGATAAATTAGTCTTTCGCTTACGGTTAATTCGCCTATTAAATCCCAAGAAAAAGGGCGCCGTAAAGCAAAATCCCTTAGACCAATCTGACGAAATATATTTATTAAAGACGTTTCAAAACGCCTTATTAGACAATTTGATTTTACGCGGTATCGACAATATTGGGAAAGTCATTCCTAGAAAAATCCTCGACAGTTTAGTGCCGGTCGACGGCAATTTTGTAAAGAAAGAAACGTGGGTGGTGGATACCGTCGGCACAAATTTAATGGGTTTGCTTAGTCTCGATTATGTGGATACCACGCGAACCTATACGACCGACATTCAAGAAATCTATCGGGTCATGGGGGTAGAAGCCGCGCGCCAATCCATCCTGAATGAAATTACAGAAGTGATTGAGTTTGATAGCACGTATATTAATTATCATCATATCAGTGTCTTGTGTGACCGGATGACGTGTAATGATAAACTCGTCTCTATCGTTCGCCACGGCATTAATGGCGATGATATTGGGCCGATCGCCAAAGCGTCGTTTGAGGAGACGCCGGAAATGTTTTTAAAGGCCGCGCGTCACGGTATACTGGATACGATGCGAGGGGTGTCGGCAAATGTCATGTGCGGACAAGAAGGCTACTTTGGTACGAGCGCCTTTCAAGTAGTATTAGACTTGGATAAAATTACCCAAATCACCGCCGAAGAATTCGTCCCAGAAGATGATACCAAGTTTATCGAAGAACATTTTGAAGGCGTACAAAAGAGTGAAGAAGGCGCCTGCTCGATCGACAATTTGACGATACATAGTAATGCCACCAATATTCAGCCGGTGGATTTGGGGGCAACCGATAACGGCTATGAATTAGGATTTTAACCATAAAATTTTATTCTCTATAGTCAACATACTCTTTCACTTCATATATTGCAGAATTATAGTGACTATTTATGTGCCTTTTAAATTCCGCTCGCTCATCATTGGTATAATAAACCGAACGGGCTAATGTTATGAATTCATTATCAAACTTTTTCTCACTTTCTTTTATACGTAATTTATCTTCGATATCCCATAATTTTTCATTTACCTCTTTCAACTTTATAAATAACTTATCTTCTTGATATGCATACTTGTCCATAAATTCTTGCAAATAATTAATTTCTGTTCTCACTAATGCTAGTTTCCCTTTATCAATGATTTTTTTATTTTTAATAAGTAATATCGTATACTTATCCCATAATTCGCCGATAGATACAGGTATATTTAACGACATTATATATATATATAATATATATAATGTATATATGAACGCATTTTTAGTTAGTCATAATGGTATGGGTGATAATTTATTTATGATTGGCGCCTTACATTTTTTACTTAAATTTTATGAAAAAATATATTTTTTATGTAAAAGTAAATATTACCCAAATGTGAATTTATTTTTTATGGACACATCTAATATAATTTGTGTCCGATTTAATGAAGATAACGAAGCAGAGGAAATAAAACAAATAATAAAAGCGAATTATGAAGCAAATGATATATTTATATGTGGATTTTGTCACACATCGTATTTGCAAAGTAAGATCACGCATCCTGACTTGGTGAATTATACACATATTAATAAGAACTATACTATAGATTTTGATACTTTAACTACAGGCAATTACAGTTTTATTGAGGATTTTTATAGAGATATAAATTTGAATTTGACCTATTTTTATGACTATTTTTATATGCCCACAACGAAAGAAGCCATTGAATTATATAAGACGGTACAGGCATATTATATTATATTTATACATCTGAAATCTTCCGATGGCAAAGAACTGAATATAAAGAATTTACTAGAAAAGCATTTATATGACGCAAAGACAATATTGTTGTGTAATGATAAAAATTTGTACGATATATCAGGACAAGAGAAAATCGCAGATACAGAGAAAATCGCAGATACAGAGAAAATCGCAGATACAGAGAAAATCGCAGATACAGAGAAAATCGCAGATACAAAGATAAAATATAATATATGCAAGAATTTTATGTACAATAAACTAGTGCATTACAAGGAGGTAATACAAAATAGTGACGAAATTTATATAATAGATTCGTGCTTTATCGGGATTATTTTACCTTATTTAAAAACAAATCAATTAAAAGCGAAGAAGGTAAGAATTATTAGGAGAGATATTGCGGATAGAATAGAGTTATAATATGCTGAAAATTATATTATATAATATAAAATTATATAATATAATATAAATGGTGAAAATAGACATAGTAATACCCTCCTATATTAGAGATTTTGATTGTATATTACCCTGTATAAAAAATTTAGCGAAACAAACTGTAAAACCTAATAATATAATTATTTGTGTATCAGAAATAAGTAATAATCATAAAATTTATTTAGAGGATGAAATAAATAAATTACAATTACTATTTAAGGTTATTATAAATGACACACCCTTGAAACAAAACGCATCCGAGAATAGAAATAGAGGCATTGAGTATTGTTTGAATTATACAAAACCTGATTATATAATGTTTTGTGATTGTGATGATATTATACATACCAAAAAAATAGAAAGTTTTATATACTTTTATAACGTGATGGATACAAATATTAATTTATTTGTACATAATTATGCTTTCTCTCACGAAACATTTGATATTTATAGTGATGTAATTTTAAATAAAAATAAATTATTACCATGTTATAGTTATAGTACATTAGGACTGTATACGATACCGTCTATAAATATTCATCACGGACACCCTACAGTAAAATTAGAATTATGTAAGGAAATAAAATATAATGAAACGTTAATCAACGGAGAAGATTGTAAATTTTGTCAATTAATTAATAATAGTTATGGAAATGTATATTGTTATGCAGAAAAAATGATGGTGTATATACCATAAATATATTATTCAATAATCTTATTATACCAATAATCACAAGTAAATTCATTAATAATATAATCCCAATCAATCGTCATATCATAGTCTAAATTCATATGTAAAATATCTGTAAAATTGTCAACCCATATTACAGGATATTTTTGATATAAATTCAACACATTTACATTGCGTTTAACGATAGGAATTGTTTTGAGAAAAAAACATTCTACAATCTTTGGTGCACAATCAACGCCATTGCCAAGTGGACATAAACTCCATTTGTATTGGGCTAAACGTTTTTGAAAATCTATTGTACTGAAACAATCATTATGAGTACTAAAAATATTTGGATAATTATAAATAAAATTAGTCATTCTGCCCCGTTCTATAAATTCATCACCACAACAATTACCATCGCGTTGTCGCCAACAGCAAAAAATTTTATTTATTTTATGCTCAATATTAATATCTTTTCTAATCGCTAATAAATTATCTTCATATTCTTTTGTATGTGTTGCAAACCCAACTGTTAACGAATACATTTTTGGATGATTTGAAAGATTATTCTCAGCATACCATTTTTTCAAATGTGGCAAATCTATGATTTTTAAGTAAGATTCCTTAAAATTTATTTGCGGAGAATAGTCACTACACCCAGTAATAAGAATAAAATCATTTTTTATTTGTTGAAGTTCATCACAATATTTATTTAAATAATCTATTTTTATATAAACGTGTCTAGGTGTTTCTGTTTTTTTTATCATAGTGTCTTGTGTAAAAATCCAATCAAAATAATTTGCGAAATAAAAACTACTATTACCAATCATCGCCCAACCATCATGTCCAATAAATCTTTGCATTATAATATTATATAATATATATATATTATGGAAAGAGTCATTTATTGTTTTTGGACAGGTGAAAATACGATGTCATATCAGAGAAAAGAATGTTTAGAAAATTTGAAAACCGTAACACAATGTAAAGTTGTATGTTTATTCAAAGATGATATTCAACAATATATTCTTCTAGAACATCCATTACATCCAGGCTATAAATATTTAAGCGAAACACATAAAGCTGATTATTTGAGAACATATTTTATGAATTTTTATGGTGGAGGATATTCTGATATTAAAAGACAAAGTGGTTCTTGGGTAAAGTCATTTGACCTATTAGAACAAAGTGATAAATGGATTATTGGTTATGCAGAAGATGATGAAAGTTGTATAGCTGGTCCTCCTGATATTACTAAACAGTGGCGTTATTTAATTGGAAATGGAGCTTATATATGTAAACCGCAGACACCACTAACACAAGAATGGTATAGTGAAATGCTGAAATTACTAGATGAACGTTTACCACTATTGCAGAAATTTCCCGCAACCTTTCCACAAGATCGCGCAGAAATTAGTAATGGAAAATATCCAATCGAATGGAATGAAATGCTCGGGAGAATGTTTCATCGCATATGTTGTAGATATAAATATAAAATTCTCAATACGTTACCTACACCTGATTTTGGAAATTATAGATAATATATATACTCTTGTACCTTATACCCTTGTAAAATAATAATGCTCATTCCCGTGAATTACCGCCAGTGTATTTTCATCAGAGATATAAACATTTTTTTGTTGTGCGCCATCCCATAAGGCCGATATAGTTATATCACCCGCCGTTAATAATCTAATACCCTCACCATTTTCCGTTTTTAAACAACTATTTTCACCCGATGTAGATGTATCGCTTTTAATGGGCGTTAGTGTAAAATCTACCGCGTTGTACCAATTCACAACGCAATTCGTATTCCACGGTGGATAATAAAACAAATCATTATTTTTAAGCTTGAATGTGTTTTTATTGCGCAATAGTGGATAGTGCTGTATTAAATTTAACTTGTCATAATAATTATTTATATCCATTATATTACCAACAAAAACTGAAGCTATCGGCTTATGTGGAGGGAACGGCATGCTACGCGCTAGTTTTTTCCCAGCCCCATAATGTTGAATATAATTGTCGTCTGCCTTGTAAAAAAACTGTTCACATATGTCACAATCTATCGCATAGTTGTTGTTATTAGAAACTTTATTAGAAAATTGTAGAATAAAATCTATCAGGGATGAGGAAGAATTATTAACATTATTTCGAACTCCAAACATACCCCCTGCAATCGTCCAATAATGTTGTTCATTATCCGTCATAATATGTAAGTTTTTTGTAGGGTAATTTGTTAACCAATCCGTAACCGCCGCCTTCTCTCTTTCATTCACAATAGAATCTAAATCCCGTGACAACCATATAGACACCTCTTTATCATCATAGGGTAAAAACCGCAAGGCCCGTAAACAAATATTGGTATCTACCAAAACCAATTCAATGTTGGTAAATTGCGACAATTCAGTTATGATATGAGCTGGTTCATTATAAGGCATATAAACCCGTAAAATCCAATCCGGATAAATTGTTTTCGCCAAATGGTAATTGACATAGATACCTTTATAAAATCCACGGGAACGGCTAAATGCTGTCGTAGTTCCATACAAAGAAAAACTAATGATTTTTTTATTCTTTTGTGGTTGTATATTAATTAATTTTACATATTTTAAATAAAAGGCGTTAAATGTATGTATTTCATTTTTTATATTGAAACCATCTATAAACTCGCGCGACCATACATTATCAATACCGGACCATTCATATTTCCAACCTAATGATTTGTTTTTATCATCGCTTTTTTTATGTGTATAATTAATTGTATTTACATAATACGATTTATCATTAATATCTGCCATATAACCTCTTAACCGATATATATAACAGGAAAAAGTAGATAAATTTGTACCAATAAATTTTAAACCGCGCGCACATATAATTTGTTCAACTAAACCATAACAATCTTGATTTATATCCGGCTTTATTAGATGTAATATATCCTCAAAAAATATAAGCCTATATTTCTCTCTTAATGGTAAAAATTCAGCTTTATTTTTAGAATCGGTCGCAATATAAACACACGCGCCTTGTGGTATTAAGCCGTGGATATTATTATATAACACATTCATGGTTATACACACTTCTTTATACGCATAATTAAAATCGGTTCGTCGGATATGTAAAGCATAAAAATTCTCATAAGTATTATTTAAATACTCTGTTATTTTTTTTGCTTGCGTAAATAGATGTTCTTTATAATGAATATGTTTTTTCACATAGTTTACTATTTCTAACATATGTTTATCATATATTAATGAATAAAATGTACCTATTAAATTTTTGTCAAAGTATATATTTACGGGTGCATTGTCAATATGTATTACTTGTCGTTTTTTAGTATATATTTCGGCAATATTACGTTCATTTGTAAGATTTATATATGAATTATCAGGCGAAAAAGTATAGACTGTAGAAATATTTTTAATCTCATCGGCATTATTAGTAATGTTATGTATACTACAGAAATCATTAATGCTTATTGTTTTAATGCCAATATCACCAATATCAAAAAAACTATCATAACCGTGTATATTATTTAAATGGGTTATAATATAAGGATTTGGTAATACTAAAATACGATTTAATCTAAAAGCGATGACGCAGGCTAATTCAAATGACATTCTAATATTATTAAATCCTCCGTTCCACGGAGAAAATATAAGATATTTTCCATTACAATTGTAATTTTCAATACTATTATCTATTGAGAGATGTTTCCAATAATATACGTCCATATATAAGATAATATTAAATAATTATTTATATAGTAATTTATTTAATTTAGAAACATACAAGAACACGTAGGACTAACGGTGGGTGTGGGTGTTGATTTGGGCATGGGTGCATTTGGTGTGGGCGTGGGCACAGGCATGTAACTTTTACTGGGTGTGGGTGTGGGCGTGGGCACAGGCGTAGGCATATATTTATTTATAAAAAGTATTTAAGCTATACTTTTTATAAAGCATTTTGCTATACTTTTTATAAAAGTATTAAAGTATTTAATCATTTTGCTATACTTTTACTAAAAGTATTTAAATATTTTGCTATACTTTTTATAAAAGTATTTAAATATTTTGCTATACTTTTACTAAAAGTATATATGAACACTTTTAAAAAGGACTGGGAAGAATGGATAGATTTAAACATTTCACTTGGTAATTGTAAAATGATTATGTTTCAAAAATCATTAGAAGCGGGTTATAGTTATGATTTAATTAAGAATAAACTAAATATTGATTATGAAATAAGTAAACCCCTGCCGGCATCGTGTAAAGACAAACTTGCCTTAAGAACCGCAACAAAAATACACGCCGACAAATTAGAAATTTATGAAATTAATGATTTTTTAACCCGAGACGAATGTGACGAGGTGATAGCCATAATAGATGCGGCAGACCTAAACGCCTCAACCACGTTTAGCAGCGCCGAGAAGGAAAATTATGCGGTAAATGAGTACAGAACTAGCCAAACCTGTCATTTTAAAAATGCCTATCCAATTATAACTGATATTGCTTCTAGAATATGTAAAACCATTGGCATTAATAATCGTTCCGCCGAGTTAATTCAAGGACAAAAATATTGTATAGGCCAACAATTTAAATTACATACAGATTATTTCGACTCGACTATTTTAAAATATGATTCAATCAATGGCAATCAACGTACGTGGACATTTATGGTGTATTTAAACGATATGACCGAAGAGGATGCGGGTGGCTATACAGCGTTTCCCTATGCGTATATTGCGACCAAACCTAGAGCTGGTAAGGCAATTATTTGGAATAATTTAGACGAACACAAGAAAGAAAATATTTATTCGTCGCATTGCGGTATGCCGGTTTTAAAAGGAAACAAATATATTTTAACCCAGTGGTTTAAACAACGGGAAATTAATTTTAGCATTAAAAATGAAATAAGCGAACATCATTTTTTACCGATATTTCATAGGACGGGGTTTGAAAAACTGAGACTAAATTTAGATTGCGTCGAGCAGATACGAGCATGGATGAAAGAAAATGAACGCGATTTTGTACCTGAACTTACCAGTAAAACAGGGGTCGAACATAAAATGAAAAATAATTTACTTGATATTAATAAAGCTCCCGCCAATCTACGTGCAGATTTATTAAAGCAAATGATGGAATTGTTAACAAAATGGATTGGATATAAAACTACTTTACAACACGTTTCCACCTACGGCATTCGCGAATATACACGTGGCAGTATGTTGGGCAATCATTATGACAAACAAAATACCCACGTTATTAGCGCCATCATTCATTTGGAAGATAAATCAGATACACCGTGGGAATTATATATTGAAGACCATCATTATAAACCCCACCAAATAACAATGGAATATGGTGATATTATATTTTATGAGTCGACGACATGTTTACACGGACGGCCTACACCGTTTGAAGGAGATTTTCATCGTAATATGTATATTCATTTTAGTCCCGAACGTTGGAATAATTATACGATGTAATACAAATCATTTGGTTAATATGTAATTTATATATATATATTAACGCTATTCGCTCTTTAAAACCGTTGTTTTTTTTAATTTTTTAATTGATTTAAATGACGCCGACGGTTCTGCGGAGGGCTCTAACGTAGTAGGCTCTAATTCGGCAGAGGGCTCTAATTCGGCAGGTCCTGCGGAGGGCTCTAATTCGGCAGGTCCTGCGGAGGGCTCTAATTCGGCAGGTCC
>Ga0114969_10004422_pt1 | contig 11098 bp, 8 predicted proteins | sample M_130807_MF_Meta_FD_87316 | JGI IMG/M metagenome (GOLD analysis project Ga0114969, IMG submission 87316) | Freshwater microbial communities from Lake Montjoie, Canada to study carbon cycling - M_130807_MF_MetaG | ecosystem: Environmental > Aquatic > Freshwater > Lake | place: Lake Montjoie...
CTCCCGGTGTTCGGCTACGACGACGCGCCGCACGGCCACGGCGAAGTGCTCTTCGAGGATGTGCGCGTGCCGGCCGGAAACATCTTGCTCGGCGAGGGCCGCGGTTTCGAGATCGCGCAGGGCCGGCTCGGTCCTGGCCGCATCCACCACTGCATGCGTGTGATCGGCCTCGCCGAGCGCGCCCTCGACGCGATGTGCAGGCGCGTGAAGAGCCGGGTCGCCTTCGGGAAGCCGATCGCCGAGCAGACGGTGACGCTCGAGCGCATCGCGGAGTCGCGCATCGCCATCGAGCAGTCGCGCCTGCTGACGCTCAAGGCCGCTTACATGATGGACACGGTCGGCAACAAGGTCGCCCGCAAGGAGATCGCGATGATCAAGGTCGCGGCCCCGAACATGGCTCTCAAGGTGATCGACTGGGCGATCCAGGCGCACGGCGGCGCCGGCGTCTCCGACGACTTCGGACTTGCCGGCATGTGGGCCGGCGCACGCACGCTGCGGCTCGCGGACGGACCCGACGAGGTGCACCGCAACCAGATCGGCAAGCTCGAACTGCGCGAGCACTGAGGCGGTTCGGGTGGGGGAAGCCGATTGCCGTCTCGCCGACGCCGACGCAGGCGCCCTACGGCGCGGCCAAGACCGGGTTGAATGCGCTGACGATCGCCTGCGCACACGCCTTCGGCCCGGGGGGCCCGACGGGGGACGGCCCTGACGAACGCCCGCGGGCCGCATGGCGGCCCTCATCCGCGGCGCGACGGGCGCCGTGGCTTTCGGAGGATACGATGACCCAGACCCGCATGCCCGCCATCGCCCTCGCCGCCGTTCCGGGCCGACGGCGCGCCATCCTCGAGGTCGGGCGCGAGATCGAACGGCGCGGCTTCTCCGGGATCTACTGCGCTAGCTTCGGCGACGGCCTGGGACTCTGCGAGGCGCTCGCGCTCGTGACCGAGCGCATACGGATCGGCACCGCGATCGCGATCCTCTACACCCGCCACGTGACCGACTATGCCCAGACCGCAGCCCTCGTCCACGAACTCTCGGGCGGCCGCTTCGACTTCGGCATCGGCGTGAGCCACGGCCCGGTGCACCAGCGCCTCGGGCTCGCGGTCGGCAAACCGCTCGCCGACGTCCGCCGCTTCGTCGCGGATCTGCGGGCCGTGCCGCGGGTGGGCGAACTGCCCCCGGTCGTGCTCGCGGGCCTGCGCGATCCGATGGTGCGGCTCGCCGGGGAGATCGCCGACGGCGTCGTCTTCGCCAACGCCGCCCGGTCGCACATGGGCCACTCGCTCGGACTTCTCCCGGCGGAAAAGCGCGCGGCGGGCTTCTTCGTCGGCAACATGATCCCGACGTGCATCTCCGACGACGTCGCGGCAGCGGCCGCGGTAAACCGCAAGACGCTCACCTCCTACGCCTTCCTGCCCAACTACCGCGCCTACTGGAAGGCCGCCGGCTACGTCGAGGAGATGGAGGCGATCGAGCGGGCAATCGAGGCACGCGAGCCGGATCGCATACCGGCGCTGCTCTCGGACCGCTGGCTCGAGGACACGACGCTCTTCGGCCCCGCCGCCCAGGTGCGCGAGGGCGTGGAGCGCTGGTTCGAAGCGGGCGTCGGCACGCCCATCCTGGTGCCGTCGTCGGCCGCGGGGAACCAGATGAAGGCGATCGAGGAACTCTTCGCGGCCTACGCCTGAGGCCGCTCACGTGGCTCGCGGAGGGCGAGCAGAGCCTCGCCTGTCACTCCTCGTCGGATCGGGGGACGTCCCGGCCGCCCCGGGGCGTCGGCGCCGCGTTCACCAGCGGGCGCGGTCGATCCGCGCCACCGCCTCCTCGACGTTGGCGCGCGAGTTGAACGCCGAAAGACGGAAGTAGCCCTCGCCCGATGGACCGAAGCCGGAGCCGGGCGTACCGACGACGTTCGCCTGCGAGAGCAGCCGGTCGAAGAAGTCCCATGACGAGAGTCCCGCAGGCGTGCGCAGCCAGATGTAGGGCGCATTGGTCCCGCCGAAGACGGTGAAGCCGGCCGAGGCGAGCCCCTTCCGGATGATCGCCGCGTTCTCCATGTAGAAGCGGACGATGTCGCGGGTCTGCTCGCGACCCTCGGGCGAGTACACGGCGGCGGCCCCGCGCTGCACCGGGTACGAGACCCCGTTGAACTTGGTTGTCTGGCGGCGATTCCACAGCGCGTTCACGGCTACCCGTTCGCCGCCCGCCTCGGCCGTGACCGATTTCGGCACGACCGTGAAGGCGCAGCGAGTGCCGGTGAAGCCGGCCGTCTTCGAGAAGCTGCGGAACTCGATCGCGACGTCCCTGGCACCCGGGATCTCGTAGATCGAGCGCGGGATGGCGGGATCCGAGACGTAGGCCTCGTAGGCCGCGTCGAACAGGATGATCGAGCCGTTCTCGCGCGCATACTCGACCCAGCGCGCGAGTTCGTCGCGCCCGGCGGCCGCTCCGGTCGGGTTGTTGGGCGAGCAGAGGTAGATCAGGTCGACCTTCTGCTCGGGCAGGACGGGCACGAAGCCGTTCTCGGCCGTCGCCGGCATGTAGACGATGCCCGCGTAGCGCCCGTCGGCGCCCGCGGCCCCGGTGCGGCCGGCCATCACGTTCGTGTCGAGGTAGACGGGGTAGACCGGGTCGGTCAGTGCGACCACGTTGTCGAGCCCGAAGATCTCCTGGATGTTACCGCTGTCGCACTTCGAGCCGTCGGAGACGAAGACCTCGTCGCGCGCGATCTCGACGCCGCGCGAGGCGTACTCGTGCTCGCGGATCAGGTCGATCAGGAAGTCGTAACCCTGCTCAGGACCGTAGCCGCGGAATCCGCCGTCGGTCCCCATCTCGTCGACCCCGGCCCGCATGGCCTCGACCACCGCGGGGACGAGCGGCCGGGTGACGTCGCCGATGCCGAGCCGGATGATCTTCGCGTCCTTGTTCGCCGCGGCGAACGCCGCGACGCGGCGGCCGATCTCGGGGAAGAGGTAGCCGGCCTTGAGCTTGAGATAGTTCGCGTTCGCCTTCGCCATGCGGCACGGCTTAACCGTTCACCGGCAGGGAGCCAAGCCGCGAGCGTCGTGTCGGTCGCGGGGCCATGCCCGTGCTCGGGTGCCGCGTCGAAACCCCGCTCAGAGGTAGCGCGCGACCAGGTTCTCCAGCCGCTCCTGCCCGCCCGAGCGCGGCTTGGGATCGAGGCCGCGCTCGTGCACCAGGTCGGCCAGGTCGGCGAGCGATCGTCTCCCCTCCAAGATCTCGCGCCCGAGCGCGCCGCCCCAGCCCGCGTAGCGCTCCTCGACCGCTCGTACGAGCGCACCGTCCTCGATCATGCGCGCCGCAACCCGCAGCCCGCGTGCGAGCGTGTCGATTCCGCCGACGTGGGCGTGGAACAGGTCCGCCGGATCGATGCTCTGGCGGCGCAGCTTCGCATCGAAGTTGCAGCCGCCGCTCCCGAAGCCGCCGGCACGCAGGACGTGGTGGAGGGCGAGCGCCATCTCGGGGACGGAGTTCGGGAACTGGTCGGTGTCCCAGCCGTTCTGGGCGTCGCCGCGGTTCACGTCGAGCGAGCCGAAGGCGTCGTTCGCGATCGCCCAGGCGACTTCGTGCTCGAAGGACAGGCCGGCGAGCGTCGCGTGGTTCACCTCGATGTTGAGCTTCACCTCGCGCTCGAGGCCGTAGCGACGCAGGAAGGCGACCACGGCGGCCGCGTCGCGATCGTACTGGTGCTTGGTCGGCTCCATCGGCTTGGGCTCGACGAGCAGCGTCCCGCCGAAGCCGATCCGGTGCTTGTGCTCGACGACCAGCGCGAGGAAGCGTCCGAGCTGGTCGGCCTCGCGGCGCAGGTCGGTATTGAGCAGGGTGTCGTAGCCCTCGCGCCCGCCCCACAGGACGTAGTTCGCCCCGCCGAGGCGGTGGGTCGCCTCGAGCGCGCGGCGCACCTGGGCCGCGGCGTAGGCGAAGACCTCGGGGTCTGGATTCGTCGCGGCGCCGGCGGCATAGCGGCGATGGCTGAAGAGGTTCGCGGTACCCCAGAGGAGCCGCATCCCGGTGCGCCGCATCCCGGCCTCGACCAGCGAAAGGACCCGGTCGAGGGCCGCCTCGGTCGCAGCGAGCGAGTCGAACTCGGGCGCCACGTCGCGGTCGTGGAAGGTGAAGAAGGGGACGCCCAGCTTCTCGAAGAACTCGAAGGCGACGTGCGTCTTGCGCTCGGCGAGAGCGACCGGGTCGCCCGCGCCGAACCACGGCCGATCGAAGGTCTCGGCCCCGAACATGTCGGTGCCCGGCCAGCAGAACGTGTGCCACCAGCACACGGCGATGCGGAGTTGGTCGGCCATGCGCTTGCCGAGGACGATCGCCTCGGGGTCGTACCAGCGATAGGCAAGCGGATCGTCGCCGTCGGGCCCCTGGTAGCGGATCCGGTCGATTCCGCGGAAGAACGGCTCGTTGGTCGTCATCGCACACCTCGTGGCGGCGGCGCGGGGCGCCGCAGGTTCAGATCTCGCGAAAGTGCGGGCGCAGGTCCCGGTACAAGGCGCGGAAGAGCGGCAGGCGCCGCGCGTAGCGCTCGACGAGTTCCGGCTCCGGCTCGATCACGTGGTCGATCGGCGGCGCCGTGCAGACGAGCAATGGATCGCCGCCGTCCGCAGCCAGCCGTGCGAGCCGGGCCGCGCCGAACGCCGGTCCGACCTCGCCGCCCGCGACGTAGGCGAGCGGCCGGTCGAGCGCGCTCGCGAGGATGCGACCCCACAACCGGCTCCGCGCACCCCCACCGATGACCGACACCCGGTCGATCCCGGTGCCCGCGTCGCGCAGCGCCGCCTCCCCGTCCGCAAACGCGAAGGCCACGCCCTCGAGCACCGCGCGACCGAGATCGGCGCGGGTCGTCTCGTGCGTCAGCCCGAAGAAGACGCCGCGCGCGCGCGGATCGTCGTGGGGCGTGCGCTCGCCGGAGAGGTAGGGCAGGAAGATGAGCCCCGCGTCCGGCGGCAACCCCGGGTCGTCTTCGGGCCCGAGGATCTCGGCGGGACTCGCCGCGCCGGTCACGCCTTCGAGCCACGCGAGACAGCTCGCCGCGCTCAGCAGGACCGCCATCTGGTGCCAGGTCCCCGGCAGCGCGTGGCAGAAGGCGTGCACGCCGCGTGCCGGGTGCGGCCGGAAGGCGTCGGTCGCGACGAAGTACACGCCCGAGGTGCCGAGCGAGAGGAAGGCCTCCCCCTCGCCCACGACACCGACGCCGACCGCGCCCGCGGCGTTGTCGCCGCCGCCGCCCGCGACGATCGTCCCGCGCGGCAGTCCCCAGTCCCGCGCAACCTCGTCGCGCAGCGCACCACCCGGCTGCGAACCCTCGACCAGCGCGGGCATGTGCCGCTCGTCGAGACCGGTCGCCGCGAGCATCTCGCCCGACCAGGCGCGTCGCCCGACGTCGAGCCAGAGAGTTCCCGAGGCATCCGACATCTCGCTCACCGCGTCACCCGTCATACGCAGGCGCAGCCAGTCCTTGGGGAGCAGGACCCGGCGGACGCGCGCGAACACGGCCGGCTCGTTCGCGGCGACCCAGAGCAGCTTGGGCGCCGTGAAGCCGGGCATGGCCGCGTTACCGGTGATCTCGCGGCTGCGCGGCTCGCGCCGCTCCAACTCCGCGCATTGCTCGCCGCTGCGCCCGTCGTTCCACAGGATCGCCGGGCGCAGGACCGACTCGCTCTCGTCGAGCAGCACGGCTCCGTGCATCTGGCCCGAGAGCCCGACCCCGCGCACGCCCGCGAGCTCCGCACCCCGGCGGGCACGCAGGGCCCGGACCGCGCGATTGGTGGCCGTCCACCAGTCGGCCGGGTCCTGCTCCGACCACAGGGGCCGCGGCCGCTCGACGTCGAGCGACGCGCTCTCGTGGTCGACCAGGTGCTGGTCGCCGTCCACCAGGACGACCTTCACGCTCGACGTGCCGAGATCGATGCCGAGAAACACAGCGTGTTCCTAGAACGGGCCCGCGGGGCCGGCAACGCCCGGCCCGGGCCGCTCGGCGCGCCGAGCGGCGCGCGGGTGGAGGAGTGCCCCGAGCGCCGCACCCGCGAGCAGTCCCGCCGCGTGCGCGACGTGATCCGCGCGCGGCGAGGCGCCGACGAGCAGGGCGTAGACGGCGGCGAGCGCGGCCACGACCTGCCAGCGTCGGAAACGCCGGGGAAGGAGCGACGCACCGCCGAGGGACTCGCCGGCGAGAGCGCCGATCACGCCCGCGATCGCACCCGATGCCCCGGCCTTGAGTCCGGCCGAGGGCGCCAGCACCCAACTCGCGAGGTTGCCGGCGACGCCCGCGCCGAGGAAAACGGCGAGAAAGCGCGGCACGCCGATTTCGCGGGCGAGCAGTGGCCCGACGAAGAGCAGCGTGCCCAGGTTGGCGAGCAGGTGTTCGTAGTCGAAGTGCAGGAACACCGCGGTGGCGAAGCGCCAGGCCTCTCCGCGATCGATCCGGTCCGAGGCGACGGCGCCGGCGCGCAGCATCTGCTCCCAGGTCGCATGCGTCGCGCCACCGGTGGTCGCGAGGTAGGCGGCGAGGCACGCCGCGACCACCGCGAGGACGACGAGCGAGGACCGGTCGAGCCACGGGCGGCGGTGGATCGCGGCGTCGCCCCCGCCGGAACCGTTCGACTTCCCCGACGACAAGCCGGGAGCCGCGCGTCCGTCGCGGGTTCCCTCGCCGGACGCGGCCGGGGCGGCGAGCGGGGTCTCGGCTTCGACGTCGGCGAGCAGTTCGTCGGCGCGCACGAGGTCCGCCTCGCGCACCGCGATCGCGATCGTCCCGCCGATCTCGCGCAGCGACTCGGCCGGAATGCCGAGCGCCACCATCGCGAGCAGGGCCGCGTCGGCGCGCGCGCGATCGAGCCCGGTGCGCACGAGCACGGGTCGCGCAGCGGGGCCGTCCACCGCGTCGAAATCGTCCCCGCCCGCCGTCATGTCCCCCCACCCCTGCGCGGCGACGGCGTCGCCGCCGCGGCGCAGGGCCTTGCCGTGTGCGCGCCGACCTCGTACTCGTCGGGGCGGGCGCGGGGGGCGTCGGCGTCGGATCGCGGACCGGAAAGGGTGCGCATGGCTTTGAACCGGGATCGGAAAGGGAGGCGCCTCCTCGCGGGAGCGATCGTGGCCGTTCTCGCGACGGCCGCCCGGGCAGGGGCCGGCGACGGCGTAGAGTTCTCCGCCGCCTGCAATGCGACCTACGTCAACAAGCGCGTCGGCGCCAACGAACAGTGGGCAATCACCTGGGACCTCGTCGCCCGCGCGAGCGGCAACGTTTTCCAACGCGACGGCGGCCCGCCATCTTTCATCGAGTGCTACCGGCGCGCCGGAGGCACGGAGACCGAGATCGCCTTCGACTGCTACGGTGCGCCCCCCTGCCCCGGTCCGCCCTGCGCGGCGAAGTGGAGCCTGATCCCAGGCCCCACGCTCGTCCCCGCCTCCTTCTTCTACCCCCCGGGCGTGAACCCCGCCGATCCGAAGGCGGCCTGCACCCGCCAGCGCACCGTCTGCGCCTCGGGCTGCAGCGACACGATCGTGCAGCAGGCGATCGATCGCGCGCCGCCGCACTCCTTCGTGCGCATCGGCCCGGGCACCTTTCGCGAGGACCTGCGGGTCGAGGACAAGAGCGTGACCCTGTTCGCGACCGGGGACACGGTGATCCGCGGCAGCGGCGCCGGAACGGTGCTGATGCTGCACTGCGAGCGGAATCCGGGAGCGCTCGTCCAGTGGATCGGCGGCGTGCTGACCGGCGGCGGAACGAATGCGCCGGCGGGCCACTACGACGGCGGGGGCATCGTGAACCTCGGCTGTAACGCCTCGGTGCAGGACGCGAACGTCACCGGCAACACGACCTGGGGCTCGGGCGGCGGGATCGTCAACGTCGGCGAAATGCTCGTCGGTCGCAGCACCGTGACCGACAACGGCGCGGGCAACGGCGGCGGGATCGCCAACTACGGCCGCCTGCAGGTCGTCGACGCCGCGCTCGACGCCAACGCGGCCGGGATCGGACCGGTCGCCGGGCGCGGCGGCGGAGGACTCGTCAACTACCCCGACGCAGTCGCTTCGGTCGTCGACTCGACCGTCTCCGGGAACACAGTGGCCGAGGGGTGCTGCGGCGGGGGCGGGATCCTGAATCTCGGCGAACTCGACCTCGCCGGTGCGATAGTCGCGGACAACGCGGGTGACGGCCTGCGCAACGACGGCGGCGATCTCGCGGTCGAGGACTCGATCGTCGAGCGCAACGCCGACGGTGGATTGTGGAACCGCGCGGGTGCTCTCGCCGTCGTCTCCGGAAGCGTTCTTCGTGACAACACCGGCCGCTCGATCGGCGGGCTCGCCAACGACGGCCGGCTCGAACTCCGCGACACCCAAGTGACCGGGAACCGCTCGAGTCGCTTCGGCCCGGGCGGCGGGATCCTGAACGACGGCGAGTTGCGGCTCGACGGGGTCCTCGTAGCGCGCAACGCGAGCGAGGATCCGGCGGGGGCCGGGCTCTTCGTCCGGGCCGGTTCGATCACCGCGTCCGACACCGAGGTCGTCGACAATCTCCCGCGCAATTGCGCCGGGACCCCCTTTGCCTGCCCCTGAGCGCGGAGATCGCTGCCAAAAGCTGGTATCTCCGCGGAAAAGCTTGGCTTCCAGCGCGTTTTCTGCCAGAGGGACGCGGGGGAGCCGCAGCTGTGGCTGTGGCGGAGGAAGTGGAGGTTGCCGTGGTGGTTTCGACTCTTTGGCGTTTCATCGCGCCGCGAAGGCCGGCGGGGGCGCTCGGCTCGCTGGTCGTGGCCCTGCTCCTCGGCCTGCTGCTCCCGGCTTCGGCCCGCTCGCAGGAATCGGGTGAGCCGATCCTGCGGCCCTGCAGTCATCCCTGCCCCGCCGAGATCCGCTTCGCGAAACGGCCGGGGCAACTCGATCGACTCGTTCTCCACGCTCGCATCAACCCGGCGAGCGACATCGATCCCTCGACCGAGAACTTCACCATCGCGCTGTCGAACCTGCTCGGCCTGATCGACGGCCAGACGCTCGCCGCCGGGACGATCACCGCGGGACAGAACGGCCTCTCCTACTTCAACGCCCCCGGGGCGCGTGTCGCCGGCGGCATCGCCCGCTTGAGGATCCGTCCGCGCAGGGATCCCCTCGGCGGCTACCGCGTGGACGCCGTCTTCTACGGCGACCTCTCCCTCGCGACCGAAGCCACGATGACGACCCTGATCCGGATCGGCGACGATCTCTTCAGCGACATCGGGACGTGGACGCAGACGCCGACGGGCTGGGTCTACGAGTTTCCGACCTGATTCCGGTGCGACGCCCGCCGGGCGAGGTCGGGCCACGACGAGCGGCGCGCTGCCGCAGGCGCGCACGGAACGAGGGCCGGTGAGCGTTCCCGCGCGTGGCGAGGTCCGCGTTTACGGACGCTGCGAGAAGCGCTTCTCCCGGGTGCGGGAGGCCTTCCTGGCGAACCTCGCGGAAGGTCGGGACGTCGGCGCAGCCTGCTGCGTCTACCAGCACGGGCGACCCGTCGTGGACCTCTGGGGCGGCGTCGCCGATCGGGAATCCGGGCGACCCTGGGAGGAGGACACGGCGGTCGTCGTGTTCTCCTCGACGAAGGGTGCCACCGCGATCGCAGCGGGACTCCTCGCGCAGCGCGGCCGATGCGACCTCGACGCACCGGTCGCCGCCTGCTGGCCCGAGTTCGCAACTCGCGGCAAGGATCGCACCCCGTTGCGCTGGCTACTTTCGCACCGCGCGGGGCTGCCCTGCATCGAAGGCGACTTCACCCTGGAGCAGGCGCTCTCCTGGTACCCGGTGGTCGAGGCCCTCGCGGCGCAGGCACCGCTGTGGGAGCCGGGCACCGCGCACGGCTACCACGTGCGCAGCTTCGGCTGGCTCGTCGGCGAGGTCATCCGGCGCGTGGACGGCCGGACGCCCGGGCGCTTCTTCGCCGAGGAGATCGCGCAACCGCTCGGGCTCGACTTCTGGATCGGCCTGCCGGAAGCGATCGAGCCGCGAGTCGCGCGCATCCTGCCACCCGAGCCACCCGCCGACCCGGCCATGCGCGAGCTGATGGAACGGCTCATGGGTCCCGACACGCCGAGCGGGCGCGCGCTCACCGGGCCGTCGGGACTCTTCCACTACGACGACTCCTGGAACGGACGCGCTCTGCACGCAGCCGAGCTGCCGTCGTCGAACGGGATCGCCACGGCGCGCGCGATCGCGCGTCTCTACGCCTCGACGATCGGCGAGGTGGACGGCATCCGGCTGCTCGAACCGGCGACCCTGGCTGACCTCCTCCGACCGCAGGCCGAGGGGCCTGATCGCATCCTGCTGCTGCCGACCGCGTTCGGAACCGGCTTCATGCTGCCGCCGTCGCTCTGTCTCGCGGCGGTGCCGGGCAGTTTCGGGCATCCCGGTGCGGGCGGCTCGCTCGGCTACGCCGACCCGGCGAGCGGCATCGCTCTCGGCTACGCGATGAACCGGATGAGCGTGGGGCCGACGCTCGACCCGCGCGCGCGGTCGCTGGTCGAAGCCGTGCACGCGAGCCTCTGAGGCCTCCCGGACCGACGTACAGCGCGCGGCAGCGCGTTTCGCGCGGGCGTCCGGCTCAGTCGGCTTCGCCCGACAGGTAGCGCGTCTCGAGGTGACGGCGGAACACGGCCGGGTCGAGCGGGCGACCGGTGGCCCGCTCGATCAACTCGCTCGTCGGAAGCATCGAACCCAGGGAGTGCACGTTCTCGCGCAGCCATCCCATCAACGTCCGGGCCTCGCCGCGCGCGATCTCGCCTGGAATGCACGGCTCGGCGCGGCGCGCGGCCTCGAAGAGCTGGGCGGCCGTCATCGCTCCCAGCGTATACGTCGGGAAGTAGCCGAAGGAGCCGGCGTACCAGTGGATGTCCTGCAGGCAGCCGGTGCGGTCGTCGGGGGGCTCCACCCCGAGCAGTTCGCGCATCCCGTCGCGCCAGGCGCCGGGTAGGTCGGCCGGGTCGAGCGTTCCGCCGATCATGGCGCGCTCGAGCCGGTAGCGCAGGATGACGTGCGCCGGGTAGGTGACCTCGTCGGCCTCCACGCGAATGAGCGTCCGCGCGACACGCGTCGCGCGCCGACGCAGCGC
>Ga0114969_10004425_pt1 | contig 11095 bp, 7 predicted proteins | sample M_130807_MF_Meta_FD_87316 | JGI IMG/M metagenome (GOLD analysis project Ga0114969, IMG submission 87316) | Freshwater microbial communities from Lake Montjoie, Canada to study carbon cycling - M_130807_MF_MetaG | ecosystem: Environmental > Aquatic > Freshwater > Lake | place: Lake Montjoie...
CATTTTAGCTACATAAGAAGATGAACCTCTTTTATTTTTGATAGCTTCAAAACTTAATGCTCCACCAAGTTGAGACAATTTCATTTTTGCAACATTAGCTTCTGGAGTATTTCCTTCTGCAATTTTTCTCATTGCATTTAAACCACTTTCAGAAACAAAATTTGGAGCATATCCATTAGCCGCATTTAAAAATGTAAGATCAACACCTTTGGTATCTTTATTATATTTATATTTTAAATTTTCTAACTTAGCTTGTTCATCATACGCTTGTTTTGATTCTTTATACCTACCGTATGGTAGGCTTTTTGGTAAAACTAATGGAGCATGTAATGGCAAATCAATACTATTTCTAAAAGTAACTAAATCATTTTCACTACTAGTTTTTATAGAAGGTCCATTATAATTAAAATCTAAATTATCTATTGGAAAAATACCACCTCTTCCAATAGAAGCGCTTAGAACTTGTTTTATATTTTCTATTTGTGAATCTTTTAACTCTTTATTCCAAAAAGCTTTTATTCCTGTTGGTTTCTTTGTGGTAGAATTTCTAGCCATTTCTACTGAAGAAAAAGCGCTTCCAGAACCTTCACTGAAAAAATTTCTTAATTGTGGATTTGTATAAGTTGAACTTCTAGCTTCTTTTAAAATATCCAATGGTATTGGAACAGAAGAGTATGAATTTGGAAAATAATTTTCTAGAATTTGTCTAGTTGTTTTTAATTTAGATATATTTTTTTCAGCTTCCCCAGAACCTTCTTCAAAAGGTTCTCTTTCAGGATTTATTAAATAATCTGATAAATATTTCTTTAATTTGGCAGCTTTAGGATCTATTAAAGTTAAATATTTAGATTGCTCTCCAACCACTTCCTTATCCTGTTCAGGAGGATTAACCAAGAAAGCTTGAACATTTTTATCTTCTCCAATTAAACCTTGTGTTAAAATTGGGCGTAACATAGCTGTCGCCGCTTTAATTTTTTGATACTCTTGGGTTCTTGGGCCATATTCGTACCCTTCACCCTTGTGATATTTCATCGCAGCAGTATGCATGTTTGCAACTATATCATTATTGAATACGTCTGAAACTCCAGTTTTTGAAAATATCTGATCAGCGTGTTTATGCAAATCTTCATATTTTAATTCTTTTATTTCTCCAGAAAATAAACCTTCTATAACATTAGATTTATCTGGAACCTTTTGTACTCCACCCTCTGTTTTAATGCTTGGAGTATTTATTCCTTTTTCATATCTAGTCCACCTTGGACTTCCAGCTTTTGTTCTAATTAAAGAGGATCTAGCTTGATCAGCTTGTTTGTCTCTATTAAAAGTTGCTAACCAATTAATGCCAAGCATTGACATTAAGAAATCATTTTTAGCTTCAGGGCTTAAATTTGGTCCTAATTGTTCAGCTTGTTCATTAAAGCCAAATGTTCCAGTCAATCCAGTTCCAGCATTTGATGTTATATATTTTTGAACATAATCGTCTAAACTAGACATTCCAATTAATGGATTGACCGTTAATATATCAGCCGTTGTTTTTGCAAAATTTGGAACATAACCAGACGCTGAATTCTTTACAGCTTCATGTAATATAATATTTTCTTTTGATAAATCTATCGTTTCGTCTTTAAAATTCTTACGAGTAGACTGCTGGCCTAATAAAGATAAAATTTTTGAATCAGCTTCTTTTTGAGAAAATTTTCTTTTTCTAGCTTTAACTTCTACGCCAGCACCAGACTGATCTAGAAAATCTACTGGAAAATTTCCTCCACGATATTCATATGTGGGATTTTGTTTTGCTACTTCTTTTTCAGCTATAGCTCCTTGAATATTACTTAAAGTCCCCTTTATCGAATCTTGGTCTTTAGAAAATAAATTTTCATAATTAAAAGATGAAGATAGATATTTAGAATATTTTCTTTTAAATGAAGTGGTTTCCTTTTGCTTCTGCTGTTCTTTTTGATCTTTTGGTTTTATAGATTCAACATTTTTATTTATACTATTTAATATTTCGGAAGCTTCGCCCCTATATTCAATAGCAGTTTTAAATAATGGCTTCTCTATAATGTTTACAGATCCAGAAACCTTATCATTAAAAAGTTTACCAGATTGCGTATTATTTACGTCATAAAAATTAGCTAAAAGACCTCCAGATTTATTTTTTGAATATTCTGAAATGTTTTTTGAAAAATTTGGAATATATCCTTTAGCGGCATTTTTTAATTTAGTTCCACCACCTTCATATATAGCTTGATTTAAGAATTTTTCAGTAAGAGTTCTATGTAATTCTTTTTGCCCTAATTTTATATCAGCATAAGCAAAAGCTTTTTTTGGTAATCCAAAAGCTTCTGCAGATTCGGGATCTAAATCCTGTAAATCAAAATAAGATTTTTCACTTTGAGCTGCATACTGAGCTAATTTTTCAGCATTAGTTAGAGTGGGTACTTTAAGTATTTCTTCTAAAATATATCCTGCAGTAGAAGGTCCAATTAAATCTGTTCTTAAATTATCTAAAGATCCTTTTAATCCAGCTCCAGGTTTTAATCCTAACGATTTAACTTCAGAATCAACGAATTCTAAAATAGAAGGTCTAACTTTTTGGTTTACTCTTGTAACAAAATCTTGCTTTATCGAATCTTCTTTTTCGGAAAGTCCTTGTCTAAATCTATAAACACTACCAACAGGAACATTAGTAACAACTATTTTATCATATTCCCTTAATTTATCAAAAAATGGAGAACCTACATAATCTTTTAATAAATCATCTGTAATTTCTTTTCCTTTAGCTCTTGCTAAATAATTATCTTTTCCAGCTAATGTAATTCCAGCTAAAGGAACTTTTCCCGCATCAATATCTAATTCACCCTTTCCTCCAATAGCGTATTTATTTTCTTTTCCTTTTGTTTTCTTTTTCTCTTCTTCTGTTTTTACATCTGCAAAATTTGGAGTATATCCAGCAGCAGCATTTACTGGATAGTTTGGAATAATTGCATCTCCACCAGAATTAGCAAAATTTCTAATTCTAGTTTCATTGGAATTATAAACCATTGTTCCTCGCTCTCCCCCACCCATAGGAAAACTATGATCCACTATAATTTTAGATCCAGCTGGAGCTTGAGATTTTTCATTTGAAATCGCTGTAGATAAATTTGGTACATATCCCGCAGCTGCAGTTTTAGCATTTTTTATTTCTAAACCTCCAGTAGACAAACGAACACCACCTTCATATAATGGTTTTGTAAGAGTTTGACTTAATTTGGAAATCTTTTCCATTTGAGCTGCAACTTCAATATATTTATTTAATAACAATTGAGCTTGAGCTGTTTTATTGCCTTCTAAATTAAATAATTTTAATTGTAAGTCGGCATTATTAGAAAGAACATTTGTAATAGATTTTTGAATTGATTCTTCCTCTTTTGATTTTGAATTAATTCCAATTAAAGTTTGAACTCCAGAAACTGAAAATTTAGCAAAATCTGCAGTTAATTTTGTTAAAATTCCAGCGAACAAAAATAATCCTGGGCCTGAAATTACAGATCCAATTCCTTTAACTATTCCTTTTGCTATACCACTTCCAATAGAAGCTCCACCTTCTTCATCATTACTTCCAGATATTGCTTTAGTTATACCGTCAAATAACTGAGAGGAATTTTCTAGAATTTTTCTAAAATCATCCGTGAATGCAATTCTTCCTATGGTTGATCCCAACTCTTTAGCGGATGACGACGCAATTGAAAAAGCAGACTCCACAGTTTGATTCATTTCAGAAACTTTTCCTAAAATATTTCCAGCATTATTCGATGCAACTTCCAAACTTCTTTGAAAAGTTCCATTAGCTTCAGCCATATCATTTAAAGCTGCTGCCAATTTATCGATTTGAAATCCACCACCGACTTTTAATAAAAGATTTTTTCTTACATTACCATCTAAAGTATTAAATTGATTTGCTAAATTTTGAATTATAGTTGTCGCGGGAAGAAAATTACCAGTAGAAACATCTTCCACGGTAATACCAAGATCTTTAATATCTTTAAGAATTTCGGGATTTTGAACTCTTGTAAAAATTGTTTTTAAAGCGTTACCTATCACAGCTCCGCCTCGACCAGTTTTTTCTTGTAATGTAGTGATTAATGCAGTTAATTGATCAAAAGAAACTCCCGCCTCCTGAGCTACTGAGGCAGAACGACTAATACCTTCTATAAGATCTTTATTATTAACAGCAAATGCATCAGAAACTGAAGACATTTTATTTGTATATTCAATATAAGCATCTGCTCCACGACCAAAAGCATTTACAGCTGATGTCAAGCCGCTTACCGCTTCTGCAGCATCTATTCCAGATATTCTCGTTAATGCCAAAGCAGATCTGCTAGCTGCAAGCGAATCTTGTAAATTTTTTCCTTGACGGGCGAATTCTAAAGTAGCAGTGGAAGCGTCTTTATATGAGACTCCCAATTCTTTAGACATCTGAAAAAGACCTCTAGATACAGATTCTAAATTTTTAAATGAACTTCCTCCAATTATGCTTATATTTTTTAAACTCTGTTCAACTTCAATAGAAGAAGAAACAAGACCTTTTAATGCATTAGATAACGCATTAACAACTCCAACGGAAGCGCCGAAAGCAAGAACGCGAGCATTTGCAGCATCCATTGATTTAGAAAACTCATCAGCTTGACCAGTAATTCTTCCAAGTGGTTTCGAAAAAGCTTCTAATTGTTTAGAATCTAAATCTGCACGAATTGAAACACGCATTTTACTAGCGACATTTGAAATGTCGCGTTCCATTGGTGTGGTGTCTGCTGATACTGGTATTCTAATTTCTTCTGACATCCTTTATCCTCTATTTTAATTACACATCAAATAAAAAAAACCCACCTCTTTCAAGGTGGGTTTTTTATTTTAATAACTTATATTATTAATAAGCCCAATCGCCAGTTACACCTGCAACAACTGAATCTGCAACGGTATATGTTCCAGAAACATAAATACCATTATTAGTATCTGAAGGTCCACCAATTTGAGTTTGGAATACCAAATCAACAGTTTTATTAGATCCAATACTTGAAGAATAAGATTGACTCTTCAACTGAGAACCCTTGAAGGTATAAACCATTGCTGCACTTTGACTTCCTGGTTTCTTAATATTTAAAGAAATTGTTCTCTTTGTGGCGTCATCAATAATATTTGCAAGATTTCTATAAACAGTATCGGAAACAATAGCGCTTACATTTAAAGAGGCGATAATTGGGAAATCAACTACGCGAGCGTATGCGAATCTAGAACCCAATCTTTCAAGAGGAGTGCGTGACAATGGCAATGATAGTGAGGCGCTTTGAATATTAATTGAAGACAAATCAACCAAAGGAGCGCCTGTAACTAATTCTCCAACATAACTTTCAAAAGATAAAGTAAGATCACCTGGTCTTAATGCTGAAGTAAGCACTGATCCACCTAAACCCGTAGCTTCAGTAGGAGAAGGAATGGTTCCTGTTAAATAATTACTAACTCCTAATATTGGATCAATAGAAGGCACAGATACAATATTACCCGTTCCAATTATTATGCTAGAAACTTTTCCAGTAGTAGCAATTAAAGCTGACTGCATGTTCAAAGCTTCAATAGAAATTTTTACTGTTGGAAGATTTCCAACACTAGCGTCAAAAGTATAATTAGTTAAATAACCATTACCAATACCAATTGCATTTTTTCCGCCCAATGCTGAAACTCCAGTACCAGCAGTGTTCAAATCTGCACCTTCATCAGTGGTAATAATATAAAAATTTTGACCTTGTGAAGACCCCATTTGTCCAGAAGCAAAATTACCTTCTAGATATTGCGTTCCAGTTCCAGTTCCAATATAAAATCCTAAAGCTTTTTCATTTAATGCGTCAGTAGGATAATAGGAAAAGTCCAAAGCTACGGTTGGAGATTTAAGAACCAATGAATCAATACGAGCTAATTGACCAAATTGATTTACATCTTTACGATCAATGCTAAAATTGTAATTAGCACTTTGAATTCTTCTTAATTGAAAATGCTCTCCGCTACCAGTAGAATTAATATTCTTGCTGACATAAAGAGCTTCTGATTGATAGATTATACGATTACGTGCCATATTTTAGAAAGTTTGATTTGATAAGTTTTACAGTAGTATTTATTTTTTGTGAAAAAAATTAAGATCTATAACGATAAGAAGATAGATCAAAATCTATAAATCCTATATAAAGATCTTTCAAAAGATTCTGCTTTACTCTATCCGTCAATTTAGAAGTATTAACGTCTTTAACAAAAATCTTTTCTAGATATTTATTTTTAATATCATTATATGAATAGTATCCAGTTTTAAGATTACCCATTTCATTAAGTGGATGAGATTGTAAATCACAAAAAGGAATATTTTCAGTATAAGAATCGCCAAAAATAGACAAAATACAATCAAGATCATAACTACTATTTGCTAAAACAACAGCTTTTGCTTTTGTAACAGTTTCATTCATTCCCCCAAATGCAAAAGGAACATTTTTCATTGTTTCGTTCGATAAATAAATTGCTGGAAGTTTTTGTTCTATAGGGGAATAAAACTCATGTTTATTAGCAACGCTTTGATTTATTTTTTCTTGAACATTTATAACAATTTTTTCTTCAGTATCATTTGTATAATATATATTAATATCTTTAATTGTAAAAGATCCAGTTATTAAAGCTCCAGTTGCGTATTGATCACTAATAAATCTTCCATTTTCAAAATCAAAAATTTTATTAGAATTATTAAATTCAATAAAATTATTATTTATATATAAACCAGTTGGAATATATACATTTGATAATGATGAATCATACATCATTTGCTTAAAACTACTTCCATAAGTTTCAAATAATGCAGGTGTTCGATCATCTACATAATGAAAAAATTTTCCAGTCTGTATTGAATAAGCTTCAGATTTTTTAAAAAGAAAATTCTCAAACCATAGCATGAATGATGTTGCGAGTTTATGTTGAAATTGAGGTTTCATTATTATTATATATTTATGAATATGCTATTATTTTTTGCGTATTTAGATGAAAAAATTGTTTTATATTTTTTTAACAATGCAGATATATATTGCGTTGGAATATATCTAGCATATGATCTTATTTGTTTTTCTTTTTGAACCGCAACTGTAGATCTAGAAACTCCATCATTTAATTTTTTATTAAAAAGATAATAATTTAATCCATATATTCTAGACTCAATTCCTTTTGCCCAACTTCTACCTTCCTGCCAAGGCATAGGAGTTATTTGCCATATATTTTCAGGAGTTGGCATTATAATTGATACATATACAATATCAGAAGATCTTATTAAATTTATTTTTATATCTTTTAAAACATTTTCTATTGGCGAAATAGGATCGCTTCCCAATTCAAAACCAATAAAAGAAAATAAGTTTCCAGAATCTATCCCTGATAAAGTTCCAGTTATATTTTCCGCATATGCCCCTCCATTAATTTCTTTAGTTATAGGATGCGACAAAAATTCAGAAATCATTTGCTGTTTTGTTTTTTCAAATTCACTAATTATTTTATTACTATTTTTAATTACAATATAGTCAGAAGCTTTCTTTTGAAGTTGCCTTTTTAAAGTAGGACTTAATTTAAAAGTAGCCATATTAACTTTCCAAAGGAATTAATAAAAATTTATAATACTGAGGTCCAAACATTCCCTCTGGTTTTCCAGGGCTTTTTACTCCGAATGTTTTTCCATCTAATTCAACTGTTTTAGATAATCTAATCCAATCATATCCTTCTTTATTAACTTTAATATAGATTGCTCCTTCGGGAATAATTATTTTTTCTTGAGAGGATTGTTGGTAAAAATTATCTTGATCAAAAGATTCATATTTAATTCTGGCATATATTGTTCTTGAATTTTGCAATAACTCTTGTTTTGGAATATTTGGATTTTTTTTATATAATGCACTGTATCCATCGCTAGTAAAAATAGTTAATTTTTGCCCTTGTTTATACGCGACAATAGGTCTGGAAAATGTATCGTGAATACGATCAATAACATCTCTTATATTTTGTTTTGTATTTTCATTTAAAAATCCAGACATATATATATTTACACTTATAAATTTATAATAAGTAAGGTATAAGGTATGGACGCAAAAGAAACACTATCAAAAAAATCAAATAAATCAATTAGTTTTTTATTTAAACAATATTTAATGTTAATAGAAGATTTAAAATTTGAACACGATCAATATTTAAAAAAAATCAAAGATAAAATTCCGAGTGTGTATCATAATGTGATTGATAATGCAGATACTTTCGACGATGAGAAAATGTCGAGAATAAGAAAACGAGTTCTTGATATAGGTAATGAAACTATTAGATCCCTTGATAATGATATTAATGATTTCAGTGTAAATTTTGTTTTTAAAAATTAATATATAATACAGGAATATGGAATCAAAAGAATTATATAAATTTACAGTTTTCGAAGAAAAGGAATCTACTATAGAAGAAACTAAGATTGAAGAATCTTCTGGGGAGGAAATAACTTTTAAAAGAAAAGTTACTGAAAAAGTTCCAATTGAAATTATTTTAAAGAAACCAACTCGCAGACAAATTGAAGAAGCGGATCTTGAATATAGTGTCGAAATTAGCAAATGCATTAAAAAAGGAATTCTAACAAAGGCAATGTTAGCAAAAAGATATTCAGATAGTGGAGGATTAATGTCCGAATCTGAATCTCAGAAATTAGTTGATCTATATAAATCAATTTATGATCTTCAAAATGAAAATTCTAGATTAGATATTGTTACTGTTAAAAGTGATGAAATTAAAAATCGTCAAGAACAAATTTCAAAAGAATTACTTTCAGCAAGAAAAGAAATTATTGATATCGAATCTGGATATAGAGCATTGTTTGATCATACGGCAGATTCAAAAGCTCAAAATAAAGTATTACTTTGGTACATCTTAAATCTTACTTACATTAAAAAAGCTGACGATACAGAATCTAAAGCTTATTTCAAAGGTAAGGAATTTGAAGATAAAATGAGCGACTTCTACGAAAAGGAAGAAACTCAATCTGAACAGCATAAATTAATTTCTAAAAAGTTATCTACGTTATTGGCATTTTGGTTTTTTAATCAAGCCTCCTCAAAAGAAGAATTCGAAGAACTTGATCGCAAAATAGAATCTGGTGAATTATAATCCACTACTTTCATCTTTAATAGAAATATTTGATGGATATTCAAGGTTCGATCTAAATGGTCGAACCTTGTTTTTTAGACACTTTAATCTAAAAGATCAAAATATCATTTCAAATTGTTATGAAAAATATAAAAATATTGCAATAAAAAAGGGAATAGAAACTGAAGAAGAAATCTACAAAAGATTAAAAGAAGACAAAAGCTGGACAACAGATGATGATTTAAAAGTAAATGAATTAGAACATTATATAACTAATTTAAAAAGAACAAAAAATAAATTATTTTTACCTTCTCAAAAAGAAAATCATCAGAAAATGATTGATGAAGAGCAAATTAAATTAAATGATTTGCTTTCTAAAAAACAAGAACTAATTGGTACTACCGCAGAATCATATGCTACAAAAATGTCAAATGAGGAATTTTTGAGATTGCTTTTGTATTCTGATGAGGCATTAAAAAATATAGCATTTAATGAAAATGAATTCGGAGACTTAACGGTTGAAGAATTAAACGAAATAAGTAAAAATTACTTCTCCATATCCGACAAATTAAACGAAGAAAATATACAAAAAATAGTATTACAAGATTTTTTTAATATGTATATTTCTTGTTGCGAGAATTCTTATAACTTTTTTGGAAAGTTCATTTATCAAATGACTTCATTTCAAATGAAACTGTTATTATACGCACGTATATTTAATAATATTTTTCAATACAATGATGACATTTCAGATGAAATTAAAAAAGATCCCAAAGCAATATTTGAATTCGTAGACACGAAAAAGAATAAAGAAAAATATCAGAACGATGTGAAAGACAGTGATGGAACCATTCTTTTTGGAGCAACAAGCAAAGATATAGAAACATTAGATCCAGAAGCTAAAAAAATATCCCTCTCGGATCAAATAGCGAAGAATGGGGGGTCTTTATCTATGGAGCAAATGATTGAATTGATGGGTAATTAATAAAAATTATTATATATAATTATAAATTCTTGTGGAGCCTGGTAATAATCCTGATCCTGATACATCGTTGAAAATTGCTCCGATGGCCACTCGATCTCCAGCGTCGTTCATAGATACACTATAACCAGATTGATCACCAGCCGCTTCACCATCAATGTCTTGACTTAATTGCACCCATGTTGATCCGTTGTATGAGTAGACTCTTGTTGCATTGTTGTAAATTGCTCCGATGGCCACTCGATCTCCAGCGGCGTTCATAGATACACTATAACCAAATAGACCTTCACCATCAATATCTTGACCTAATTGTACCCATGTTGATCCGTTGTATGAGTAGACTCTTGTGGAGCCTCCTGATGCATTGTTGTAAGGTGCTCCGATGGCTACTCGATCTCCAGCGGAGTTCATGGATACACTCCAACCAGAAAAATCACCAGACGCTTCACCATCAATGTCTTGCCCTAATTGCACCCATGTTGATTCGTTATAACTGTAGATTCTTGTGGAGCCTATAAGAAATAATCCTGGTCCATTGTTGCCATATGCTCCAATAGCCACTCGATCCCCAGCGGCATTTATGGACACACTGAAACCAGAATTATCGCCAGCTTCTTCACCATCAATGTCCTGACCTAGCTTGTCCCATGTTGATCCGTTGTATGAATAAATTCTTGTGGAGCCTGCTACGGAATATGATCCAGCGTTGTGAATTGCTCCAATAGCCACTCGATCTCCAGCGTCGTTCATAGATACACTATAACCAGAATAATCACCAGCCGCTTCACCATCAATGTCCTGACCTAGCTTGTCCCATGTTGATCCGTTGTATGAGTAGACTCTTGTGGAGCCTGTATCAACTCCTGATCCATCGTTCTGCCATGCTCCAATAGCCACTCGATCTCCAGCAGCATTCATGGATACACTATA
>Ga0114969_10004429_pt1 | contig 11093 bp, 9 predicted proteins | sample M_130807_MF_Meta_FD_87316 | JGI IMG/M metagenome (GOLD analysis project Ga0114969, IMG submission 87316) | Freshwater microbial communities from Lake Montjoie, Canada to study carbon cycling - M_130807_MF_MetaG | ecosystem: Environmental > Aquatic > Freshwater > Lake | place: Lake Montjoie...
AACTGGATTCCTGGAAACGGTAATAAAACACTCATTATTTTAAGGCAAGGGTCAGCAGTAATCGGGGCTCCGGTTCTAACGACCACATATTCCGACAATTTGAATTTCAATTTTGGTTCTCCTTCCGGAAGTTCGCTTGGATCCGGTAATGTAATGTTTGGTGATGCTGGTGTTGATAATGCTTCTTTCGCCACTATAACCGGCTTGTTTCCAAGTACTGTTTATCATTATGCCGTTTATACCTATTTCTCAGCCTCGCATTGTTATAATCTTACCTCGCCTGTAACAGGCAGTTTTACAACAACATCATGCTCACCTACAATACAGCCAACCATTCCGTCTATTTTATGTGTGACTAATACAACAATGAATTTGTCATTTGTCAGGGGAAATGGAAACAGAGTAATAGTATTAGCGCGAGCGGGATCTGCTGTAAATGCCGATCCGGTTTATAACACAAGTTATTCTGCAAATGCTGTTTTTGGTAGTGGTTCTCAAATTGGAACTGGTAATTTTGTTGTTTGTGATGGAAATGCATCGGGAACAGTTACAGTTCCATTAACAGGATTGATTGCAGGAACCACTTATTATTTTCAAATTTATGAATACAATATTTCTCCTAATTGCTATAATATTATTGCACCGGCAACAATAAGCTCCGCAACTCTTGGAGGATTTTATTTATCAAGTACTACAACTCAAAATACTGCTAACACCTCGGCAGGAGCTCTGGCGCAGGATATAGTCAAACTTACAATTGTTACCGGCGGAAATTTAACGCAGGCAGTTTTTTTAAACTCTATAACTTTTACAACTACCGGATCAACAAATGTTGCTACTGATGTTACTAACGCAAAAATATTTTACACCGGCAACAGCAATGTCTTTTCAAACGCTACGCAATTCGGAAGCACTTTTACAACAAATCCGGCGTTTCTTATTGCAACGGGGAATTTTGCGCTGTTAACAGGTAATAATTATTTCTGGATTGCTTATGATGTTAAATCCACAGCAGTTGGAGGCCATGTATTGGATGCTACAGTTACATCTTTTAATATTTCGGAAAATGGTGTGTCATCGGATAAAACACCTTCAGTTATTGCACCTGCAGGAAATAGACTTCTGCCTGGAGGAACATGTGCAATTACCACACCGGTTGCTGCCGCATGTGCTTTTACTGGTTGCATTACTGCTTGTTGTCAGGGAATGACGATTCTTAGTGCTACATTCGGGAATACATTAGCTAACTTCCCGTGTAATGCTGCAAATAATGGAAATGGATATAATGATCTTACAGCAACCTACACTTTTACTGTAAATGAAGGCTCAACTTATTCCCTTTCTTTCAATTTTGATGATTGGATTGGTCTTGATTTTAGATGGGCAGTATGGATTGATTGGAATGGGAATGGTGATTTCAGAGATTCTGGTGAACGATATCCATCAGGAACAATAACCAATGCACTTGGAGTTGCACAAAGCATAACAGTTCCGACAAATGTGGCAACAAGCGGAATAAAAATGCGCCTTTGGATACAGTCAGATTTGTATCCTAATGATTGCCCTTATAGAACAACCTGTGGAATTTTTTCTACCTCTTTAGGATATATAGCTGATGTATCAGTTTCTGTTCCAAATGCAACCGGAGTAATTGTAGGTGGCAGTGGACCAGTTTCATGTGCTACATTGGCGCCTACTGTTTCAACTCCTATTACTTATGCTCTTAATGCTGCGCCAAGTCAATTAACTGCAACTGGTACTAATTTACTCTGGTATACTTCAGCCACAGGAGGTGTTGGGTCTTCAACAGCACCAATCCCTTCTATCATTGTTCCGGGAACTACTGCATATTATGTATCTCAGACAAATTCAAGTGGTTTACCGATATGCGAAGGACCAAGAACACAAATTGCAGTAATTGTAAATATTGCACCGCCTCCATCAGCTCCGGTTGCAACTGCAACACAACCTACCTGTTCAACCATTCTTACTGGAAGTATTTTATTATCCGGTTTGCCATCAATAGGAAGCTGGACCATAAATCCAAGTTCAATATCAGGATTTGGAACAACTAGTTTAATTACTCCTGTAACTATTGGAGGCCCATATAGCTATACTGTTACAAATTCCGCGGGCTGTATTTCAGCGCCTTCAAATAGCGTAACAATAATTGCTGGACCAGTAGTTTTAGCCGGTCATTGGGTAGGTGGAATTAGTACTGATTGGAATAATCCTGCGAATTGGTGTGATGGCGTTCCTACTTACACTACCGATGTTACAATTCCTTCGAGTGCTCTTACACTCTTTGATCCATTAATTGATCTTGGCGGAATTGCGAAGTGTAAAAGTTTAACAATAAAAAATGGGGCTATTCTGTCAATAGCTTCAAATATTTTAGATATGAAGGGTGATTTAATTGTTGAACCTTCAGGTATATACGATCATTCAGGAGGGTTATTGGAATTAAGCGGTACTTCAATTCAAACCATTCCAAGCGTTACTTGCTATGATCTTAAAATTAATAATTCTGCAGGAGTAATAATTACCGGTGATGTTACAGTTGCAAATTCTTTAAATTTGTTTAGTGGAATTGTAAGTACTGGCGGAAGCATATTAAATGTGATAAATCCAGATCCGGCTGCAGTGTTTGGTTTTAACAACACTAGTTATATTAATGGAAGATTGATTCGTTATATAAATAATACAGGTGCATTTGACTTTCCGATTGGCGATGCAACACGATACGAATTAGCTACTGTTACAGTAAATAATTTAACACCTACTATTTATTTATTAGGCGAATATTTTCCAGATAATTCTTTTTGCTCTCCGGTTCCAAATAGCGGAGGTGGACCATTTTTAAATGGCTCACCAATAACTGAATTGTTAGATGCAGGTTACTGGACAATTACACCTGATGATCAGCCAGTATCCGGAACTTATAATATTCAGTTAAATGAAAGAGGGTATACCAATCCGCCATTGGCTGCAAATTATTGTGCAGTTATTAAACGCGATGATTGTTTTTCACTTTGGCAATCGATAGGATTTCATACTAATGCAACACAAAGTATCAGCGGCGGAACAGTTACGGCTGTTCGAACAAATTTGACTTCATTTTCTGATTTTGGTATTGGGTTTGGCGGAAGTTCCCTGCCAATACAATTAACAAGTTTTAATGCGGATTATATTGATAATAATATTAATGCAATTTTGAAATGGACAACTGCTTCTGAATTGAATTGTAATCATTTTGATTTGGAAGTATCCAATGAGCTTGGAGCTGATGGTGAACTTATTTTTAGAAAAATAGGTGAGGTGGCCGGAAGTGGAACTTCAATGGTTGTTCGTGATTATAGTTTCGTTGACAGAGAATTAAATAAGAATGGTATAAGGTATTACAGATTAAAAGAAGTTGATGACAATGGCGATGCTTTTTATTCGCAGATTGTTTCGCTTGTGTTTGGATCCGAAGAAGTTGTTTTATCCTCACTTTATCCGAATCCAACTAACAAGCACATCAATTACGAATTAATTTCATCTGGAGTAAATGATGTAAAAATTTCAATAACAAATCTGTTGGGACAGGAAATGATGCACGATCAAATGAAATTAAAGGATGGAATTAATAAGCTTAGAGTAGATGTAGAAAGTCTGCCGGAAGGAATTTATTTCATAAATATTTGTCCTGAAGGAAAATTGGAAGCACATTATAAATTTGAAAAGTATTCCAGATAAGTTGGTGTAAATTAATTCAGCTCCGATAAAAATTTCAATGTGTCGATATTGTCTGCATAATCAACTAGTGAAGGTTCTTGTGATTGGCCAAATGGAATATGTTTTTTTCCGATAATGCATTGGATATCATTTTTTCTGGCAGATAATTTTTCGTTCAAATCACTTTCTGATTTATAAAATTCGTAGTGAACAGTAGCAATTCTGGATGCAATTGCCTCACTTTCCTGAAGAATTAAAAATTCATTTGCAAAATGAGGGGTTTTATTCATTAATAATATAGTGCAGTTATAATCGAAATTGTTTTTGTATTTATTATGGTAAGAAATATCTGAATATAAAGACAAGGTCTTATAAATTGCTGTAGGATCGTATCCTTCAGGTAAATATAGTTTTGAAACATTCCTGCAACCCAATCCAAAGTATCTGAAAATATCCTTGCCAAGCGAAAGAATTTCTTCGTTTGTTTCATTTCCATCAAGCACAGCAACCGAACTCCTGCTTGATCGGATGATATGTGGTTTATCTTTAAAATAATATTCAAAATATCGAGCAGAATTGTTGCTTCCAGTTGCAATGATTGCATCGGCATCATTTAATCGCTCTGCAAATATTGTTCTGTCTTTAAAAACCGGGGATATTCTTTCAAGCTCTTGAACCAGAAAAGGTAGTAGTACTTCATCTTTCGATGATAATTTAACAAGCCCTGTATTTCCACTCAACCACACACATAACAAATCGTGAAACCCTACAAGAGGAATATTACCTGCCATAACTAACCCGATTTTTTTGGGGTGAGTGTCGGAATAATTATAATTATTAATCCAATTAAACAGTTTTTCTTCATTTAGAAAATTAGTAGCGATGGAACTGAGCATTATTTTCTGGTTCTCAATCGTGAACCAATTGTTTTTTACATATGCTTCATTCATTTTATCATTCAATTCTAGTTGAAAATCGAGAATGAAATCACCAAGTTTGCTCAACCCGATAATCAATGGAGCATTTTTATTTTTAATATTTTTAATCAATGTCTATGATAATTTTTATTAGTGTCTATTTTTGCAGCGCTCAAAACTAATTCAAAGAAAAAATCATGGCGATAAAAATCACTGAAGAATGTATCAATTGTGGTGCATGCGAACCTGAATGTCCAAACAATGCAATTTATGAGGGAGGAGCTGAATGGGCTTTTGCTGATGGAACTACGGTAAAAGGAATGATTACAATGTTGGATGGCTCACAAATTGATTCAGATCAGCGGAATGCGCCTATATCATCAGACTTGTATTTTATTGTTCCTGAGAAGTGTACAGAATGTACTGGTTTTCACGAAGAACCACAATGTGCCGCAGTTTGCCCGGTTGACTGTTGCGTTCCAGATCCTGATCATGTAGAAACGAAGGAACAACTAACTGAAAAGAAAGATAAAATGCACATCTGATTTTTTTAGGTGTATAAGAATAAAAGCCGCTTTGAAAACTTTCAGAGCGGCTTTTTCATTTTTGTTGCTCCTCTTTTATGAGCATTAGAGATATTCCTGAAAAACACAATCCATTTTCGTCGCTGAACTTTGTTGAGTTCAGATATTTTTTGATGTATCGGTTTTTATTTACAGTTGCAATAAGAATGCAGGGAGTAATAGTTGGCTGGCAGATTTTCGAACATACTCGAGATCCGCTTTCTTTAGGTTTAATTGGGCTTGCAGAGGCAATTCCATATATTATATCTTCTTTTTTTGCCGGACACACCGCTGATGTAGTTAACCGCAAAGTTTTAATGGCTTCGTTTACACTGGTTTTTCTTTTGTGTGCGATTGCTCTGACTTTTTTCACCTTTGACAACAGCTTGTTTCTTGAAACCTATGGTGTTCTTCCGGTTTATTCTGTCATATTCATTTCTGGTATAGCAAGAGGGTTTCTTGCGCCTGCTGTATCAGCGTTATTTGGTCAAATAGTGCCACGGTCACATTATGCAAATGCCACAGCCTGGAGTAGTAATACATGGCAAACGGCAGCAGTGGCAGGTCCTGCAATAGGAGGTGTTATTTATGGATTTTCTGGAGTTACAACTGCTTATTTATGCGTAGTGAGCTTAATTGTATTATCTTATTTTATGACCTTTAAAATAAGACGACACCCATTGCCTGAAAGATTAAAGAATGAGCCTTTAATGGAAAGCCTTGCAACTGGAGTAAAATTCCTTTTTAAAACAAAATCTCTTTTAGCTGCAATAACCCTGGATTTATTTGCAGTATTATTTGGTGGGGCAATTGCCATTTTACCAATGTTTGCAAATGATGTATTGAAAGTGGGACCTGAGGGGTTAGGCTTTTTAAACGCAGCACCATTTCTTGGTTCTGTAATAATGGGAATTGCATTGGCATACATTCCACCTCTAAAAGAAGCCGGAAAATGGCTGCTTTATTGCGTAGCCGGGTTTGGAATTTCAACCATTTTATTTGCCTTTACCACCAATTTTTTAGTTGCTTTTTTACTTTTATTAATTGCCGGTATGTTTGATTGTGTAAGTGTTATTATTAGAGGAACTTTACAACAACTTTTAACTCCGGATGAAATGCGCGGAAGGATTTCAGCTTTAAACAATATTTTTATTGGATCAAGTAATGAGTTAGGAGCTTTTGAATCCGGATCTGCAGCTAAACTTATGGGGTTAATTCCATCTATTATTTTTGGAGGAAGTATGTCTTTACTCGTAGTTTTATATTCTTCTGTTAAATTCCCTGAATTAAGGAATTTAAACCTCCGTGAAATAAAATAATAGGGTAAATTATATATTTAGACTACCCTTAAATCAGTTTTATTGTTTGTTTTTTATGTTAAATGCAACATAATACCTATTAGTAGGTAATAATGCCTGTTTTACTTCATTTTTAATAATTTTTTCGAAAACAGATACTATTATGTTCTACTTCTCCTACCTCGAATGCAACAAAGCAGCCGAAAGCACTTTCGCAGTTTCTCTTCATCCATACCGCGTTTTTCAGGTAGAAGCCGAAGCCGATGATTATTCATACAGTGTCAATCACGCACCAAATATGGATTTTGAATTATATAAACTCATAATGAGTAATTGATTTTTTCGTTAATACTGTTAATGATATCCTAATGCCACATACATTATTTAATTCAAATGAAACCTCAACAGAACATCATGTTCTGGTAAATAAAAAGAAAAGTTACATTAATAGAGTAATGAATGCGTACGGAAGAATTGAACTAACTATATTTTTTATATTATTTGTTACGATAGTTGTTCTTGTATTTACACATAATTTTCTTGATTAATTAGGTTTATTCCTAAGCAAACTGCTTTTCATACTTTTTTATTCAAAATAATTTCTTCAGGATTAAGTGTTCAAATTTCCTCATTTCATTTATTTCAATATAATGTTTGCATAAGAGAAATTATTTTCTGACTTTTGTGCCCCTTAAAGAAAAACCAAATCATGGCGCGCGTTTGTCAAGTAACAGGAAAGAAAGCATTATCGGGACACAAAGTTTCGCATTCCAATATAAAAACCAACCGTAGATTCGAACCGAATCTGCAGAAAAAGCGATTCTTCATTCCTGAAGAAGGTAAGTGGATTACTCTTAAAATCACAACTTCAGCTATTCGTACAATAACCAAAAACGGAATTTCATCAGTGTTGAAGGAAATGAGAGCTAATAAAAAAGCAAGTATTTAATAAATTAATCAGCAATAAAATTGCTCAACAATGGCAAAGAAAGAAGTAAGAGTTCAGGTGATTTTGGAATGTACCGAGCATAAAACCAGTGGTCAGGCCGGAACATCACGATACATTACAACCAAAAATAAAAAAACCACGCCCGAAAGATTGGAGTTGAAAAAATTCAACGCAACATTAAAACGCTACACATTACATAAAGAAATTAAATAATTAAATAGTCATGGCAAAAGACGCAGGTAAAACCTCCAAGAATGCGAAGACACAGAAAGATGCTGCACAATCTGCTGCTTCTAAAGCATATGTGCGAGTAATCGTTTCTGAACGCTCCGAAAAAACTGGTGCTTATGTGTATAAAGAAAGAATGGTACACAAAGACAAAGTGAAAGAATACTTAGCTGGTAAATAAGCTAAAGAAGTTTTAATAATCACAAAGCTTCTCTTTCTTCGGATGGAGAAGCTTTTTTTGTTTTACTGAATATGGGATTGTTTTCATTTTTTACAAAGGAAAAAAAGCAGGACCTCAATGATGGGTTACAAAAAACCCGTGAGAATTTTTTTACAAAAATTACCAAAGCTGTTGCTGGCAAATCAAAAGTTGACGACGAAACTCTTGATAATATAGAAGAAGCACTAATTTCATCGGATGTTGGAGTTGCAACAACTGTGAAAATTATTGACCGGCTCGAAGCGCGTGTTGCAAAAGAGAAGTATCTTGGTTCTGATTCTTTGAATAATATGTTGAAAGAAGAAATCAGGGCAATACTTTCAGAGAACAACAATAATGAACTGAAAAGTTTTACCGATGGAATTACCCAAAAACCATATGTAATTATGGTAGTTGGGGTTAATGGTGTTGGAAAAACAACCACAATTGGAAAACTTGCATACCAGTTCAAGCAGTCTGGAAAATCAGTCCTGTTAGGTGCAGCTGATACATTCAGAGCAGCAGCAATTGAGCAGTTGGGAATTTGGGCCGATAGGGTGCAAGTGCCTATTGTTAAGCAAATGCAAGGTTCTGATCCTGCGGCCGTTGCATTTGATACAGTACAGTCAGGTGCAGCAAACAATAACGATGTTATAATAATTGATACTGCGGGCCGGTTGCATAATAAGATTAACCTGATGAATGAGCTCACTAAAATAAAGCGGGTAATGCAAAAGGTAATTCCTGATGCACCTCACGAGGTTTTGCTGGTGCTGGATGCCTCTACAGGACAAAATGCAATTGAGCAGGCTAAACAATTTATGCAGGCAACTGATGTTACTGCCATTGCTCTCACTAAATTAGACGGAACTGCAAAAGGTGGTGTTGTTATAGGTATTGCCGATCAATTTAAAATACCGGTAAAATACATTGGTGTAGGAGAGAAGATGGACCAACTTCAGGTATTTAATAAGGAAGAATTTGTTGATTCATTATTTGCGAATAAATAATTTGAATCAGGCATTTCCGCCATCTCTTTTAATAAGTTTCTTAGTTTTTAATCGAAATTAACTCCGAAATGTAATTGGCATAATATGGGGCCTGAATAATTCCTTTTGTACCAAGTCCATTGAGCATAAACATATTATTATAAACTGAATGTTGTTTTGCAATTACCTCTCTGTTTTTGGTGGTAGGTCTAATGGCTGATTTATGCGCAATGATTTTATAATCGCTGGATAAAATATCATTAACTTTATTCTTTAACTCTTGGGCATCAGCAATGTTCAGTTGTTCATCACCATTGTTCCATAAATAAGTTGAACCTGCTTTAACTGTTTTGTCATTCGTTGGAATAACGAAGCAACCATTTCGTTTCAGTATTTTTTTATTTCCGCGATTCAAATGTTCAAGTGTTAGAATATCTCCTTTACAGGGAATTATATTTTCATTTTCAAAGAAAGGATTATTAGATAATTGATATCCTTCACAGAAGATAATATTCATTGCTTCAAAATCTTTGTAGCAAAACGAGCCATTCCTGATTTCGAGTTCATCATATTTAAAATCAACAATCGAAAAGGAGTTATTAGTTGCTAAGTAACTCCGGTAGGTGTCAAGTATTAATTCACAATTAACCCACCCGGAATTTTTAATTGCAATAGCTCCAAACTCTGCTTTTATGTTTTCAATGGGCAACGGATTTAGTTCAATTTGTAAATTAAATTTTTCATCCTTTGTTCGATCAATTGTTTCAGTCTTTTCTTTTTCAGTATGAATAATGTTGTAGATGTTTTCTTCGTGTAAAAAAATCACACCCAATAATTTTTCCAGTTGTTTGAAAGTTTCAATGGCAAATTTTTGTCTCCTGAACATTTCTTCATCAAAGGTTTTTCTCTTCCCGCTAATGGCTGAAAACATTCCGGCTGCAACCCTGCTTGCTGAGTTTGTTTTTCCTGAATCAAGAACCATAAATGAAATACCTTTCTGATGCAACATATAAGCAACCATACTTCCTGCTATTCCCTGACCAATAATTAGACTGTTAACTTTTTTCATTTGTTAGAATTACAAAGATGAACAATTCAATCAACTGCGAGAGATATACAAGATTTGAGTAAGTAATGAAATTCCAAAACTCATTGTGCGTGCACCATAAATTAAATTGAAATTGCATTATCATAATTTTCAATCATGAAAAAAAACCTGTTCATTTTAATCTCCCTCTGTTACACTTTGAATGCAAGTGCGCAAATGTGTTTTACCTCAAAGGTTGCTTATGCAGTTGGCAATAATCCAACTTCATTATGTCATGCCGATTTTAATGGCGATGGCAAAATGGATTTAGCAGTTGCAAATAAATCAGGAAGCATTTCGATTTTGTTGGGAAATGGTACAGGTGTTTTTGCTCCTGAAACGGAATATCCTTGTGGTGTTCTTCCAGTATCAATATGCGCTGCTTATTTTAACAATGACACTATCATTGATTTGGCAACTGCCAATGCCGGTCCTTGGACTGTTACAACTGATACAGGTGATGGTTCGGGTGCATTCGCAACGGGAAATGGAGTTGGAGCAAATTCGCCTTATGCAGTTACAAGTGCAGATTTCAATGGCGATGGCAATGCCGATTTAGCAATCGCCACTCAGTACAAAGTAATAATTTCATTAGGCGATGGCGCAGGTGATTTTGGTACTGTAACAGATTTCGGAATAGGTCATCCATACAAATCAATCATCGCTGGATATTTCAACAATGATACAATTGTTGATTCGGCAATGGCAGTTGGCAACAATGCATGGATATTAATTGGAAATGGAACAGGCGGCTTTGGAACTGTCACGCCTTACACAGTAGACACAGGCGCTGAATCAATAACAAGTGCAGATTTTAACAATGATGGTAAAATGGATTTAGCAACAGCGAATCGTTTTTCCGATAATGTTTCTGTTCTTATTGGCGATGGAAATGGTGGTTTTGCATCACCGGTAAATTTTGCATCGGGAACACAACCGATATCAATTGCAACTGCTGATTTTAATGCGGATGGAAAAAAGGATTTAGCCGTTGTGAATTCAGCGTCAGTGAATGTTTCCATATTTCAGGGAGATGGATTAGGTGGATTCTCTGCTCCAATATTCTTAGCAGTTGATTCATTTCCCAATTCAATTTCAATAGCGGATTTTAATGGAGATGGAAAGGATGATTTAACTGTGGTTGCT
>Ga0114969_10004431_pt1 | contig 11091 bp, 3 predicted proteins | sample M_130807_MF_Meta_FD_87316 | JGI IMG/M metagenome (GOLD analysis project Ga0114969, IMG submission 87316) | Freshwater microbial communities from Lake Montjoie, Canada to study carbon cycling - M_130807_MF_MetaG | ecosystem: Environmental > Aquatic > Freshwater > Lake | place: Lake Montjoie...
ATCAATGCCCTCGATCAGGACGCGCTCAAGGAGTTGCACAAAACCAAAATGCGCGAAACGGCAATATCGAGCAAAGGTGGAGCTGGACTGGGTTTTATTGATATGGTGCGCAAAACAGGACATCCTTTGGAATACCATTTTGAGCCCATCGATGGTAAAAGTTCATTTTTTCTTTTAAAATCAAGAATATCTAAGACCAATTCTGAAAAATAAAAACATATCTTTAACCTCTAAATACACGACATATGAGCGCATTAATAATAGAAATGAAGGAAGATACTCCTGCGATTCACTTAGACGCAGCGACAGGGAAGTTTGAATTCTCGGGAAAATCATTGCCAGAAGACGTAAGTAGTTTTTACGCCAGTACTTTTGACTGGATCAAAGCTTATGCAGCGGCACCAAATCCTACTTCTGTATTTGTTTTCAAAATGACCTATTTCAATACGGCATCTTCAAAAATAATTTTAGACATATTGATGCGATTGGAAGAAATGAAAAATGAGGGCAAAGATGTTTCCGTGGAATGGCATTTTGGCGAAGACGATGAAGATATGAAAGAGGCGGGTGAAGAATACTCGGAGATTGTAGAAGTTCCGTTTAAATTTGTTGAATACTAGCAGTTAAATTGACATAGTGAATGCATCATAAAGCTAACCTTAGGGTTGGCTTTGGTGTTTAACATATGTAAGGTTTTTTATATTTAGAAATTGTATTGATGCGCTTGAAAGGCTTGTTGACGATACTGCTGATCATCCTCGGTTTTACTGCAAAACTGATGGGTCAATGCACGCCTGCTATCACGACCAATCCTGCATTAGCGCAAGGTTGTGAAATTTTCACCATTCAGTTTTTTGATGTTTCAGTGTGCACCGAGCAACAACGTTTGTGGCTTTTTGGTGATGGAACGAATTCCTCGGTGCAAAATCCATCTCACACTTTCAATGCTGGCGCAAGCGGCGACACAACCTACTCTGTTGAATTGCGTGTGCAAGACGTTGGTTTGTCATGGCATTCGAAATTCATTTCGGTAAAAGTCTTTGCCAAACCAAAAGCGACCATGGTGAAGAGTTCCGCTGTTGCGTGTGCTATCAACGATTCTATTTTATTTACAAATACAGCGCCAATGCCTTTGGGCTCCGTGGCCTCATGGGATTTTGGCGATGGCTCGTCGTTGTCGACAAACAATAGTGTTTACCATAAATTCAATACGCCAGCCACGTACACGGTGACTTTGACGGTGACCAATGCGAACAATTGCAGTAAAACAGCTACCAGCACGGTAACGATCAACGAAATTCCAAATCCTAATTTTTCTTTGAGCGAAGTGGTGGTTTGTAATCCTAGAAAGGTGACTTTTACCAATACAACAGTAGTGGGAACTTTCCCTATTTCAGCGTGGTCATGGGATTTTGGTGGTTTAGGATCGTCAACAGTCAAGCAGCCTTTGGACTTCAATTTTTTAAATGCTGGTACTTATCCTATAAGCTTGACCGCCACGAATACCGCTGGTTGCACGAATACTACGAAAAACAACGTTTTTGTAAATCCAACACCAACAGCCACTTTTACAGTGCCTTCAAAGGTGTGTATGCTGGATACGGCAACCGTTTTGTACACTGGAACTGGAGATCCTGCAGCGACTTATACTTGGGGATTTGCTAGTCCGCTCGTAAACAATGGATCAGGACAAGGTCCCATTGATTTGGCTTGGAATACGAGTGGGACAAAAGCTATTTCGTTAACAGTGAAGCAAGCGAATTGTACGGCCTCGTCGAGCAAAAGCATTTATGTTGCTCCGCTGCCAGAGGTAAGTTTGACGTCGAATGATGTCAACGATTCTATTTGCGAGGAGCAAACCATTGTATTTACCGCCTTGCCCGATTCCTTTGTTACCTATCAGTTTTACAATTTGGGTATTTTGCAACAAAGTACTTTTTCGAATTCTTACTCGGTAAGTACTTTGAGTTCACCAAATATAGTGGTGGTTACCGCAACCGACACGAGTGGCTGCGCTTCTTCGTCAAGTAACGCTAAAAGTGTTACTGTTTTACAAAAACCAACAACCGTTCTCACAGCAAGTACAGATAGTATTTGCGAGGGAGGCAGCATTTCTTTTTCAGCAGATGGCGGTTTTGATTCTTATATTTTTTACGATGGTTTCTTACCACTACAAAGTGGCGTTTCACCTAATTTTACATCAAATTTATTAGAACAAGGAGCTGTGATTAAAGCAGCTGCCGTGGATCACGGATGTTTGGGCGCATTGAGTAATGAAATTGCTCCGCAGGTGATTGCGCCCTTGGAAAAACCGGTTGTCAATTGTGGAAAGTCTACTATTGGCATGGTGACTTTTTTGTGGGACGATGATGTTGCTGCTTCTTCTTACCAGATAAGTATCAACGGTGGCGCCTTTGCACCATCAGCTATTCGCGGAAAGGAAATTAGAACAGGATTGACTCCGGGCGATATCGTAACAGCAAATGTAATCAGCGTAGGTCCGGCACCCTGCGGCAACAGCATCGTGTCGGATACCATGACGTGCATCGCACAGCCATGCGACAGTATCACTTTTGATAAATCCATTTACACAAATTTTTGTGCAGAAGCTGATGCGCTGTTGTCGATTACAAGCATTGTGTCACCAAGCGCGCAGTATGGTATTTCTTGGGACAAAGGTTCTTTTTCTAAAGTCAATACTTTTGCTTTTACAGCAACAACAGCGCGCAAAATTGTAGTTCAAGTGATTGACTCTACCCAACTGGCTTGTCCGGTGACGCAAAAAGTTTTTAATATCACTGTGCATGATTTGCCTGTGATCGACTTAACCGCACGTTCTCCTATAGAATGTCAGTTTGATTTTGCTGAATTTAATGCAACACAGGCGGGTTACAATAATTATAAATTTTACGTCAACGACACTTTAAAGCAAGATTCTGCCTACCACAAAATGACTATAGCCACCATGCATCCGGGCTTGAATAGAGTATCGGTGTTGGTAAACGATGTTGGTTGTTTGTCGAAGGATTCATTGACAATTGACATTGTTCCAAAACCTCTGCCTGCCTTTACTGTTTCAAGTGACAGTGTTTGCAAAGGCGAAGAGATGTCCTACACGGTGTTGGGTAATTTCGACTATTACAAATTCAACAGAACCGGTACTTCGCGCGTTTTGCTTGATTCAACCTTAAATGTTTATACATCGGCTGTCGAGAATAAAATCACTATTGTTGGTACCGACGAGAATGGCTGTCATTCTTATGCTGCCGATATCAAAGTGGTGCAGAAGCCTTTGCCACTGGCTGATTTTTATTCTATTCCTTCGGTGGATTCACTATGTGCTGGTGATTCAATCACTTTGGCATATACCAATTCGGGCTATGACAACTATGAGTTTTGGGACAATTACTACCTCAAAAAAAGTGGTTCTTCTTTCTTATACAAAGTAGGTGATTTGCAAAGTGATCATGCCTACTATGGTCGCACGCAGAACGATGGTTGCTTCAGTGAAATTTCTGATACTTTGTATTTTAAAGTGCGCGAAAAATTAAAGCAACCCGTTGCCAATTGTGGTTTAACGGGGAACGGACAAATGCAATTCACCTGGGATCCTATTGATAGAAATCAGGGTTATACGATAAGTGTCAATGGGGGTGGGTTTGTTACACCCTCCGCAGGAAACAATGGATTGGCGCATATTGTTACGGGTTTGGCGCCATTGGATACGGTGTGTTTGAAGGTCATTGCCAAAGGCGCGCAGCCCTGCGGCAATAGCATCGCTTCATTGGCGGCTTGCTGTATTATGCCTTGTTCGCCGGTGACCTTCGATCAAAACTTTAGCTACAAGGAAGTTTGCGCAGGGCAAGCGGTGACGGTGCAAGTAAGCAATATTCACAGTCCATCCGGAAAATATTTAATGGCATGGAACAACGACGCGACGCTTAAAATTTTTAGTAGAAAGTTCACGCCTACTAAAGATACTGTTGTGACTATTTCCATTTGGGACACCAAGCAAGTGGAGTGTACACCAACCATTAAGTACTTTACCATCAAGGTGCATGCACTTCCTGTGGTGACGATTGCCGGTGACACTACCTTTTGTTCCAACGAACAAATTGTGTTGAAGGCTTCGCCTGATTATTACGACAACTATCAGTTTTACGACCGCTACTTGCCGATTGCCAGTGGTTTGAATCCAACACAAATTGACCAGAATATTCAAAATGGACATTTTTATACTGTGGTGGCAACCTACAGAGGTTGCAAGGATACGAGCGAACGACATTTTATACACGTAACTCCTAAATTGCAGATTCCAGATATTTACTGCGGTACCACGAGTACCAGCACTGTGGAAATATTATGGGATGCGGTTCCCACCGCAATGGGTTATGAAATTAGTGTCAATGGTTTTCCTTACCAAACACCCAGCGCTGGAATCGCAGGTTTACAGCATTTGCGCTCAGGCATGACTGCTGGAGATTCTTTGATAGTGATGGTGCGTGCCACTGGTGCAACGCCTTGTTTGACCAGTGAAGACTCTAAAAAAATAACCTGTTATGCTAAAAATTGTGCACCCATTAACTTCTCAAAAGGCAACGACCTTAATATTTGCGCGGGCGATTTAGTGACCGTTGCTGTTGGTGCCATACAAACGCCAAGTGCCAACTATGGTATTTCTTGGGATGGTGGCTTGACTTATACAAAAACAGCCTCTTTTTCGCGGCAAGTGTACAGCGATTCTCTTATATCTATCTCCATTATTGATTCTGTTCAGTTGGGTTGTCCGCTGAACACAAAAGATATTTTGGTGAATGTGCAAGAAATTCCAACGTTGAAACTAATCAGCAACACAGGCAACGATTCTATTTGTCAAGGTGAATTGTTGCAAATTCAATCTGATGTCATTGGTTATGATGGATACAAATTTTTCATAGACAATGTGTTGGTGCAAGACTCACTGTTCTTCATTTATTCCACTTCTTCACTCGCAGTGGGCAACCATAAAATAAAGGTCAACAGTGCCTACAATGCCTGCTACTTTTTGTCTGATAGCACCACTTTTAATGTGGTTTCTTTTCCGCAATTGCAGTTGGCGAGTTCTGATGGCAACGATTCAATTTGTGCTGGGAACACAGTTGTTTTTAAAGCCAATGCAGGATTTGAAAACTATTCTTTTTATCAAAATGGTGCCTTGCAACAAAGTAGTGCTGACTCTGTTTTTTCTGTGTCGACGTTGGTCAATGGAGAGGAAGTATATTGCATTGGTAACAATCGATTTTTGTGCTCGCGCTACTCCGATACAATTGTAACTGCAGTGACATCATTGACTATTTTCTCTTTGTCGAGTTCCGATTTGAACAATATTGTTTGCGCCAATGATACAGTTGTTTTTACAGTGAGTCCGAGTCCCGACTACTTTTTTGTATACAACAATAGCGATAGTTTGAAAAGGTTGATCGGATCGACCTTTCAAATTGACACTTTGGAAACCAGCGATTTAATATCGGTAAAAGCAAGTATGGACGGATGTGTTACCACCTCTAACGCCATTCAAACTTCCGTGCAATTTACGCCAACAGCGAGCATCAGTAAAGACACGGCTTCTATTTGTGTGGGGCAACAAGTGCAGTTGACAGCAACAGGTGGGTCTTCCTATTTATGGAGCAATGGAGACGTGGATTCGGTAGCGGTTTTTTCACCCAATCAAAGTACCTATGCTTGGGTGAAAACAAAAGTAAACAATTGCACCAGTCGCGGAGATTCAATTCACATCTACGTTGATGCCTTAAAACCTAACGCCAATGCGGGGGCAAATGAATTGATATGCCGCTATGACAGTATACAACTTTTTGCATCGGGAGGACTAGTGTTCCATTGGTTGAACGGCGATAGCATTAGCAACAAAAACATTTCTGATCCATTTGTGCACCCGGTGGTCACCAGTACTTATACTGTGGAAGTGGGAAATGTCATTTGTAGAGATACGGCAAAAGTCACTGTGGAGGTAGACAAATGTTTGAAAGACCTCGAGAAAAAAATAGTTGAAATATTTACGCCCAACAAAGATGGTAAACACGATTTCTTTGTTGTTCCTGATATTGATTATTTCACAAAAAATAAATTGACGGTTTACAACCGCTGGTCAAATGAAGTGTACAGTGCGTCGCCATACAACAACGAGTGGGAAGGCACCAACCAACAAGGTGCGAATTTGCCCGACGGCACTTATTTCATTGTTTTGGATTTGGGCAATGGCAACGCGCCATATACAGGATTTGTAATGATACAACGATAGTGAACAAAAAGTTTTTACATACCGTCTTTTTTGTTTTGGTGCTCGGCAGCGCCACAGCGCAGCAGTTGCCTTTATTTAGTCAATACAGTTTCAATCGTTTTGGATTCAATCCGGCTTATGCTGGTAATAAAAATAGAGTAGAGGCTATTGTCACCCACCGCAACCACATGCTGAACTTTCCGGGGGCGCCCACCACACAACAATTTACGGTGTCGGCACCTTGGCAAGCCAAGTACATGGGTTTTGGACTTCGGGTATTGAACGATAAAATTGGCGTGACCAACCACGTGTCGGTAAATGCTGCGGCCAACTATTTCATAGGTTTTGGAGAAGGTAAATTGGCGATGGGTTTAGAATTTGGAATGGATCAATACAGTGTAAATTGGGATCAATTGGAAGGCCACGACGCTACCGATCCTTCGCAAGCTTCTGGAGCTAATTCTATTATTGTGCCGAATGCGGCATTTGGTTTGTTTTACACCACTGACAATTGGTACGCAGGCTATTCTATTCAAAACATGGTGGGCTCGCGGTTGAATTTTCAAGGAGCGGCCAACAGCACAACATCGAGTCAATATATGCACCATTACATTAATGCAGGTGGCGTGAAGCAGTTGAACGACAACTTTCAGTTAGAGCCTTTTTTGCTGATCAAAGCCGTATATGCGGCGCCTTGGCAAATGGATTTGGGAACTTATTTCGTATATAAAAATGCATACGGCGCTGGTGTTACTTACCGCAGTGGTGATGCCATTGTATTTAGCGCCAAGCTTGAATTTTTGGAACAAATATATGTTGGCTATTCTTATGAAATGCGCATCAATAGTTTGAGCGCATACGCCACTACTTCTCACGAAATTATGTTGGGTTACTATTACAAATTGTTGGAGCCCGCCAGAAAAAAAATCATTCATCCGCGATATTATTTTTAGTGAAAAACAAAAACCACATATTCCTTTTATTGTGCTTTGCTCTTTTTGCGCTTCCTCAATTTGTACTCGCACAAAGAAATTTGTTGAAAGGAAATCAGTTGTTTGATTTGAATCAATATGACAAGGCGATTCCATACTTTATTAAGGAAGCGAACAGTGATATTATGGAGGTGCGTAAAGAAGCAACGCTTAAACTCGCCGACTCTTACCGCTTGCTTGGGGACTTTGAAAATGCCGAGAAAATTTACAAAAAGTACATAGGCAAAGGAGGAGGAAAAGATGCCGTTTTGCAGTATGGATTAGCCTTGAAAGCAGCGGCAAAGTACATGGAGGCCAAACGCGAGTTTTTGAGCTACAGCAAGCTGGCGCCCGAAGATCCGCGTGGATTGATGCTTGCGCGTTCATGTGATTTTGCCCAACGCATGCTTGATGCCGAGCCTGAATATGAAGTGCGTGAGCTTAAAACATTCAATACTGTAAATGTTGATATATCGCCGGTGTTTTATAAAAACGGACTCATTTTTTCTTCGCAGAGAGAGGGCGGTAAAAAACCTTTTTTGAATTTTGAAGGTGGCACTACTGAAGTCCTCCTTGATATTTATTATGTTGACTTTGACGGTACAGAGCAATCGCTTGCCAATAAACTGTATTTTTTTCCCGGACTCAATACCAACGATCACGAAGGTCCTGCCTGCTTTTCTGCTGATGGTAAGGAAGTGTATTTTACTAAGACAGTAGAAGGTGACCGTTTGAAAAAAAGTGACAAAGTAGTCACCAATACCTTACAAGTGTTTTACGCACAAGTGATGGGCGACTCTATTTGGTCACATCCAATTTCGGCATTTCCTTTCAATGGTATTGAATATTCATTGATGCATCCATCGTTGACGAAGGACAAAAAACGAATTTTCTTTTCCTCAAATATGCCTGGCGGATTTGGAGGTACTGACATTTATGTTTGCTACAAGTTAAAAGGCGGAACGTGGAGTAATCCCTTCAACTTGGGACCAGAAGTAAATTCTACCGAAAATGAATTGTATCCTTTTTACGACAACGATGGACATCTTTTTTTCTCGAGTAATGGGCATCCGGGAATGGGGAAACTCGATATTTTTAAATCTACTTTCGATTCATTGTATGGTTGGTCGCACGTTGAAAATTTAAAGGTGCCTGTCAATTCTATTGGTGATGACATTTGTTATGTTGAAAGTGAAAATTCGGGAAGAGGAATGTTGGTCTCTGATCGAATCAATGGAACAGGAAGCGACGATATTTACACCTTTGTAAAGAAGCAACCAATTTTGGTGGAGTTGGAAAACGACGTGCTCAAGATCAAAAATTACAATGCCTACGATGCCTTGAAGTATTCAGTGAAGGTAGAAGGGGAGAAAGCATCGCAGCAGCTTGCAGAGGAAGATGGTTATTTTGTTTTTAAACCAGAACTCGAAAAAAGTTATGTGCTCACCGCTCGAAAAGAAGGCTTTTTAAACAACCAAGTGACTTTCTCTCTGAAGCGCAACGAAGATGGCAGCAGGGAGTTGAAGATGGTGCCCAAGTTGGCCGACGTTGAAGTGAAGGGCTTTTTGGTAACGATTAAAAACAACAAAATTGTTGTGGATACGCTGGTAGCCGACAGTACTATCAAGGTGACCACACTCAGTCAATCATTGTCTAAAATTAAAGACAAAGTGAAAGTGCAGCAAGCGGGTTACAGCGATTATCCTTTTTCAGCATTGATGAAAGGCAAGAAAAAGGCAGGGGAAGAAAGAGCTGCTTTTGAAGGTATACCTGCCAAATTGTTTGTTGAAGATGATTTTGTAGAGCAGTTGCGCACCGACGATAAAGGTGAATTTTATTTCACAATGACATCAGGGCAAAAAAATGTAATTCTTATTGATCCTGTGCCCGATGGTTACCAGCCTGTAGAGAAAAAGGAAGAAGTGGCTGCAGAAAAAGTAATAGAGGCCTTGCCCGACAGCGTCGCTGCACCTGTTGAAAAAGAAATTGCAGCAGAAGTCTTGCCTAAAACAGTAGTTGATAGCAGTGCTAAAGATATTGTAAAAGTAGAAGTGCCAAAGGAAGATCTTGCAAAAACGAAAGAGGAAGAAGCTGTTAAAACAACAACTCCTGCAGCTGGCAACGAGAAAATCAGCGCTCCTTTTGTGAATGAACTGGGTTGGAGAAAAGTGGGTGATAAAATTGAAGCAAATATTTTGGCTATCGCGAATGGGAAAATTTTAAAAAACACATCCTTTGTATTAAAAATAGATGGTGTGGTGAAAGGCGCGGTGCAGTCGGATGCTGCGGGTATGCTTTCGCTGCTGAGCTTGGACCAAGAAGGGATTTATACCTTGTCGCCTGTTGGAGATTCTGCAATAGAAGCCATTGCATTCAATCCTTCGCTTGAGTTGAAAAAACAAAGCACGCAATTGCAGCTGAAGGCACCTGCAACTGTTGCTGCAAAGGTGTTGCGCGATGCAAGTATTGTTTACGATGAAATTAAAATCAAAGAACTTTTTTTAAAAATACCTGAAGGTCCTGTTGGTACTGAAAAGGTAATTGGACAAGTGTTGTTCAATGGCAAGTCGAGTGCCAATACCGACGTTGAAATTGTGGTGGATGGTAAAGTGAAAGCCTTGGCGCAAACGGATAAAGACGGCATTTTTGTTGCCTACTTGAATCCAAAGAAAAACAATGCATTAAGCACTATCGTCAATGATTTGAGTTACGATAGCAAGCTGTCCGAAAAAGATTTCATCAAGCGCAAAAATTATTTTGAACTTGTGGTGAACATCGGCGATAAAGTTGTTCCTGCAAAAGTGGCCGGACTGCAAGTGAACGACGCTTTTTTAGCGGGTCCTCTTGTTGTAATGAAGGGGCAAAAAAGAGTGGCGCCAAATACTAAGGTGCGTTTTATTCCAAAGAATGGATCTCCGCTGGAATATGTAAGTAATGATGTGGGTGAAGTAAATGTGAAATTGAATAAAGATGAGGTTTACACTGTTGAATTCCCTGATGATTTAAGCTATGAAAAAAGCACTTTTGTTCCGGCCTTGCACAAAGGAGTGGACCTTCCTTTGGTTTTTGACATTAAAGTAACTGCTCCTGAAAAGGAAGTGATTGTTGCGAAAGAAGAAGGAAAAGAGAAGATTGATAGTGCTGTGTCTGTGGCGAACGTAGTTGCGCCGCTTGCAGCTGGACTGAAAGTGAAAGACCAAATGATCAGTGGTCCGCTGACCATCATGAAAGGCTCAGTATTAGCGCCGAACACAAGAGTGCGTTTTGTTCCAACAAAAGGAGCGCCCATAGAATACACGACCGATGCAGCAGGAAAAATCAATGTGAAGTTGAACAAGGACATGGATTATTCGGTTGAATTTCCGGATGACAAAGCTTTCGGTAAAAGCAAATTCATTGCTGCGGAGCACAAGGGTGTTGATGTTCCTTTTGTGTTGACACCTGCGTTGGCTCTTGCTGCAAAAGGAGCAGGACTTGCGGTGAAGGACCAAATGATCAGTGGTCCGCTGACCATTATGAAAGGCAATAAAATAGCGCCAAACACAAGGGTTCGCTTTGTTCCAACAAAAGGAGCGCCGATAGAATACACGACGGATGCAGCAGGGAAAATCAATGTGAAGTTGAACAAGGACATGGATTATTCGGTTGAATTTCCAGACGACAAAGCTTTCGGTAAAAGCAAATTCATTGCTGCGGAGCACAAGGGTGTTGATGTTCCCTTTGTGTTGACACCAGCGTTGGCTCTTGCTGCAAAAGGAGCAGGACTTGCGGTGAAGGACCAAATGATCAGTGGTCCGCTGACCATCATGAAAGGCTCAGTATTAGCGCCGAACACAAGAGTGC
>Ga0114969_10004433_pt1 | contig 11089 bp, 10 predicted proteins | sample M_130807_MF_Meta_FD_87316 | JGI IMG/M metagenome (GOLD analysis project Ga0114969, IMG submission 87316) | Freshwater microbial communities from Lake Montjoie, Canada to study carbon cycling - M_130807_MF_MetaG | ecosystem: Environmental > Aquatic > Freshwater > Lake | place: Lake Montjoie...
ACAATTTCTTTAAACTTTTGCAAAGATACAGAAAATCTCAAGTTATATCCAACTTGTAAAACTGTTCTATTTTGTTCACAGGTTTTAATCAAATTTTTTATACCATTTGGAGATGTTGAAATAGGCTTCTCTATAAATATACTACTTTTATTATCTGCAAATATTTGAGCATAGAGCATGTGAGTCGATGCTGGGCTACAAACTACCGTCACGTCTGGCTTAAATAAACTTGCATCTTCAATATTTAAAAAAATATCATTTTGAAATTCTTTATCAACAATTAAATTATAGATTTTAAGAATTCTAAGATTTGAGTATGGAAACATAGTTCGTAAAATGTCACGATGGCGTTTACCTATACTCCCAAAACCAACTATTAAAAAACTACTATATTTCATTTTTATCCAGCATATGCAAGTAGTTCAAGACACAAGTAAATGACAAGGATTGGTAAACATACTATTATTATATGATATTTAAATCATTTCTAACGAGTATCAAATTGATACGCTATACTGTGTCAAAAAGAGAGCTGATTTATGAATAATGGCCTAGAAGAAATTCCTGAATGGCAAAATTTTACTTATAGGATCTCAGGCAATATTAGAGATGCATTAAAGCACTTAAATAAATTAGAAATAAGATTACTGTTGATTGAATCTGAACCCGGCATTTTAATTGGGACAGTTTCCGAAGGTGATATCAGAAGAGCCCTAATAAATGGCTCCGAGGCAACTTCTTCAATTACTGACTGTATTAATACTCATCCGCTGGTTGCCACCGAAAATGACGATTTGAATCTAATTTTACAAGCAATGACTAACTTAGTAATTCTTGCAGTTCCAAAGATTGCAGCAACTGGAAAATTGGTTGGCTTATTGAAATTATCGAATACTTTGTCGACATTAAATGAAAATAAATGTGATGTATTAATAATGGCTGGTGGAAAGGGCTCTCGGTTAGGACCTCTAACAAATCAAATACCAAAACCATTAATTAAGTTTGGAAATGAAACAATTATTGAAATTATAATTAAAAAAATGGTCCAAAGTGGATTTAAAAATATCTATATTTCTATAGGGCATATGGGAGATCAAATAAAAGATTATCTACAGTCTGGAACGCATATTGGTGCGAAAATTTCATATATAGAAGAAGAGTTTCCGCTTGGAACCGCTGGATCCCTATCACTTTTTCCACAGGACCGTCATAACCCAATTTTAGTGATAAATGGTGACTTAATTACTAGTATTAATTTTCAAGAGATATTTGACTATTTTTCCGATACAAAATCAAGTCTTACTGTCGCTGTTTTTGAAGAATCATACCAATCAAATTTCGGAGTTATAAAATTAAAAAATTTAGATGTAATTTCATTAGAAGAAAAACCTATAAGATCAGAAATAGTATTTGCAGGAATTGTAATTTTGCACCCAAAAATACTAAAATTTGTTAATAAAAATATCTATATGAATATGTCTGACTTAATTAACAAATCGATTATCGAAGGTGAAAAAGTATCAGCTTTTAAAATCTACGAATACTGGCGAGACATTGGAACAATTAAATCTTTACAAATAGCTCAAACGGAAAATAAAATTAAAGAAGTTGATATTAGTGAGTTTTAGAATAATTGCTAGGCTTGATGTAAAGCCTCCGAATTTAGTTAAAGGGGTTCATCTAGAGGGGTTTCGTAAAATTGGTGATCCTGCAGATTTTGCATCAAAGTATTACCAGCAAGGAGCTGATGAAATAAACTACCAAGATATTATTGCATCTTTATATGAAAGAAATAACATATCTGAGCTAGTTAGTAATACTGCTAAAGGTGTTTTTATCCCCATAAGTGTCGGAGGAGGCATACGAAAAGTCGATGACGCAAAAAAACTTCTTAGATGCGGTGCTGATAAAGTTTGTTTAAATACGGCAGCATTAAAGAATCCGAAAATTATCAGTGAAATAGCCGGAGTATTTGGACGCCAAGCAGTTGTCCTTGGAGTTGAAGCAAAAAAAATGAATAATTCATGGATTGTTATGACTGATAACGGTAGAGAACACGCTAATAAACAAGTACTAGATTGGGTCACAGAGGCTGTAAATTACGGAGTAGGTGAAATTTTACTTACTTCTATTGATATGGAAGGAACAATGAAAGGTTTTGACTTAAAATTGATAAATGAAGTAACGAAAATTGTTGAATGTCCAGTAATTGCACATGGTGGAGCTGGAACTATTGAAGACATAGTTATGGCTGCCAAAAACGGTGCAAGTGGAGTGGCTGTTGCTTCAATGTTGCATTATAAAAAATTTAAAATTAAAGAAATTAAAGAAAGTCTCCTAAATAGTGGTGTTTCCGTAAGGATAGCTTGACAGTGGCAAAAATTAAGAAATTTATTTTAGGAATCTATAAAGAAGCTGTCAATATAATAAGATGACAAATTTACTTCTAGTTGGTATGTCAAGAGCAGATTACTGGTTAATGAAATCTCTATTTTTAAATATTACCAACGAAAATGATTTTAATGTTAGTTTTTTAGTTTCAAAAATGTTAGTTAAAGAGCTTAAAAATGAAAATAAAATGGAGTTTAACAATATTAATACACTCGATAACATAACTATCATGCATTATAAGAATTTCAATAACTCTATAGAGACTTTTTTTTCAGTACAAAAAGAATTTAATAATTTTATACAAATGAAGAATTTCGATTTAGTTATAGTGCTAGGTGACAGGTTTGAAACGCTTGCCATCGCCCAAGTTGCATTTTTACGCGGCGTAGATGTAGCTCACATAAGTGGCGGTGAAACTACTTTTGGATCAAAAGATAATGAGTTTCGGAAATGCATCTCTTTGTATTCAAAATTACACTTCCCGGCTAAAGAAAATCATGCTACTGAATTGGGAAAACTTGGAATAGATATGAAAAATACGAAAATTGTTGGCTACATGGCAATTGATAGCATTAATATGTATAAAAAACAATTCATAGATAAAAGAAATATTCTTGACAAGTTAAGTATTAGTACAGATTATGAAATATCAGTTGTTACCTATCATCCGAATACAAAGAATCCGAACCTAACTGAATATGAATTAGAAATAATGATCGCATTTATGGAATCCATAGAAAAAGGATTTTTTGTTATAACAGCCGCTAATAACGATGATGGAGGTAGTCTAATAAATGAGAAAATGCTAAGTTGGACTTTGAATAACTCGCATAAAAGTAAATTTTTTTATCACCTAGGATCTCATGACTATTTTAACTTATTGATTCATGCTAATTGTTTGATAGGTAATTCATCAAGCGGTTTAACTGAAGCTGCTATTCTTCATGTTCCGGTAGTGAACATTGGCGATAGACAACTTGGCCGTCATAGAGAAGGAAACGTATATGATTGCGATTTTACAGTTGAAATGATATCTAAACAATATTCGGTAGCAAGTAAAAGTAAATCACAAAATTTTCAAAGTAATATGGATGATGATCTCACCTCACCAAGCAGCTTAATAATTAATTTCTTGAAGGATTTTTATGGTTTGGATACTGATAAATGAAAAAAGCATACATAATCGCAGAGATTGGTGTTAATCATAACGGAAATTTCTTGCTTGCAAAAAAACTAATAAGGGAAGCAAAAAAATGTGGAGCTGACGCAGCAAAATTTCAGATATTTGTTCCTGAGAAAGTTGTCTCAGAAAAAACAATGTTAGCTAGCTACCAGAAGCGCAAGGGCATTACAAATCAAATGGATTTGATAAAAAAATTAAAGCTTTCTGAATCTGAATTTTTGAAACTGCAATTATATTGTAGAAAGGTGAAGATAGATTTTCTTGCCTCAGTTTTTGATCTCGAAAGTTTAGACTTTGCCGCAAATAATTTAAAATTAAAACAAATTAAAATCGCATCAGGCGAGATAACAAATTTTCAGCATCTCTATAAAGCAGCTAATTATGGAATGAATATAATCCTTTCGACTGGAGCTTCTACCTTACCAGAAATTGAGCTGGCACTTTCTGTTATTTTAAGTGGTTATAATAATGAAAAAGTAAAGAACCAATATAATTATACGAAAATTTTTAATTCTTCAAGGAATAGAAAGATTTTAAAAGACAAAGTTACATTATTGCACTGCGTTTCATCTTATCCTGTGCCTGACAATCAATTAAATCTGAATGGCATAATAACAATTAAGTCTAGATTCAAATTGAAGACTGGTTATTCTGATCATTCTAAGGGAATAATTCCAGCAGTTATAGCAATTGGCTTAGGTGCTGAAGTAATTGAAAAGCATTTGACTTTAGATAATGACTTAATAGGACCAGATCATAAAGCTTCTTTAAATCCTGCCAATTTTAGGGAAATGGTTTTACAAATTCGGATAGCAGAAAAAATGCTAGGCGACGGGGAAAAAATTCCGCAAATTTGTGAAATTCAGAACAGAAAAGTAATTAGACGATCATTGGTTGCCGCTAAAGATGTAAGTGCTAAGACCAAGGTAACTTGGGCAAATATTGAATCACTACGATTAACCGGAGGCATTCCTTCGGAAGACTTAATTAAAATTATAGGAAAAGAATTTAAGAATAATTTAAAAAAGGGTAAGCAGATTTATCCTTCTGACTTGATTTAATCATGGTAAATGCAAATCATAAATTTGTTTTTCAAGCAAATTCTCTGATAACTAAGCTACCAAAAATTGATTCTCACATTCACACAAACTGGACAGATGGTAAAAATTCAATCAGTGAAATATATGAAAAAGCTCAGGACTTATTGCTTGAAAGAATTGTTTTCACTGAGCATTCGTCTAGAACAAGTGAATCTTGGTTTAATACATTTGCTGACCATGTTAATAGATTAACTGTTTCAAATACTAAAGTTCACTTAGGATCAGAGGTACGAATCTGTAATCTTGATGGAGAAATAGAAATTTTAGATTCAGTAAATAGTATTTGCGAACTAATTTTAGCTAGTGTACACAGATTCCCGGATGCTGATGGCAATGTTATCGAATTCTCCGATATGTCAGTAAGTAATGTCCTAAATCTTGAATTCAGTTTGATGAAATCTGCAATTAAAAATTCTCAAGCAAATATAATTGCTCATCCGTTTGGAATGTCTCTTGAAAGATTCAATATACAACCAACGCTAGATATGTGGATTGAACTTATTGAATTAAGCAAAAAACATGGAGTTGCTCTTGAAATCAATAGTAAATATCATAAAAATTTTGATTTCATACTAGGATTGTTTATACAGGAAAATGCTTTAATCTCAATTGGGTCTGATGTCCATGAGGTCGATAGAGTTGGACATTGTATTGATAAAATTGAAAGGTTTTTGAGTGAAATTTAAAAGAAATATTTTAGTTACAGGCGTAGGTGGCGGCGTTGGTCAGGGAATATACTTTGCACTAAATAAAAAAAAGCATAATGTATTTGTGTCAGACTCGCATAAATATGCAGCCGGCCTGTTTTTAACCAAAAATCATTTTATAACTGGGAACCTTGAAGATACTAATAACTTTGAAAAATTTATAGAGCTAATTAAATCTAATAAAATTGATGTAGTACTCCCCGGTAATGAATATGATGTTTTAACTTTATCTAAAAGTAAAACTCTGTTGGAATCAATTACAAAAGCTATAGTTATTGTATCTCCAGAAAAGACCATTGAATTAGCTAACGATAAATGGCGATCTTACGAGTATTTTAAAAACAGAAATATACCTATTCCAAAAACTTATCTGGTCACAAATGAAACCAATTTAGAAAACATTCTTAGGGAAGTTGATTTTCCGTTGATTGTTAAACCTAGGTTTGGAACAGCATCCAGAGGCGTAGTTAGTGTTACATCGCTCGCAGAAGCACGAGAGTTTATTGCAAAAACATCGAATCCTTTAATTCAAGAAAAATTGATTCACTTAAAGCAGGATGTTCTAGGATCTGAATACACTTGTAGTGTTTTTAAGGATAGCAGTGGAAATTTTATCGGACCTATCGTAGCAAGAAGAACTTTACGAAATGGTACTTCCTGGATAGTCGAAGTTGTTTCAAAACCTGACCTCAAAGATTATCTCTTAAAGATTGCACAATCACTTGACTACTCCGGCCCATTAAATATTCAATTAATAGAAACAAGTAGCGGGCCGAAACTGCTGGAAATTAACTGTAGATTCTCTGGAACAACTGGAATACGATCTTATTTTGGTTTTAATGAACCAGAAATGTCAATTACTAGTTTCTATGATAAAAAATCTATAAAACCAGTCAAATTGAAAGAAGGAACTGTTTTAAGATATATCCAAGATATAATTGTGAAATAACTATGACACTTGGTGTTATTGGATCAAATGGCAGACTAGCTGGCGAGTTAATTCGACTTGCATCTTCAGATCAAATAAGTCTGAGGCTATCATCCTCTAAATTTTCTTCAAACTCAACTTTTATTGATTTATCTCAAGGATTAATGCTTAATGATTTAGATGATGCATTTAGTGACGTTGAATCTTTAGTTTATTTAGCAAGTACAATGGATGAAAAGACTACCTTCTTAAATAAGGATTCAAAAACATATTTAATGAATGTAGAAAACCTATCAATTGTTGCTAAATGGTCTCGTGTTAATAAAAAACATCTTATCTATATATCAGGTGGAATTGTTTATAAAGATATACACAGCAATGGAATTTTGGAAATTTCTGAAATAGGGTTAAATGATTTTGGTGGAGTTTATGGGGAGTCAAAATATTTAGGAGAAATTGAAATTGAAAAAGAAATACTTGAAGGATTGGAGGCCTGCCTGATTCGACCTTCCAGTATATATGGCGGATATAAATTAAAAAGTGGAATGATTGAGAATTTTATATCGGCAGCTTTAAAAGATAAGAGGATTGAAGTTCACCCTCCTTTTGAACAAATAATTGGATTTGTGCATGCGCATGATGTCGCAACAAGTATATTGTTTGCATATAACAATGAATTAAAAGGAGCGTTCAATGTTTCTCAATCAAAAAATATAAGTGTATTAAAGATATGTGAAATTATTTCCGGTATAACTGGTTGTAGTTTAATTCTTAAATCAGATAATCAAAACGGTTCAGTGAAGGACCTAGATAGATACAAACTCTCAAGTGACAAAATAAAAGAATTGGGATGGAGCGAGTACTATAATATTGAGACTGGAATTCAGCAGTGCGTTAATGCTTTTATATGATATTTGCCAAGTAAAGTATACTTGCATATATGAATATATCAATCATTGATTATGGATTAGGTAATATTTTTAGTGTAAAATCTGCACTTGAATTTTTAAAATTAGAAGTAGAGATTGACATAGACGGATCGATTCTTTCCAAATCAGATATCTGTATTTTGCCTGGTGTTGCTGAATTCAGCTCTGGAATATCTAATTTAAAGGCAAGCGGCCAGTATGAAGCATTGGTTAGTAAATACAAGTCTGGAAAGCCAATTATCGGACTCTGTCTCGGAGCGCAAATGTTTCTTAATTCAAGCGAAGAGGCTCCTGGTGTAAGTGGCCTTGGATTTATTGAGGGTTACTCAAAGGCTTTTACGAAAGTTGAAAGAGTTTTAACATTTCAAGGTTGGTCCAAAGTTTGTTTTGATGATGATAAAGCGAGTAAGATTTTTGGTGGAAAAGATTTTTATTTTTCACATAGCTACTACATGAATGTTAAAAACGATAAATATATTTTGGCAAAAAGCGCACATTACAAAACGGAATTCGCATCTTGTATAGTTAATGACAATGTTCTTGGCGCACAATTTCATCCAGAAAGAAGTGGTATAGTTGGGTTAAGTTTTCTTCAATATGCACTAGATTGGGCAAAAAACAATGGATAGGTCCTTAACATTTTTTGGTCTGCCAAAAGAAGTCATCTATTGTAAAAAATGTGTGGTATCCAATCAACGGCCAAATAGTGCAATTGAATTTAAGCATACCGTTGACTCAAAAAAAGAAACAATTATTTTTGATAAAAATGGAGTGTGCGATGCTTGTAATTTTACAGTTAAGAAAAATAGCGAAATTGACTGGGTTCAAAAAGAAAAAGAGCTATTTGATTTAGCTGAAAAGTTTAAGGGACATAACGGAAAATATAATTGTATTGTGCCTGGATCTGGCGGTAAAGACAGTTTTTATCAATCTCATATACTTAAATATAAATATGGTTTTCGGCCTCTCACAATCACTTGGGCGCCACATCTATACACCGATTGGGGATGGAAAAATTTTCAGTCTTGGATTAATGCTGGTTTTGATAATTTACTAGTTACACCAAATGGAATGATGCATAGACTATTAACAAGATTATCTGTAGAAAATTTATTTCATCCGTTTCAACCATTTATGATTGGACAAAAAGCACTAGCTCCAAAGATTGCCGATAAATACGACATACCTTTAATTTTTTACGGTGAAAATGAAGCAGAATATGGTAACCCGATAAAAGATGCCGAATCGGCAATTCGTGATTTTAACTATTTCTCTATTACGAATAATTCAGAAGCTTTTATAAGTGGTGTTCCTATTTCGGAATTAAAATCAAAATATAAAATTGAAGATTACGAACTACAGCAGTACTTGCCAATTGATCCACAAATATTACAAGATAAGAAAATTGAAGTTCATTATCTTGGTTATTATATTAAGTGGCATCCTCAATCAGCATATTACTACGCGGTAGAAAATGGCGGATTCATACCAAGCCCGGAAAGAACTCCCGGTACTTATAGTAAGTACAACTCGATTGATGACAAGATAGATGATTTGCACTACTGGACGACATTTATAAAGTTTGGAATTGGAAGAGCAACTTATGATGCTGCACAAGAAATTAGAAGTGGTGATATCACAAGGGATGATGGAGTTGCTTTAGTAAAACGATTCGATGGAGAATGGCCATCTCGATTTGAAGATGAACTTATGAATTATTTATCAATTGATCCTCGACTTGGGGATGGGGTTATTTCTAACTTTAGAAAACCTAAATTTGAAAAACAAGACATGTTAAATTTGGCTGATGGTTTTAGAAGTCCTCATTTATGGGAAAAATCTACCGAAGGGTGGAAGTTAAGGCATCAAGTTAAGTGATTTTATATTATCACTACTTGGAATATTTATGAGTGACGAAAATAATTCTCTAGACACAGTTAAATCAGATTTAGGTGACGAATTAAATTGATCTAGTTCACTAAGTAATACCCAAGGTGGTCTTGTCATATATCCAGCACTATTTGTTACATCTAAAATTTTATCTCGCAGTACAATTGATGCACTATTCATTTTAATTGTTTGCAACCAATAATTACTTTTACAATTTGTAGGCTCTTTCATCAACTGAAGAAATTTATTATTTTTAAACACTTTATTGTATGCATCAAATAATTTACGCTTTGCTTCAAGTTTATTAGGGAGCTGCTCCAACTGAGCACATCCTAAAGCAGCATTAATATTTGGCATTCTATAGTTATATCCAATCTCATCATGAATAAATTCCCATTTGTGTGGGATTTTTGCTGTTGTTGTTAGATGTTTGGCATGGCGAGCTAGAGACGCATCATTAGTTAGTATTGCTCCACCTCCACCTGTAGTAATAGTTTTATTTCCATTAAAACTCAACACTCCAAATAAACCAAAGGTTCCTGTGTGCTTACCAAAATAATAGCTTCCAATAGATTCAGCAGCATCCTCTACTAGTACTATATTGAAATCTTTTGAAACAGAGAGTAACCCTTCAATATTAGCTGGATGTCCAAAAGTATGCATTGGAACCATAGCCCTTATTACACGGTCTGTTGAGGTATTTACACACAATCCATTTTTCTGTTCTGTTGTATTTTTTAAATACTCACGTAACTTTTCCGCATCCATACCCAAAGTGTTTTCTTCACTATCAACAAAATGTGGTACGGCATTGCAATAAATAACGGCGTTTGCAGTACCCACGAATGTAAGTGCAGGAACTAAAACCTCATCATTATCTTTCACTCCAGATAATTTCAGTGCGATATGAAGTGCAGCAGTGCCATTAACAACTGATATCGAATGTTTTGCTCCAGTAAAGTCGACTAGATCTGATTCAAATTTATCAACAAATTTACCGACTGAAGACACGTAAGTTGAATCTAGGCATTCTTTTAAATAAGTCCATTCGTTACCAGTAAAAGTTGGTTCATGCAATTTAGCAGGGCTTGGCCCTACTACTTTAACAATTGCTTCTAGCACTTGATCTTCAATCTTGTCTGAAGTTTGATAAATCTTCATAAATTGTAAATATCTGATTTATATTGCTTTATATTTTCTGGTTTTACAAACCATTCAATTGTTTCAGCTAAACCTTTTTTAAATCCCTCAGGTCCAACGTATTTTGGTTCCCAACCAAATAACTTTTTAGCTTTACTATTATCTGCTACTAATCTTTCTACTTCTGAGTTCTTAGGGCGTACTCGCTCATTATCGGTACTAACTACGACTTTCTTATTCATTAACTCTGCTATTGTCTTTACTGTATCCCCTATAGAAATTTCTGAATTACTTCCAAAATTTACAACCTCTCCTAACCCATTTTGGGAGCTTAGTGCTGCACTGAAACCTTGAGCAATGTCTTTAACATAATTAAAATCTCTTGTAGGCGTAACCGAACCCAAATTTATTTCGTGACTTCCACTTGCAATTTGAGTTATTACTGTTGGAATTATCGCTCGGGATGACTGTCTTGGGCCGTATGTATTAAATGGACGAACAATTACAACTGGCAGATCAAATGAAGAATAGAATGAGTAAGCTAGTTGGTCGGCACCAATTTTACTTGCAGAGTATGGTGACTGCCCTTGCAGCCTGTGTTCTTCTGTAATAGGAACAAATTTCGCAGTCCCATAAACCTCACTTGTTGATGTATGAATCAATCGCTTAATATCTAGCTCCCGCGCAGCCTGTAAAACATTTAATGTGCCTTTTACATTAGTTTCGATATATGTATCCGGGGAATGATATGAAAATGGAATTGCTATAAGCGCAGCAAGGTGAAGTACTGCGTCACAACCTTTCATTGCTTGCTTTACTCC
>Ga0114969_10004434_pt1 | contig 11089 bp, 12 predicted proteins | sample M_130807_MF_Meta_FD_87316 | JGI IMG/M metagenome (GOLD analysis project Ga0114969, IMG submission 87316) | Freshwater microbial communities from Lake Montjoie, Canada to study carbon cycling - M_130807_MF_MetaG | ecosystem: Environmental > Aquatic > Freshwater > Lake | place: Lake Montjoie...
GCACATACGCGCTACGCCGATGTTACTACTGGAGGTCACCAATATGTTTCAACTGCTTCCATGGGCTTTGGACAAAGACTAAAATGGCCCGATGACTTTTTCACATTGCAGAGCTCGCTGACCTACCAATTTTACGACGTTGACAATTTTACTGGATTGAGCGTTGCCAAAGGCTTGCTGAACAGCATGAATTTAAAGTTTGTGTTGTCCAGAAACTCTGTTGACCAGCCCATTTATCCGCGCAGTGGCTCAAACATCACCATGACGCTGCAACTAACCCCACCATGGAGAAGCATTATAGATGAAATACCCAATGTAGACCCTGCAAAATTTAACTGGGTGGAATACAACAAATTCAAAATTCAAGCAGAGTGGTACAATAAAATATTTGACAACTTGGTCTTGTACACCAAAGTCAATTTTGGCGTCATGGGCAGATACAATAGCGCCCTGGCCTACTCCCCTTTTGAACGCTTCTATTTGGGCGGTAGCGGCTTGGCCAACTTCAATGTCGATGGTAGAGAAATCATTGCGCTTCGGGGCTATTCAGAAAGCTACGCAAGCGAAGGTGTAACACCAGCGACAGGTGGTGTTGCGGCGGTTAAGTACACTATGGAATTGCGCTACCCTATCTCCTTAAATCCAACGGCTACCATTTTCGCACTTGCTTTTGCTGAGGCTGGGCGCGCATGGACAGATGTATCGCGCATTTCCCCTTTTGAAGCACGAAAATCAGCTGGTGTAGGCGTGCGCATATTCATGCCAATGTTTGGTTTATTAGGCGTTGATGTAGGTTATGGCTTCGATAAATTGCCTGCTCCAGGATGGAATACAACCTTTATGATAGGTGGTAATTTTAGCGGTTGGTAATTTTGGAACAGGCTTTGCATAGTCATTGAATAAGTTTGCCTATAAATTTTTAACTTCGTCACAATTTAAAAAACGAAATGAAAAACATTTTCCTCTTATTGTCTCTGGTTTGTAGCCTTGCACTGAGCGCTCAAAAAGTGGGTTGTGTTGACACTAAGTACATTCTCGACAACATCCCCGAATACAAAAGCGCACAAAGTGCTCTCGAAAAAACAGCATTGGATTGGCAAAAAGAAATCGAAGTAAAAAAATTAGCTATCGACCAATTGTATAAAAACTACCAAGCCGATAAAATTTTATTGTCGCAAGAAATGCGTACTAAAAAAGAACAAGAAATTGAAAAAAGCGAGCAAGAGCTGCAAGACCTCCAAGAAAAGTATTTTGGCAAAGACGGCGATCTTTTCAAAGAACGCGAAAAACTCGTAAAACCTATTCAAGACAAAGTATTTGCTGCTATCAAGTCATTGGCGGAAAGCAAAGGATACGCTCTCATTATTGACAAAGCCGGCAGCACGTCGGTTTTGTACATAAGCTCAAAAAACGAACACAGCAATGATATTCTAAAACAACTGGGACATTAATTAATCTAAATCTACAATGAAAGCACCTAAAATTATTTTAAGCCTTGCCGCTGCACTTTTGTTCAACTTGTCGACGTATGCGCAAGCACAAAAAATTGGACATGTAAATTCTTCTGACGTGGTTACTGCGATGCCGCAAAGAGACTCTATCAAAGTTCAATTGGAACAATTGCTTGAATTTTTCAAAAAAGAATTGGCCACCAAAGAATCTGAATACACCGGTACTTTAAACAAATACAAAGCAGGTATTTCTACGATGTCTCCTATGGTGAAAGAAGCAACAGAAGCAAAATTGGTAGCATTGCAAGAAGAAATCAATACGATTCAACAAAGCGCGCAATCACAATTGCAAGAACAAGAGCAAAAAATGTTGGAGCCTTTGCAAAAAAAGGTGAAAGACGCTATTGACAAAGTAGCCAAAGCAGGTAAGTTTTCATACATATTTGACATCAGCACTGGTGTTGCATTGTACCACGAAGGTGGCATTGACATCACCGACTTAGTGAAAAAAGAATTGGGCATTGCCGCAGTGGCTCCAGGCATAGCTCCAGCAGCAAAATAACAAACTAAACTTAAGCACTCCACTCATAAGGTGGAGTGCTTTTTTTATATGGCAAGCTCCCAACAACCCATAGGAATTTTTGACTCAGGCATCGGAGGACTCACCGTCGCCAATGCCATAAGCAAGCTACTTCCCAACGAAAAAATTATTTATTTCGGCGATACTGCCCACGTGCCCTATGGCGACAAATCGGCAAGCGCCATTCAATTTTATTCGCAAAACATCGCCGATTTCTTGCTGCTGAAAAAGTGCAAAATCATTGTCATCGCCTGCAATACCGCCTCAGCGGCAGCGCGAAAAAGTACTGCAGAGCATGTTGCCGCCATCTCTGTGCTCAACGTTATTGATCCTGTGGTGGAATACGTCGCCCAGCATTTCAACAAAAACACAATCGGACTCATTGGCACCAAAGGCACCATCAATTCACGTGTTTATCCAAAAGCCATCAAAAAAGCAAATGCAAACATTCAAACCAACTCGCTTGCTACACCGCTTCTGGCACCAATGATTGAAGAAGGTTTCTTTAACAACAACATCAGTAAAACCATCATATCTGCCTATTTAGAAAAAAGCGCTTTAAAAAATATTGATGCCTTAATATTAGGATGTACACACTATCCCTTGATTCAAAAAGAAATCGAAGCGGTATACAAAAAAAAGAAGCAAAAAATAAAAATTCTCAACAGCGCTGATATCGTTGCTCATTCTGTAAAAGATTCCCTCAAAACGCAAAAAATACTGTCGACTAAGACCAATCCCAAACACGAATTTTACGTTTCCGACTACACAAAATCCTTTGAAGAAAGCACCAAAGTTTTTTTTGGCGCTAAAGTGAAATTGAAGGAAGTGAATTTGTGGAAGTGAAAGTGATTATCCTTTAAACCATCCCGAATACTTCACGTAGTTGTTGGCAATCCGATTGATCTCACCTTCTTGCAATTTAACATCCACTTTTTTGATGAATTTTGCAGGCACTCCAGCAAAGATTGATCCCGGCTCTACAATCGTTCCTTGCGTCAATACTGCGCCAGCTGCAATGATAGAATTCTCGCCAATTACACAATTGTCCATCACGATGGCTCCCATGCCAATCAACACATTGTCGTGCACCGTGCAACCATGAACCAAAGCATGGTGTCCAATGGATACATTGTTGCCTATGTTTGTTGGATATTTTTCATACGTAGCGTGAATGCACGCACCATCTTGCACATTCACTTTGTTGCCCATTTTAATGTAATGAACATCGCCGCGAACGACAGCATTAAACCAAAAACTACATTGATCACCACATTGAACATCACCTACAATGGTGGCATTTTCTGCGATGTAACAATCTTCGCCAAATTTCGGCGCCTTCCCTTGAACTTCTTTTATCAATGCCATAACTATTGTTTTACTATCATTCGTTTAATGAGGCGATCACTTGTGCGCAAAGCCAAAATATATACCGCCGACGATAAATTCGACACGTCAATAAATACTGTTTCCTGCGTAAAATTGCTAAACAAAGCAATTTCACGCCCTTGCATATCGTACATCGTAACGTCAATGAGCGACGATGGATACCCTGCGTTCAAATACACCCCGTCGGTGCAAACAGTGGGGGAAATTTGAAATTCAAAAAGATCGGGCGGTACTTTTTCTACTGTTCCAATATCAGGAACAGTACAAGTCACCACTTGATTGCCCAACACACGCACCAACACAGCAAAATCTTTAATCAAATATTTTCCGCTTTCAACAATTTGAAAACGCTGCACAAAAATATAAGGTGCATGTCGGCCTTGCGATACTTGTGTGGTCCACTCGCTTGTATCGCCAACAGAGGATGCTACAACACTTGTATTGTGCGACACCACCGCGTCAGTGTTGTTCCATGTGCTGTAGCTGATACTATGCAAACCAGGGAGCGCAATAGCGCAACCAAACTTCAATACATCTCCCGGATTAATCGTTACTTCCTCAGTGCCATCGACAGTAGCGAATTGCGAATCCAAACTTAAAGTAGGTGTCACACTGAATTCTTTCGACACAAACACTAGATAGTCGATGGCGCTTTCTCCTATTTTCTTGCCCTTGCGAAACTCGTTCACCAACATCGACATGGCGTAAATTCCTGCAGACGGACTGTCCCAACTCAATATTCCTGTTTGCGCATTCACCGCCACCGAAGCGGGCAATGTATAATTGGGTAAAGTCACGCCATTTACTCCTTTGCACGTACTTAGCTCGAAGACCAAACTATCACCATCGGCATCATACAAACCAAAGTGCGTGCTGTATTCCACCCCTTCATAGGCATAAAATATTGGGGGCAATTGATACTCGGCTGAATTATTCGCGCATACCCCAGCATCAGTGTAAACGGGCACCAGCGCCGACACATATAATTTTTTACTTGAGGATCGTCCGCCGTCAATATTTTCAATGCTTCCATGACGATAGGGTTCCGAAACATAGGCTTTGTAATTGCCTTGTTTGTCGTACGAATATTGTCCTTTGTAAATGCTTTTTAAAATATCAGCATTCACCAAAGTACCGTTTCCGTTGCTTCGTGCGAGTACCGTTTTGTTACCATCGCCACAAAACAAACTTAACGAAGCCTTGTCGCTTTGCGGATGATCGGTTGCAGTGTAAGTGATCACCGTGAATTCGTACGTAAATGCGCCCAAAGATTTATAAGAAATACTCGCACCCAAATAGTGGTCGGCCTTTAAGGAAAAACTTAAAGTGAAAAGGCAAAAAGCAAAAAGCAAATATTTCAACTGTACAGCCATTGTAATGCAAAAGTAAAACCTACTAAATTATTGTATTTATCCTGAATAAAATACCTAAACTTGAATTCAAATGTCTCGCATGAAAAAAATATACCATTTGAAGACCTGTTCTACCTGCGTCAAAATCATCAATGAAGTAAATCCGGACAAAGAAGTTGTATTGCAAAACATCAAGGTGGATAAAATAACACCCGAACAACTCGATGAGATGGCCCAATTGGCAGGATCATATGAAGCGTTGTTCAGTCGGAAATCTACAAAATACAAAGCCCTTGGCCTTGCCGACAAGAAAATCACAGAGAAAGAATACCGTCAGTTGATACTTGATGAATACACTTTTTTACGTCGGCCTGTAAGCATCATTGAGAACGAGATCTTTATTGGCAATGCGAAAGCGGTCACCGAGGCACTTAAAAACAAGTTGCACAAATAATGACGAAAAACACACTCGCTCATCTTACGTTAACCATGGTAAGCCTTATCTATGGCGCAAATTACGTGGTGATAAAGTTTGTTGCGCCTGAATTTATTGGTCCAAGCGGACTCGTACTCACACGCTCCATCATGGCGGCAGCTTTTTTTTGGGTCGCAGGCATCTTCACCTCAAAACAAAAAATAGACAGAGCCGATTGGCCACGCATTGCGCTGTGCGCCGTTTGCGGATCGGCGTTCAACCAACTGTGCTTTTTTCAAGGCGCGGTGAACACATCGCCGATTGATGCTTCGCTGATCATGACCTCCAACCCCATCATTGTTTTGCTTTTTGCGGCGTTGATTTTGAAAGAAAAATTGAGTTCCACTAAATTGATTGGCATCGTACTCGGCTGCATTGGCGCCATCTTCATCATACTGCAAAAAGATGGTGGAAGCAGCTCCTCAAGCTTTTATGGCAACAGCATGATCTTTACCAACTCCATTTTATTTGGACTTTACATCGTGCTTGTAAAACCCCTCATCACCAAATACAATACGATATTGCTCATGAAATGGATCTTCTTGCTCGGCCTCATTATTTTACTGCCTTTTGGCTATGGAGAAATGATGGCTGTTAATTGGAATTTCAGTCCCCGTATTTGGTGGGCCTTTTTGTACACATCAGCCATCGTTACTTTTTTGGGATATGTACCCAATATCCTTGCGCTGCGCTGGGTTTCGTCATCACTCGTGAGTTCATACCTTTACCTGCAGCCATTGATCGCGGCAGGCTTGTCAATGTTGTGGCTCAACGAAGGCCTCTCCTTTTCAGCGATTTTCGCAGCCATCCTCATTTTCATGGGGGTTTATCTTGTTGGAAAAGAGGCCAAAGCCTAAAGTCATTTCCCTCACTTTTTGGGATTCTTTGCCGAATCACGTATGTTTGTTAAAAAGCAAGTGCATGATAAAATCAATGACCGGATTTGGCAAAAGTGAAGTGCAGTTGGCCGACAAAGTAATCACTATTGAAGTGAAGTCGCTCAACAGCAAACAGGCCGATATCGGTTTGCGCATTCCAAACCAGTACAAATCAAAAGAAATTGAACTTAGAAATCTACTGTCACAGTCACTCAACCGCGGTAAAATTGATTGCTCGATGTACAGCGAATCAGCTGGTGAAAACAGTTCTGTAAAAATCAACAAAGACCTTGCGCTTTCCTACTACGCGCAAATAAAACAATTGGAACCATCGCTGGGAGATACGCTTTCAGCCGAAATGATTTCAATTTTGTTGCGCATGCCCGATGTAATGAATACCGATAAAGCTGAACTCGACGAAAGCGAATGGTCCACCATACATCAAGGTGTTGTTGCCGCAATCGCGAATATGGACGAGCACAGAATTAGCGAAGGCAAAAATCTTGAAAAAGATTTGCTTAAAAATTTAAACAGCATTGGCGATCGTTTATTATCGATCACTGAGCTCGACAAAATTCGAATGGGCAAAATTCGCGAACGCTTAGAAAAAGCGGTTTCTGAAATGAAAGAAGGATTGGTGGACAAAAACCGTTTTGAACAAGAACTCATTTTCTACATAGAAAAACTCGACATCAACGAAGAAAAAGTTCGTTTGAAAATACACCTCGACTACTTTCTGCAAACACTCAAAGAAGAGCAATATCCTGGAAAAAAACTGGGCTTTATCGGTCAAGAAATTGGTCGAGAAATAAACACCATTGGATCAAAAGCAAACGATGCCGACATTCAAAAAATAGTGGTGCAAATGAAAGATGAACTCGAAAAAATTAAAGAACAATCACTCAATGTCCTCTAGCACACACAAAGGCAAATTAATCATCTTTTCTGCGCCATCAGGTGCGGGGAAAACAACTATTGTGAAACATTTGCTGGGAAAAAATTTCGGACTTGAATTTTCTATATCCGCTTGTACACGTGCCCAACGCGCAGGTGAAATCAACGGAAAAGACTATTATTATTTATCTGTTGCCGAATTCAAAAAAAGCATAGACCTTGATGAATTTGTGGAATGGGAAGAAGTGTACAAAGATAATTTTTATGGCACTTTGAAGGAGGAAGTTGAACGCATTTGGAAAAAAGGAAAACACGTAATTTTTGATGTCGATGTTGATGGCGGACTCAATTTAAAACGCGCTTTTGGCGGGCGGGCATTGGCCATTTTTGTGATGCCTCCTTCCATTGAAGCGCTGCGCGAAAGATTAGAACAGCGTGAAACAGAAACACCAGAAAGCATCGCCCGCAGAATAGGCAAAGCTCCCATTGAACTTCAAAAAGCATCGCTTTTCGATGTTGTACTCGTAAACTCTGATTTAGAAATTGCCTGCGCTAAAGCAGAACAAGTAGTGGAAGATTTTTTGGTAGCCAAAAATAAAGTATAGGGCGATAGGTCCTTCCTTCGTTAGGATGACACTACCTACCACCTATTACCTAAAAAAAAAGTATTGATGAGTATGTCCTGCTGAGGAAGGAAGGACCTACCGCCCTAAAAATAAAATGAAAAAAGTAGGTTTATTCTTCGGTTCTTTCAATCCCATTCACAATGGTCATATGGTGCTGGCCAATTACATGCTGGAATATACCGATGCCGAAGAAATATGGTTTGTCATTTCTCCGCAAAATCCATTGAAAGAAAAATCATCGTTGCTTTCCGAAAATCATCGTTATCAATTGGTTTTAGAAGCCATTGAGCAGGAACCGAGATTCAAAGCATCGAATATTGAATTTAAATTACCTCAACCCTCTTACACCATCCATACTTTGGTGCATCTCAATGAAAAATATCCGGATTATAAATTCTCTTTAATCATCGGTGAAGACAATTTGAAATCCTTTTCCAAATGGAAAAATTACGAAAGGATTTTAGAACTCTGCCAGCTCTTGGTATACCCTCGTCCTAACTGCGAAAAAACCGAATTTCATTCGCATCCAAAAGTATCCATGCTCAAAGCACCACAAGTTGAAATCTCTGCCGACTTTATAAGAAAAGCCATCAAAGACGGGAAAAACGTTCAGTACTTTGTTCCCGAAAAAGTTTGGAAATACATAATGGACATGGGCTTTTATAAGTAAGAACCTTGCTTTTCATCAATTTTGATAATTCGTGCAACAGCAATCGTCTTTACCTCAGCACTACTAAAGGAAAAAGACTCTACAACGAATTTGTCACTCTACACTATTACGAGATTACAGGATCTCTCTTGAATGATCGTTTGCGTTGATAGCAGGTGATGACGATAGCGATAGTACCTCAGGAGCACAATTGTGATCGACTTTTCAAAAACATTTTCTGAAAACGGCTGTCTTCCTGAGGTACTCCGAAGGATCCATCGCCCTACACTTAAATCAATTGGTGTGATTACGTAAAATCGATTTGCTTCTTTTAAAAGAAGACACTATCCTCCGTATTCCATCAAGTAAGCCTTCACAAAAGGCATCAACTCACCATCCATCACAGCACCAACATTGCTGGTTTCTTGCGCGGTGCGCATGTCTTTCACCATTTTATAGGGATGCATCACATAAGAGCGAATTTGTGATCCCCACTCAATTTTCTTTTTGTTGCCCTCCACAATGGCTTGCGATTCTAAACGCTTGCGCATTTCTGCTTCGTACAATTGCGATTTCAACATTTGCAAAGCCTTTTCTTTGTTTTGCAACTGCGAACGAGATTCCTGATTCTTAATGATAATGCCCGATGGTTTATGATACAAGCGCACTGCTGTTTCTACCTTATTTACGTTTTGTCCGCCGGCACCACCAGCCCGAAAAGTATCCCATTCAATATCGCCCGGATTGATTTCAATAGTTAAAGTATCGTCAATAACAGGATAAACATAAACCGATGCAAATGAAGTGTGGCGTTTGTTTGCCGAATCAAAAGGAGACAAGCGCACCAAACGGTGTACGCCATTTTCGCCTTTTAAATAACCATAGGCATAATCTCCTTCAAATTCGATGGTGCACGATTTAATACCCGCCTCATCGCCATCTTGCACATCAATAATGCGAACACTAAAACCACACTTATCGCCAAACATTTTGTACATGCGCATGAGCATGCTTGCCCAATCTTGACTCTCAGTTCCTCCCGCCCCCGGATTGATTTCCAAAATGGCACTCATATGATCCTCGGTGCCCGAAAGCATGTTCTTAAATTCCATCGCGTCTAATTTCTCCAACGCTTTTTCATACAAGGCCTCTACCTCTTCTTCCGTGGATTCGCCGGCTGCGTGAAACTCTATCAATACATTGAGATCGTCCACCATGTTGTGCGCCGTGTCATAACCTTCAATCCATGATTTTTTTGTTTTGATGTCGCGCAAGAGCACTTCTGCCTTTTTGGGGTTGTCCCAAAAACCTGGTGCCTGTGTCTTTTCCTCTTCTTCTTGAATTTCTATGATCTTCCTGTCGAGGTCAAAGATAGCCTCTCAACTCTCCGAGGCGCTTTAGTATTGCTTTATATTGCTCAGAAGTAACCATAATGTTATACTTTTACGCTGTAAATTTAGAACTATCCTTGGAAACAACCGCATTCAACAAAGTATTTAGTCTGCAATCAGGCTTGTATTGTCACATTAGTGGCGATTTTATTGTCATCAATGACCGTCCACTAGTAGAGGCCCGCGATTTAATTGTGGACCTTGAGAAAACAAGCGACAAGAAAAAATTGCGGATTGCTATCAATTCGCTGCTCACCTTGAGCATTTTCACAATGGTATTCATTACTGGTTTCTACCCACTCGCACTTATGATTTTCATAACCATTTGGGATTTAAAAAACATCAAAAGACAAACACTTCCAATTTTAGTAGGCAACTGCATTCCAATTAAAAACATAAGTAGCACAAAGTTCATTCATGGCAAATTGGGCTTCAATCAAATTGATTTACTCATCACAAATGAAAATGGCAAGCAAATGGCAAAAGTGCTGAACTTGTACGATAGCGAGGATGAGGCATTAAAAGCCATTGGTATTTTAAAAGAATTGGGTTTGATGACAGAAAATCCACTCGATGAAAACAGAACAATTTTGCGAAACCAACCTTTCTTTACAATCAACGAAAACGAAAAATTGTACCTGCTCGAAAAAGAAATTGTAATCAGCAAAAATGAGCGCTACATGGAAAGAAACGAATATGTTGGCGTGAACAACATCATCTTTCTTTTTGTGCAATTTATGCTCACCGCATCTGTCTTCATTAAAATTTATTTGATGATAGACAAAGGAGAATTCTTGTGGGCCGATGTCATTGTGCTTTCCCTACTTCTTTTGCTCTTGCCGCTTCCACTAAAATACTTCAACAAATCAACTGCCGACCTTATAGACAAGGCCGACATTTTGAAAATGTACACAGAGCAAAAAAAAGCAAAAACCTACTTGGTCATTGAATTTAAAAGCGACTGGATACTTCCGCTGAAAAGAATGATTCATTTTGAAGATGCCCAAATTGCCGCACAAGCGCTGAGCGCTTTACAGAGCAAGTAACTCCTCTAGTACCGACATCACAGCATCGGCCTCAAAGCCTTTTCCAGCGAGGTAACGAGACACTTTTCCTTGCTGCTGATAAGTGCTGTCACCCTTTAATTCTTTGATTTTTTTTGCGGCCAATTTAATTATGGTTTCACGATAAGCAGCAGCATCAATCTCTTTTTTTGCTTTGGCGATGCAATAGGCCGATATTTTTCGTTGGCGCAATTCGGCTTCAATTTTAACCCAACCCCATTGGTTATTTTTAAATTTACCTCGTGCAAAAGCGCAAGAAAAACGTTCTTCATTCAAAAAATTATTCATCACCAATTCGGCAATTACATTTTCAATAATTTCATCGCCCAAATCGAGGCCA
>Ga0114969_10004435_pt1 | contig 11089 bp, 9 predicted proteins | sample M_130807_MF_Meta_FD_87316 | JGI IMG/M metagenome (GOLD analysis project Ga0114969, IMG submission 87316) | Freshwater microbial communities from Lake Montjoie, Canada to study carbon cycling - M_130807_MF_MetaG | ecosystem: Environmental > Aquatic > Freshwater > Lake | place: Lake Montjoie...
AAGTCGGCGAAAACTCGATTCAGGATCAAACTGTTCAATCAAGCGATCGATTTCTTCTTGTTTAGTCGTCATGGGCTATCCGTTATGGCACTGGGCAGTTTTCAGCCCGTATTTCAATTGATTTTAGGCTTAGCTGGCCCAGTAAAAATTCACGTTGGTCTGGCAATACGATTCGCATCGATTGGGCTGGCAGTGGTAACACAACCAATGGATCGACAACTCGATTGAGAAGCAAACGCGAGCCAGCGCCATATCGCTCTAGTCGTTCACCAGCAGCTGCTTGAGTGGGCAAGCCATAGCCTTCCCCTTCAAAGCGCTCTTCAATCAGATGCGCCCGCCAGCCTTGTGGTTCTGATCGCCAAACATAACGGTCAAGAACTGGCGTTCCAAGAACCGAGTGGGTGAAGGCGATATCAGCTGCAGGAAGCGTTGAATTAAGTGGCAAACGCATCAAGAAAACACCACTTCGATGTTCTGTGAGGATAAGCTCGCAAGCTGGTGATGCCAAGGGCATGCTTAACCCAGCCGTGACAAGCGCCAACGCCCATAGGACGCGGCGCTTTGGACATCTCACTTAGCGATGCCTTTTTCTTTGTAGTAGCGCAATGCACCAGGGTGCAAGGGCACGCTAGCCACTGAGGTAGCGGTGTTCAGGTTGATATTTTTGCCTTGAACGTGTACCTGACCCATGATGGCGGTGTTCTCATAAAGAGCTTTGGTGACCTCGTAAGCCACGTTCTCTGGAACGCCATCGTGCGTGGCCCAAATTGCCATGACAGCCAGCGTAGAAACCGCAGCGGTTTGACCTTTGTAACTGTTAGCAGGCAGCTGAACCTGAGTGTAGTAAGGCTGCTCTTTGAGCAATGTGGCTACTTCGGGGCCGGACAGAGGAATGATCTTCAAGGCGTGGCTTTGTGCAAAGTCTGTTACGGCGGCAACGGGTACGCCACCAGTGATCAGGGTGGCGTGCAAGTTGCCGTCCTTGATCTTGTCAACTGCCTGTGTAAAAGAAGAGCTGTCTTCTTTGACATCGGTACGGGCCATGCCATAAACCTTCAGTAAGTCAGTTACCAATTGGTACTGACCTGAACCAGGTGCACCTGAAGAGATGCTTTTGCCCTTGAGGTCTTTGACACTGTTGATGCCTGAATCGGCACGGGTAATGAGTTGGACAGTCTCGGGATAAAGGGCGCCAAGAGCGCGCAGGTTTTTCAGGGGTGCATTGGCAAACTGGGCCTTGCCGTTATAGGCTGCATCCAGAATATCAGCTGCCACAAAAGACGATTCAATGTCTTTGGTTCCCAGTAACTTAGCGTTACCCACCGAGGCGCCTGAGGCCTCTGCAGTGGCCGTAATTTTTTTGCCATCAACAGTTGCTTTGTTCGAAATCAATTGGGCCAACATGCCGCCTAGTGGATAGTAAGTTCCACCAGTACCGCCGGTTGCAATACCAAAGAAAACGCGCTGCTGAGCAATGGCGGCGCTTGATAGGATTGCAGTCGATGCGATGAGGGTCATGACGAGTCGGCGATTGAGTTTCATGGGTTTTCCTTTTAAGTGAGTGATGTGTTTAGAATTAAGTCATAGCTGATGCGTAATTGATTTTTGTTCAAACACGCAGAAATGATGCTTTTTCCTACTGTATGCACAAATTCATAATACCAATACTGTCAAATTTGCTCAATAGTACTTTACCCTCTAATTTGTCCAAGCAACGACTGAACAGGAATACGAATTGAATTCATGGGACGTCATAGTCATTGGTGCTGGAGTGATAGGGACCTCGGTGGCCTACAATTTAGCGGACCTTGGAGCCAAGCGGATCTTGGTATTGGAGCGAGACCAAATCGGCTCTGGCACGACAGCACAATCAAGCGGCATATTGCGCACCCATTATTCTGTGGTGGAAAATATGGCGCTTGCTCAGCAGTCATGGGCTGTTTTTGAAAACTTTGCTGAGCATCTGCAAGATGATGAAGCAAGTGCTGGACTGGTTCGCTGCGGGTATCTAATTGCGTCACCTGATGGCCCTAAACTTGCACCATTGCGCGATGCGTTAGCAGCGCAACGAGCTCGTGGCATATCAGTAAATCACTTAATGCAAAGTGAAGCAGCCGATATTCTTCCTATCTGCCGTTTTGATGATGCAGCTTTGATTGGATTTGAACCTAATGCAGGTTTTGCGGACGCCTATTTGGTAGCAAGCAGCTATGCACGAGCTGCTCGCAGACTTGGTGTGAAATTTCTGGAGGGTGAACGAGTCACCCGTTTGAACTTGAATCAGTCGTGCGTTTCAGGGGTTGAGACAACAAGTGGTGTTTACAGTGCGCCAGTCGTCATCAGTACGCAAAATATTTGGGCCAATGAACTAACTGAATGGACCGGGATTCATGTGCCCTTGACGCCTGAAAGACACAAAGTCATTGCGCTCGAAGGCCCTGAAGCTTATACCTACGGCATGCCAGTCTACAAAGATTTGGGCTCGCCTGGTATGTTGTATTGCCGTAGTTACGGAGGTCGTCAGATGTTGGTAAGTGAGGGCACCGCAGGCGAATACCTAAGCGAGCCAAACAATGCGCAAGGTGAAATTTCCATGGACGATGTTGTGCACCTCGGTGAACAGGTTTCAGATCGCTTTCCCTCGTTCGCTGAGGCGGGCTTAGCGTCTTCATGGACTGGTGTGTATGACGTGACGCCAGACTGGAATCCTGTCTTAGGAAATGTGCCCGACGTCAGTGGCTTGGTGGTCGGTTTTGGTTTTTCAGGTCACGGTTTTAAACTCTCGCCTGCAGTTGGACGTGTATTGGCACAGCAAGCACTTGGCTTGCCTACAGATGTGAGTTTGCTACCGTACTCGCTTGAACGCTTTCGAACCGGTCGGCTGCTAACTGGGCGTTATGGAATGGGTGCGGTGGCCTGATTTAAAAACCAAAGAAAAACCCCTGATGCACTCATGCAAAAGGGGGTTTTTATTGTGGCTCCTCGACCTGGGCTCGAACCAGGGACCTACGGATTAACAGAAAGCCGAGCTTCTAAAAAATCTATATAAATCAATAACTTATATGCGTTTTTATGAAACGTGTAATATTTCGTGCAATAACCCCAAAAGATACATTATGTAACTTTCCAGCCAAAACAGGGAAATTAGGGATGGGCGAATGGTATTTTACGTGGGATGTGTGCAAATTTGCGATTTCAAAATTCCAGTGCTTTAGGTTTGGCAGGATCTCAATTAATGTGCAAAGATGAAAATCCGTAAAGAGCAAAGCAATTGCATCAAAGCAAAAATCTATGAAAGGCAAAACTTGCGCTATGAGCTCACCAAAAAAACCAAATGAAAAATCACCTCCACACAATAAATCAATGACAAAAGAAGAACTGATTGAATTACTGAGAAAACTACCTCCTAAAGCAAGACTAGAACTTCTATTGCAAGCAAAACAAAGAAAAGAAGATAAGTTGGGATCAAGTCCGGCGGCCAGGAGTTCGCCCATGATTAAAAAAATATGGATTATGTTGCTGATCGCCCTCGGTTTCCTCGCGTCTGTCAAAGCAGCGCCGGTTGCGGAATCGGAGCGTATTCCGGTGGATCTGCGTCGCACCACTCTGGTGGTACGCGACATCGATCGGTCGTTGCCTCTCTATCGGGACGCGCTCGGGCTACGCGTCATCTATGACCAGGTGATCGGCGGAACCACTCGCCTCGTCTTGCTGCGCGCGAACGATGATTTCATAGGCGTACTCGGATTGATGCAGCGCCTCAATCTCGACTACACGCCGTCGCCACCCGAATTTCGCAAGGCGCAGCCTGGCCAACCTATCCTTGTCTTCAACCTCAAAGACCTTGAAGAGCGGTTCGAGCGCATTCAAAAAACGCCGTTCGTGAAGCTAGCCGAAGCACCCACCCGAATCGACTACCCGGGAGCCGGGGGTACGGTGATCCCGGTCCTCTTCAGCGCCGTATGGGACGCAGATGGCAACTTCATAGAACTCAACAAAATACTTGGTGAGCCGGCGCGGTAGTCGCACCGGCCTGTGCATGTCGGGTCACGCGGCGAGCGTCGAGCGCTGGTTTCCACAATTCTATTTGGAGATGTGATGAGCAAGGCCAGCGATTGGGAATTCACCAAGCGATTTCGCCGCGGCGGCTTTGCTTGGCTTGTTGTCACACCCAACTAAAAGGACAAGTAACAAAGTGAGTAGATATTTCACCACTGCGTAATTAAATACGTCTTCATTCAGGCTACGCTTTAACAGCTTGCCTATTCTCTGATGTTTTAGCAAAGCGTCCAGCTCTGGACGCTTGGTGTGCTCTGGCCGGTATCAGAGCGTCCAGAGTCTGGACGCTTTGGCGTGTGTTGAATTAACTTGATGCTGCCGTAAGTGGCAGATCAATTTTCCCAGTAACTTCGTAGATTTTGCACTCGGCGCTGCTACCGAGCGCGCGAAAAAGTTAGACGCCAGGCGCGGGGCTTGAACATGTTGATGGCAAAAGTTCAACGCCATGATTTGGATGTGAATCAATTTTGCAGAGATTTCCAAGCTTCCAAATATGTCCGGACAAGTTATTGGCGCTTGCTATATAGTCTGGCCTTGGCTGCGCCTTGCGACGTTTGATTTGGCGCTTGATTTGCGCGGCTGATTTGAAAACCAAGGGCCCAAATGCAAATGCAAGATCGTTCGGGGAGATCCCAGCTTTTAGAGGGAGTTCGCCATATGATTGGCCGCACACCGTTGCTGGCGTTGAATCTGCGATTCCAAGGACACGCTTGCCGCGTGTTTGCCAAAGCTGAGTTCTTCAATTTGACTGGCAGCATCAAAGACCGAATGGCCCTGCATATTTTGGAGTCTGCCGTTCAAAGCGGTGAACTGGCCCCTGGCGGAACCATTGTGGAGGCCACCAGCGGCAATACGGGCATTGCATTTGCGGCATTGGGCGCTGCCATGGGAGAAAAGGTCTTGATTTACATGCCTGATTGGATGAGTTCAGAGCGCAAGGCATTGATACAGTCGTATGGTGCCCAAATCCGGCTGGTCAGCCATGAAGAAGGTGGGTTCTTGGGCAGCATTGCCATGACACAAAAACTTGCACAAGATACGCCGTTGGTATTTTTGCCGCGGCAATTTGAAAATGAGGCCAACGTCAAGGCTCACGCTTCGAGCACAGGGCCTGAGTTGTTAGCGCAGTTAGCAAGTCTGGGACTCAAGCCAGATGCGTTTGTAGCAGGCGTGGGAACAGGGGGAACAGTCATGGGCGTGGCGCAGGCATTGCGAGCTGCATATCCCAGCGTGAAGGTACACCCTTTAGAGCCTGCTGAATCACCAACGCTTTCAACCGGACACAAGGTGGGACGGCATCGCATTCAAGGTGTCTCGGATGAGTTTATTCCTAGCATCTGCAAAATTTCCAGTCTGGATGATGTGATTGCAGTGCATGACGGAGATGCCATTCTGATGGCGCAACGTTTGGCACAGGAGCTGGGGTTGGGGGTGGGCATATCTTCGGGCGCCAACTTTTTGGGGGCTTTGCAATTACTCCAGCGAGATGGTTGGAGCAGCACCGTGGCAACGGTTTTTTGCGATGACAATAAAAAATATTTATCCACCGATTTGTCACGGCAAGAGCCCGTTCGCTCAGGGTATCTCAGCACGCAAGTGGAGCTTGTCAGTTATGAGGCGATACCGGCATCATCAAACAGTTGACTGGCCCACGCTTACCAGCCCATCCGTCAAGACTTCGCATTTAACAATTGCAAGGACATCATGGACGACAAGATCGATTTAGACCCAACAGAAACAGCAGAATGGCGCGGCGCACTGCTGTCCTTGATTGCCACCCAAGGACCGCAAAGGGCCATCTATATTTTGGACGAATTGGTCCATGTGGCGCGACAACAGCATATTGACTGGCAGCCAGAATTGAACACGCCTTACGCCAACACCATTGATGTCGATCACCAACCTGCATTTCCAGGTGATTTGGCGATGGAGGAAAAACTGGCCTCGATCATGAGGTGGAATGCGCTAGCGATGGTGGTTCGAGCAAATCAGGCCTATGGTGAATTGGGCGGACACATTGCCAGTTACGCCAGTGCGGCCGACTTGTTTGAAACGGGCTTCAATCATTTTTTCCATGCCAGAACACCCACGCACGGCGGCGACTTGGTTTTCTTCCAACCGCACAGTGCGCCAGGCGTTTACGCCCGCGCATTTTTGGAGGGCCGCTTGACGAGCCAGGACTTGATGCACTATCGCCAAGAAATCCGTGCGCCTGAGAACGGCGCGCGCGGCCTCTCGAGTTACCCGCACCCATGGCTGATGCCTGATTTTTGGCAGTTTCCAACAGGCTCCATGGGTTTGGGGCCCATCAGTTCCATTTACCACGCGCGCTTCATGCGCTATTTAACGCATCGCAAACTGCTAAATTGCAGCGATAGAAAAGTCTGGGGTGTCTTTGGCGACGGGGAAATGGACGAACCAGAAAGCATGAGCGCACTGACCTTGGCAGCACGCGAGCGGTTGGACAATTTGGCATGGGTGGTCAATTGCAATTTGCAGCGTTTAGATGGCCCCGTACGTGGCAATGGCCGAATCATTGACGAGCTGGAAAAATTATTTTCCGGTGCTGGCTGGAAAGTCATCAAACTGATCTGGGGCAGCGACTGGGATGGTTTGTTTGCGCGTGACACTAATGGGGCGTTGCTCAAAGCATTTGCACAAACTGTGGATGGCCAAATGCAAACCTTTGCAGCCAACGATGGGCGATATAACCGAGACAGTTTTTTTGGTCAAAATGAAGAGCTAAAACGTTTAGCCCAAGGATTGACGGACGAGCAAATTGATCGGCTCAAACGTGGCGGACATGACCTGGTAAAAATTCATGCGGCCTATGCCGCAGCGGCGGCGCATCAAGGCCAACCGGTGGTGATCTTGGCGCATACCAAGAAGGGGTATGGCATGGGAAGCGCAGGGCAGGGCAAGATGACCACGCACAGCCAGAAAAAATTCGATGCCCAAGACCTGTTGGAATTTCGCAATCGTTTTGGTTTGCCCTTGAGCGACGAAGAGGCACAGAGCTTGAGCTTTTATAAACCGTCTCAAGACAGTCCGGAAATGCTTTATTTGCTCGACAAGCGTGCCCGTTTGGGCGGCAGCATGCCGCGCCGCGAAACTCAATGTGAACAGGTCAGCGTGCCAGAAGTTTCTTCTTACGCCAACTTTGCCATCAAGGCAGACGGCAAAGAAATGAGTACCACCATGGCCTTCGTTCGAATTTTGGGCAACTTGCTCAAACACCCCAACTTGGGGCCTCGGTTGGTGCCCATTGTGGCCGACGAGGCGCGCACCTTTGGCATGGCCAATTTATTCAAGCAAGTGGGTATTTACAGCAGTGTGGGCCAGCGCTATGCGCCCGAGGACATCGGTTCGGTGCTGAGTTACCGTGAAGCATTGGAGGGTCAAATTTTAGAGGAAGGCATCAGCGAGGCCGGCGCGATTGCCAGTTGGACTGCCGCAGCCACCAGTTACAGCGTGCATGGTTTGGCCATGCTACCGTTCTACATTTACTACTCCATGTTTGGCTTTCAGCGTGTGGGCGACGCCATCTGGGCCGCCGCTGATCAACGTGCAAGAGGATTTTTGTTGGGGGCCACATCGGGCAGAACAACGCTCTCCGGTGAGGGTTTGCAACACCAAGATGGCAGCAGCCATTTGGTCGCTGCAACGGTGCCCAATTGCAAATCCTATGACCCGGCTTTTGCGTGTGAGTTGGCTGTGATTTTGGATGCAGGCATGCGCGATATGCTGGAGCACCAAGAAGATATTTTTTACTACATCACATTGATGAATGAAAACTACGCGCAACCCGATTTGCCGGCAGGCGCCACAGATGGCGTATTGCGCGGTGCCTATCCGTATGCCGTATTCAAAGCGCCCGGTCGATCCAAAAAGCGCATTGTGACTCTGCTGGGTTCAGGGGCCATCCTGACCGAGGTGATTCAAGCTGCACAACGCTTGGCCGAGCAAGGTGTTGATGCACATGTCTACAGCATCACCAGTTGGAGTGAGTTGGCCAGAGATGGCCGCATGCAAGCGCCAGGGCAGGCCTACTTGAGCCAATTGTTGGCCGGTGCAGTGGGCCCAGTGATCGCGGCATCGGACTATGTCTGTGCAGTGCCAGAAAGTGTCAGGGCGTTCATACCGGCTGGGCGGATTTACAAGACGTTGGGCACCGATGGCTTTGGGCGCAGTGATACGCGCGCTGCCTTGCGCAACTACTTTGGCGTCGATGCCGCGTCTATTGCCAAAGTTGCTTTAAAGTCGCTCTAACTCCCGAGCCTTTGGCCTTTGGTGGGGGGTCGGTTGCGGGCGCTCGGCTCGCCGCAAGTGTGCCGTTGACAAGTTGAGGTTGACAGATATAATTTGTCCGGACAAGTATTAGAAAAAAGGCAGCCGCTAGCATGCCATTTGCTGCCGAATTTTTGCACAAGGAGATGTCATGACCACGTTGATCGTTTTATTCAACCTGAAAGATGCAGGCAGCCGTGTGGACTACGAGCGATGGGCGCGGGAAGTCGATATGCCCACCGCAGGGTCGCTGCCCTCGGTGGACAAGTTTGAAGTGCTCAAGGCCGCAGGCTTACTGACAGGCGGAGCGTCGCCGTATGAATACATTGAAATTTTGCGCATCAACGACATGACCCAATTGGGCAAGGACGTGGGGACCTCGGCCATGCAAGAAGTCGCAGCGCAATTTCAAGCGTTTGCGGACAATCCCGTGTTCATTTTGACGCAGTCCCTGTGAGCCAGTACCCCGAACTCTCAGGCAAGGTGGCCATCGTCACCGGCGCAGGTCGACCTGGAGGCTTGGGCTCCGCCATTGCGCAGCGCTTGGCGCAAGAGGGTGCCAAAGTGGTTGTGGCTGATTTGGACACAGTCCAAGAAATGCAGGCAGTTGTTCAAGAAATCATCGATCATGGAGGACAAGCCATGGCGCTGCCCTGCAATATGTTGAACGGCAGCGCGGTGGAAAAACTGGTTGCCGATACGCAGGCCGCTTACGGCGGCGTGGACATCTTGATCAACAACGCAGGCGTGGGCTATTTGATGAAGCCTATCGTTGAGATGTCATTGGACGAGTGGGATACGGTGTTGGGTGTCAATTTGCGCGGCATGTTTGCAGCCACCCAAGCTGTAGCCAAGCGGTTCATGGCGCAAGGCCGAGGCGGGCGCATTGTGAACATTGCAAGCCAAGCGGCCAAGTCAGGTTTTCCGCATGCGTCAGCCTATTGCGCCTCCAAACACGGCGTGCTGGGTTTGACGCGTGTGGCAGCGATTGAATTGGCGGAGCATCAAGTCACGGTCAATGCGGTATGCCCGAACCATGTCACCACGGGTTTGGGCGCTTGGCAAAACGAATATTTTTCAAAGCTCTTGGGCAAATCGGTCGAGCAGTATTTGGCGGACATGCGTGCACGCATTCCCTTGGGGCGTGCGGGGTTGACCAGTGACACAGCCAACGCCTGCGCATTTTTGTGCTCAGACCAAGCTCAGTACATCACTGGTGAGTCCATGAATGTCTCTGGCGGTGAGGAAATGCATTGACATGAACAACGGAAATTATTGGGCATGGCCACAAGGCGCCAAGCTCGCACTGTCTTTGGTAGTTAACGTTGAAGAGGGTGCGGAATACAGCGTAGCCGATGGTGACCCCACGCCAGAGCCGGTGGACGAGTTGGGTGTGACGCTCAAAAAGCCCATTCGCATGCACGGCAATGAATCGAATTACCAATACGGTATCAAAGAAGGTGCGCCGCGTGTTCTTGAGTTGCTTGACCGTTTCAAAATGCCAGCAACTTGGACCGCTGCTGCCTTGGCTCTGGAGCGCGCACCCGGCCTTGCTAAAGCTATTCGAGCAAGAGGCGACGAGACATGCTCGCATGGGTGGCGTTGGGAGCATCAATTTCGCTTCAACGAGGCCGAGGAAAGAGAATTTATTCAAAAAGCAGTTCGCAGCATTGAGCACAGCACAGGCAATAGGCCGGTGGGTTGGCTCTCGCGTTATTTGCACACCGAAAACACCCGGCGCTTATTGCAAGAAGAAGGCTTTTTGTACCACATGGACGACTACAGTTCAGACACACCATTTTGGGCGGCTGTGAAAGGCTCGGACAAGCCGATGGTGATCGTGCCATATGCGCTTGACTCTAACGATATGAAGATGTGGCTCGCTCCGGCGTTCACCCCCGACATGTGGCTGAAGTACGCCTGCGACACTTTGGATGTGTTGCTGGCCCAAGGCCAAACATCAATGCAGCCGCGAATGATGTCTTTGGGCTTGCATTTGCGCATCATCGGCCGCCCTGGGCGCATTTGGGCGCTTGAACGTTTTTTGGCGCACGCGTCACAAGCCCAAGGGGTTTGGATTACCACACGCAAGCAGGTGGCCGAGTATTATGCTTTGACTGTGCCGCCTTTGAAAGTGGTGGTATGACTTTGCTAGTCAAAGCGCGTTCACTTTTATTTGTTCCTGCCGATCGACCTGAGCGCTATGCAAAGGCTTTGGCCAGTGGTGCTGATGTTATTTGCATTGATTTAGAAGACGCCCTAAAGCCTCAAGCGCGCGAGGAGGCCAGAAAATCAGTGACGGACTTTCTCAAAAGTCTCGGACCAGCGCATCGATTTGGCGTTCGCATCAACCATTTAAGCAACTTGGATGGTCTTCGCGATGTGTTGTCGCTACACGCTGCCGAACGTTCTCCCGCTTTTGTTGTGATGGCCAAAACACAAAGTGCAGTAGAAATGCAAATACTGGCAGCTCTACTGCCGGGCGTGCCATTAATTGCTCTGATTGAAAGCATCAAAGGGGTTGAAGCGGCTAATTCTATTGCACAAGCGCATGAACAAGTCCACGCGCTGATGTTCGGCGGTGCGGATCTGTCAGTACAACTGGGCTGCGACTTGGCATGGGAGCCGTTGCTCCACGCTAGGTCAAGTTTGGTCATGGCCGCGGCGATCAATGGATTGGCATTGTTCGATATGCCTTGGCTAAATGTTCAAGACCTTCAAGGCGCAGAGCAAGAAGCGGCAC
>Ga0114969_10004436_pt1 | contig 11088 bp, 1 predicted proteins | sample M_130807_MF_Meta_FD_87316 | JGI IMG/M metagenome (GOLD analysis project Ga0114969, IMG submission 87316) | Freshwater microbial communities from Lake Montjoie, Canada to study carbon cycling - M_130807_MF_MetaG | ecosystem: Environmental > Aquatic > Freshwater > Lake | place: Lake Montjoie...
ACTGACAAAATATCAACAGATGGACGCAAAATACCTTATTTAAATAAGTCGGCAATAATGAAACTATCCAAAACAATTGGTAGGAGACGTTCTGTTGCTGTTTATACCAAGGTATTTTATCAAGTAGACGACACATATGAAACGGAAAAAGATGAAAATGATTATTATATTATTTGCGAATTTGATGAGACCGGTTCTATTACGGTTTATTCATTCAAGTCTTTTGTAAAACCTGTCTTACTTGGATCGACTCAAGAGACCAAATTTACAAATATTAATAAAATTATTGACCTCTCAGTGAATCAATTATTAGAACAAATAAAACCGTTTTTTGAGCAAAGTGGTCTTTATATTCCTTTATTCAAATCTGTTACTGATGATAACATTGAAATAAGAGATATTACTTATCAAATGGTATATTCTATTAAGAAGCCAATTAATTTGAAACAATATACTGGCTGTTTGTCTTCTGCTTTTGTTGTGGAAAGTACGAATCTAACCGAGATTCACGTTAAAAATAAAGATAAAGGTGCTTACTTGCGGTTCAAACGTGTTTCAAATTTCACATTGTTAGATAGTCAGACCGCATTTATTATTGAGAAAATAGACCACGGCTTTAATCAAACCGATATTTTATTTGAATTACAGCAAAATTATGACATTAATGAAGAGAAGGCGCGTGACATTTTACAAAACACATTACGTGACTTGGAAGCAACACGAGGCGTTAATAAAAAGAGATCTATTATGATCAAAAAAAATCCTGGTTTCAAAACGGTTATGTCTTTGGACGCTGTTACTAGTGAAATTTCTATTGTAGTAAGTGATTTAAAAGACCTGTATTATTTAGATACATTTCCAGTGTACGTTGATACTTTTATTCGGATCACACAGGATCAAAAGAGTACGTCTATCAATAAGAAAACAATTACAGATTTGTGTTCTGGAGGTGAAATAGAAGACTTGAATTTTGACGATGAATTTGTAGCACAATCTGAGAAATCTTTGAGCGAACATAATCAAGTACCTGATATTTATGAGGAAAGTCCAGTTTATTCGGAAAGTGTTAGTATTGATTTAGCAGATGAGAATGATAATGAACTGCTAAGAATGTTGGGTCTAGAAGGAGAAGACATAGAAGGCGAAGACTTAGAAGGTGAAGACTTAGAAGGCGATTTAGGCGGAGGTGGCCCAGATGGATCATCTGACGAAGAAGTTAAATCCGATACGCCACCACCTTCAGATCCAGTTCCTCAACCAATTTCGTCATCGTCTGAAGAAGAGGTAAAATCGGATACACCTCCTCCTTCTTCAAAAGAAGAAGATAAAGAAGAAGAAGTAAAATCAGATACACCACCATCTCCTGAACCAGTTCCTGATCCATCACCCGAATCTGAAGAAGTTAAATCCGATACGCCACCACCTACTACGCAACAACCTACTACGCCACAACCTACTACGCCACAACCGTCTCTTTCATTGGAAGAAGAAGTAAAATCCGATACACCGCCTCCGATTGCTCCTTTAAAAGAATTAGTAGAGGTTAAACCACCAATAAAAATTGGAGAAGTAATTAAACAACCTGAAATAGAAGAAGTAGAAGAATTAGAAATTGATGTTGCCAAACCTAAAAGAAAGGGAAAAGCAGCAAAAATCAATCCAGAAACAAGAATCCCAATAGAATTTGAAGAAAAAGAAGAAGTAGCACTAGACGTAATACCAGAAGAAGTAGAAGAGTTAGAGATTGCTGTAAAACCTAAAAGAAAGGGGAAAGCCTCAAAAAATAATCCAGAAACAAGAATCCCAATAGAAAAATCAGCTTTACAAAAAGCTAAGCCTTCAATTTCCGACAAGGTAGTAGAAAATAGAGTTCATGATATTACTGGAATGAAACTCAGATTTCCAAACCCATTTTCAAAGAAAATAGAAGACAAAATGCCGCAATTGTTTGTTAAATCCAAAGACGATAAAATGGATTTATATACCCGTATGTGTCGTATGAATTTACAAGCAAGACGTCATCCTGTTATTCTAACAAAGACTGAAAAAGATAAGCTTGTTGAAGAACATCCATATCATTATTTGAATGATAAGGGTCAAGTCAAAGAATCTGAATTCATTGAATACGGCGCCAATCCCAAAGACCCATCAAAAAAATACTTTTTCACTTGCCCGCGTTACTGGTGCCTTCTAACAAACACAATGGTCACTAAGCAAGACATTTTAGACGGCAAATGTGGTCCCAAGGTTGCTAATGTAGAACAAGCAATTATACCCCAAAAAGACAGTGTTGTACCCAAAGGCAAATATGTGTATCAATTTTACGGTGATGATGAAGAGGTTTATCCTGGGTTTCATAAAGAAAAATTAACCGATGGCACTTGTATTCCGTGTTGTTATAATAATTGGAATACTCCTGAAATGAAAAACCGCAGAGATACTTGTCAAGGGTCCAATAATCCTAAGATGGATGTTAGTGCGTCTGAAAAAGCAATTGAAGAAGAAATTGAGAATGACTTGAAAGAAATTGAAGGCTATGTCAAGGGGCCAGAAAAATATCCATTGGGTGAGCATAGATGGGGATATATGCCGATTATTGTTCAGAAATTTTTACACGAGGTAAATGCGGATTGCCAGGTTAGCAAAACAAATATGAATTTGAAACCAGATCACACGTGTTTACTGCGTCACGGTGTTGAACGAAGTCCGAAACAATCATTCATTGCGTGTATAGCAACAACAATGTTTTTTGGACAGACGTATATGGTACCGGATCCGGATAAACCCGGGAAAAATAAAAGTGTGCCTCTGGTTAAGAGATTTATTCCAAATGCTAAATCGGAAGTGCCTACAATAGAGCAAATGAAACTACTTATAATAGACGCAATTGACCTTGATAGGTTCATAACATATCAGAATGGTGACTTGGTTACGTCATTTGCGAATCCGGATCTAAATATGGAAAAACAAGTGTCTTTTGAACGAATCCGAAAAGCAAAAGACGACCTGGATGAAAGTAATAACAATTTTGTAAAAGGTGAACAAGTTGAATGTAATTTCAGAGGATTGGATAAATGGTACAAGGGCACCATAGTGAATGCTAATCGTAATGGTACTTACGATGTATCTTTTAATAAAATAAAAGCAAATATAAATGAATATAAAGACACGGAATTATATAAAAAAATTACTTCAAAGAAGGGTGATAGAAGTGAGTTATACAAAATAAAACCATCAAGAGAAGATGACGAATCTCAGTCTGCGTCTAATTCTAATTCTTTAAAAGACGACGATGATGAATTTGATCTAGCTTTTTTTGAAAAAGCAGTAGAAGCATTTGAAAACTTTAAACGCTTTCTAATAGATAAAACCGTTTATATTGATTACACATATTTATGGGATTTATTATGTATTCCAAATCCGAAGCTGTTTGAAGGTAGAGGTATCAATTTGATTGTTTTGGAGATGCCCGAAGACGACACAACTAACAATATTGACCTCGCTTGTCCTTCCAATCATTATTCTAATCACATTTACGATGTCAGAAAAAGCAGTCTCATTTTGCTTAAGCGTGAAAACTGGTTTGAGCCCATTTATGCGTTCCATAATAGTAGCAAACCAAAGGTGATTACTACATTTACTGAATATAATAGACAATTACCAAGTTCATTACGCGCCGTCTTTTCAAAAATTATTAGACCCACTCTTGGTGACAAATGTATGGCTTTACAGTATCCTAGTCAACCAAGAGAGTATCGTTTTGAAACCGCACCACTATTGGATGTATTAATTAAAAAATTAATTGACAGAAAATACAACATTAAGGATCAAGTTCTGAATTTTCAAGGAAAGGTAATTGGATTAACAGTGACCAGTCATACTAACAAAAATGGGTTTGTACCTTGTTTCCCATCTGCTTTAACACAATTGAAAAAAACAAGTAAAAATACTGAATATGGATATGTATTTATGACTGATGACATATGGCACACATATGATGAAACATTAGCATTTTTAAAAGAATATTACAAATATGATGACATAACGAAAGATAAAATGAAGGATAAAACAAAATTATTCAAAGTCACAGACGATGATATGGATGACACATTGGTGATTGGGTTTCTAACAAATACCAATCAGTTTATTCAAATAAGTGATCCCAAACCAATATCTCAAATCTCAGATGAAATTCCAAGTATTAGTGGAAATAATACTTTAACAGCGGATATAAATACACTTGCCTCATCTAAGGTAGACAATAGACGTGTTGATTTTATTAAACGAATTCAACTGGAGACCATTTTCTATAATGTATTCAGAAACACGATTCGTATTTTATTCAATGACTATTCAAATAGTGATAAGCGAAAAGAAATACAGACTGAATGCAATGAACAAACAACATTATATAACGCCAAACTAACAAAAGTAGTAGAATTATTAAAAGCACTTGTAGCCAATAATGTAGAATTTGTTGAGCGCTTCAATTACAAAAGCATTAATGAAGACGATATTCACAGCTGTATTGCCAATAAATCTGACAATTGCGTTGATAATGCGACGTCTATTTGTAAAATATCAAAGACCGATGACAAATGTATTGTTGCTTTTCCTGCGCACAATTTAGTCACTAAAATGCCCAATGAAGAGTATTATTATGGTAGAATGGCCGACGAACTGATTCGCTATAATCGCATCAAATCGTTTATATTCAAACCACAAGCGTATTTATCATTTGGTCAGATAAAATACAATTTGCGCGATAATGAGATTATTGTGCTAGAGGATATGCTGACACAGGAATTCTTTGACAGTATGGTACCATCTGATATAAATATCTACGCTAAATACAACACTTATGACAATGCGGAACCAATAATAACGCAGCGATATAGCTCAGAGGTTAAAATAGATGAAATAATTAATCCTCATCAGAACAAGGCTTGCCAGGGTTCGGAACCGGACAAAATTAGTTCAGGATATTGGAAGAATTGTTTCCCCAAAACATATAGAGAGATTACCTATAAAAACAGTCATTTATGTGCGTTATATTTAATTATTGATCTAGTTCAAAAATTTAAAGGAACAAGTATGACAATTGAAGATATTAAATCGGACTTAGTGGATGAATATAAGCGTCTTGTTACTAAGCCCGATGATGAAAATGAAGGGGACCTAATTATTGATATGGACCGCAATCAAAAAATCATAGACTTTTTAAATGATGAAGGGCAATATGATGTTAAACAGTTGGCATCCAGATCAATGACATTTGAGCAGATGATATTTCAAGATGGGTTCACTCCTGTCAATTTTGATTTGTGGATTTTATTAAATAAATACCAAATTCCTTCTATAATGATTTCTAATTCTCCATTGCCCGAGACCAACAAACAACGCACTGAGTTTGTTTGTTATAATTCAGACGACGGATTATACGCATTTATTATTGTGCCAGCAATGTATTCTAGACAGGGAAAAAAAACTCCTGAATATAAATATTTAGTAAATGAATTAGGTAGTGAAAAAATCGCCATATCTGAAATACCAATGACAGACAATCAGTGTCTAGTAAGTATTGAAGAAGCAATCAATAATGAGGAGTACAATTACACTATTGAAGATTTTTTTGATGAAAATATATTTAAAAAGAAAGCATATAAGAAGCACGTAGATCGTCCAAAAAGTGAAAGCGATAACCCTAGTTTTGAAATGGACGCTATAAAAGCAGCAAGAAAGGAAGGCTTAGCAGCTGTTAGCGCGGTCGCAGATATTTCAAAATTGACAGAAGAGGCTCCAATACAAACGCTAAAAAAAGGTGTAACAAGGAAAATTACGGCTAAAAAAGGTGGCAACAAGACTAAAAAAACTAGTCGCCGTTAAATTAAGTTAAGTTAGTTAAGTTAAATGTATATACATTAAGTTAACTAATAGAATCTTCTTCATCATAATCATAATCACTTTCTGTGTTATAATCATAGTCATTGATATTTTGATCTTCATTATTTTGATCTTCATTAAAATGTTGTGTACTGTTTTCATCATCTGAATTATTTGTTTCAGAATCCTCTAGCGTAGACACTTCCGGATCATTTATATTTGTTACAACATTTTGTTCTTCTTCTAAGCTTTCTTCTTCTAAGCTTGCGACTGTTTCTTCTTCTAAGCTTGCGACTGTTTCTTCTTCTAAGCTTGCGACTGTATCTTCTTCTAAGCTTGCGACTGTATCTTCTTCTTCGCTTAGATCATTGTCTACATTAGCACTAAAATATACTAAAATTTGTGCTGCTTCTTCTATCTCTGATTGTATGTCAGACATATCAATATTATAAAATCCAATATGCTTAGAATTATATGTAACTCGTGTCATTCTTCTTGATTTCTTTTTATTAGAATCTCCTGTTGGCTTATCAAGTAAATGGGACAAAATTGTATTTACATTTTGATTTGTATTTGTGTTTGGATTAGGTATTAATTCAATAATTTTCCTGCCAAATCCTTTGTTATATTCATAAAATTTTTTCAATTTATAATAAAGTATTCTCTTATATTGTGACACTTTGTGTGTTCCTCTAATATCATAATTTACAATGTAACTGTAATACAAAAATGGTCTGAAAATTTCAACCAATTGTTCTTTTGGAAATTCTTTGTGAATTGTTAGTTTCCTTGTATAAGGATTCTCCTTTATCATTTCAAGTATTAAATGATGTATCCATAGTGGTGGTGTATTAAACACATATTTTTTAATTGAAAAATCTCTCAGAAATGCCTCATTACTTATAACAAATTTATCATTATTATTATCAAAATTGGATAAAAAATATAAATGAAATATAGTGGATATTAATCGTATACTGTCTTTCATTTTAAAATATATATTATACAATATTGCGTTTGAAAACTCCTCATTATTAAATGGATTTTTGGGTTTTTGTGGATCCGAAAAAAAACTGGGCGCGTGACCTAATGCGGTTTCAATAATATGAATCAGTTCGTTCAAATTAAACAAATAAATAGATTTATTCTGTACAATGCTGATTGTATTCTTGTTATTTATATCTAATGGCGTCATTGATAGATCATCCGTTACGACTTTTGGATATTTTTTTAATTTATAGATATTTACAAATTTATTGAAAGCAAAATATACTCGTTGGGCTTTTGAAAAAGCATCAAACACACATTCTAGTTGTTTTTGAGCATTAAATTTATTATTTAAAAAATTGTTAAGAGCTTTGAATTTACTGCTTGCGCTTTTTGCGCTTTTTGCGCTTTTTGCGCTTTTGATTGTATTGAATTCCTTGTGTATATTACATATGAATGAATATACACTGTAGGTTGTATACATATCAATAGTTGTGTTCAAAGGTATTGGGACAAAATTATTGACTTCACCTGGATATATTATAACATTTGATTTTGTTATTGTTTGTAATATATTAAAAAAAGTTTTCATTTATAAGTGAAATATTATACTTATAAGTGATTATATTTTTAATATATTATTTTTATGTATTGTATTTTTATTGTAATTTTATATTTAATTTAATTTATTCAAAAGGATTGTAATCGTTGTCGCCTCCAAGGTCTTCCGCCATTATATTAACCACGTTATCTTCTATTGTCAAATTCTTCGTGCTACAAGCATCATTTTGGTCCTCAATAGTGCCAAACAATCCCTTATCAATCAATTCATTTTTGTCTTCATACTCATACTTATATTTCTCGTCCAACTTGATCATCTCATTCAAGTCTAATACAACTTGGAATGCTGCGGTTCCAAAGAGACCTTCTTGTCCGCACATCACGTTTGCTGAGATACCACGCATCATATCTAATTCTCCGTGTCTAGCTGCTTTCAAGAACATCTCAGGCGTCTCCTCAAATGACGCCTTAGCAATGGGTCCAATATCATCATTATTGATACCGTGTCTAAAGATTGATATCATCTTGCTAGTAAAAGTCATTCTGTCACACAACAATGCCATATGATGGTAATTCAAATAAGTGCCGTCAAATTCAATGACATCTGCTAACTCATTATAAATTGCCTGTCTCGCAGCCTCCATTCCTAGAACATTGAAGATCTCAATTATGTCATTACTATATGTTCTGGTCGGATCAATATAGTCCAGACCAAGCACGTCCAACATATTAGTTCCAATTGTGTCCAGAACCCAAATATCTTGCTTAACATACGACCCCGACTTCTCAACCAAATTGTCCTTCACTTTTCTAAGAATTACTTTGTTAATATTCTTGATTCCACGGAGCACAATATTGTTTAATAGCTGGTCTTGAAAATTCTTGAGAATGTAAATCTGATCTGATTGGTCTAATGGGTTCAGTTTGGCTTTTTTCTGCGCTCTACTCGCCGCATTTTTCAGAACATTATTCATTCTAATTCTGAAGACCAACTTGTCAGCATTGTAATCCGAATAGACACACGAAATCTCCTCCTTATATGTGTTATTCAATGTGAAGTTGACATCATCCATTGTAATATTCTTTTCCAACATTGTCTCTGGATCCATCACCATACGAATAACCCACTTGGACTTCTCATTTAGATTTTCAGCCGAAACGCTTTGACCTAGACAATCTTTAATCAGATTCTCAAACTCTCTGTATTGAGTCATTGTGTCCTTATCTTCATCAATGAGAGTATTCAAATCATCTGGATCAAAACAGATTTCAACGGACTTGACAATCTCTTCCAACTTGGTATGTTCCAACATATATTGGAATGTATTTGCTTTATCCTTGTCTGTTTCATCTTCTGGTTTCAAATACACAGTGAGCGATGGATTCTTTAATGATGCTGACAGTGATAGGATTTCCTCAATTCTTGGCACACCACGAGTTACGTTGGACTTTGACGCAACACCGGCAAAGTGGAAAGTGTTCAAAGTATTATGAACTATGATACCACAATCCATCATAAATGTCTGGTTGGCTGGAACTGTAAAATCATAAACATATTCATTTGGATGTCCTTTGATAATCTCAATATTTACAATCTCATCCCAAATTACATTTGAATTAGCAGCTTGTTTCAAAATGGCTAGTTCATTTGTAATAAGATTTGCGTTCTCATTTTGCTCAAATAATTCAATGTATTTTTCCAAAGTACGTCTACCAATACTCTCTTTCTTTGCCCATCTTCCGTAGGTGCGACTTTGTCCAACTAGCTTCAATGTTTTTCCACAAGTCGCAATAATCTGCCCAAGACCATTGATCTTATCAATTTCTTCTGATAAATCGTGAGCATCTGTTCGCTCAACATATTTAACAATATTCATCAATTTGTCTGTGTGGACTAGACTACCAATGTTGTCTTGATATATTCTAGAATATTTGGCACTAATAGACACATTGAACATTGGTGCTCCACGAGTATTGGTCTCTTTAGTAGACGCAAATATTCCAAAATAATTAAGGAATAAAGCTATATCACTTGATAATTGTTTGCTTCGGCTACACGACCTGATTTGATGATGTTTCTCATCGCATTGGAAGTTGCCATCACCGTCCATATATCCTTGGATTAGACCTGCTTTGAAATCATTAGGAGCAGTAAATGCGAAATCTGGAATGCGTTTAACAAATGATCCTGTACCACAAGTATTTACAATGAACTCGGCTAGAACCTTGTGACTAAACTTGGTTGAAGTGGAAGGGCCATATTCTCCTGCGCAAGTTCTGACTCTAGCTTCTTTTCCAAACTCCAATGCCAATTTGGTAACATTGTCAATGTAAAACTGGGAAATGTTTGTGATACAAATAGAATTTTTACTAATATTACCTTCAGCCAAGTAAGCACCAATAAACCATCCAAATAATTGGTCTAATTTCTTAGCATTGTCGCCAATTATAACACTATCTTTGACAAAGGTATTATTGATGTGTTTGGCAACGGGAACGCGCATTTTTTCTTTCAAATCAGCGCCGGTAATTGGTACAACTTGTTGTGTCTTTTCGTCGCGAATAAGATGCGAATGGCTCAATGTAGTTGTTGTCTGACGGCCACTCTTGGTTGTAATCTTTACTAAATCACCATTTACTGGGTGACGACTGACGTGTGAGATTTTATTCCAGTGTGTCTTTTCTTCTTTGTCCACGCCTACAATATAATACTCGTCGTCCAAAGCATCCAACAATGTCTCAACACTGTCTACGTGTCCAGTGTTAAAAGTGTATTCGGGGTTTTCATCAATGAGAGCATCACATAATTCGCCAATTTGCGATAACACTGACGAAATATTTTTTGTAACTTTATTAAATTTTACACACCTAATATGCTCACAAAATATTGACGACATCTGAGTTGTCGGCTCGCCAATACTCTGCGCCGCAATCATTCCCACCATTTCACCAGGTGCGACAATTGCGCGCTTGTAATCAAGAATAATCGTCTCCAATAATATTTCAAGTGCTTTCTTATTGAAACGCTTATTCAGTAACAAATCCTTAGGTGACAAGTAATAATAATAAAGTACTTTGAATAATCCAGTAGGCGGCGCCATTCGGATCTTTTCAAGTTTTCCAAACGCAGCCTCTATCATATCAAATGCCTCTAATATAGTAATATCTACTAGCGAATTAGAGTTGATGTTTTGCTGTCCAATAATGTTCTGGATTATGTACGAGAAAGCAACTGGAACGCGCACGGTTTTATCCGACTTGTAACTGAAGATATTCTTAATGATAATTCCACGTTGCTCAATCATATAATCTGTGTAAAACTGACACTTCTCATTGATTCGCGTCTCCTGGTTCTTCTGTCTTTTAAATGTACTAGCAGTAAACATTCCAGACATTGACTTATTCTTGTGTTTCTCATCAGGAACATTGTAGTGTGCGTAAATATCTTGGATCGTCATATCTACAATTGGGAGCTCTTGGTTTTCAACTTTAATTGTGTCAATACCATCATCGCCATACGAGAACTGAACTACTTTGCTCTTATTGGTTCGGATTGTCATATCATAATTGACCATCAAATCTTCCAAACCTTTAATAAGTCTTCTCTGAATATAACCAGTAGTAGAGGTCTTAACCGCAGTATCAATGAGACCAATA
>Ga0114969_10004438_pt1 | contig 11086 bp, 11 predicted proteins | sample M_130807_MF_Meta_FD_87316 | JGI IMG/M metagenome (GOLD analysis project Ga0114969, IMG submission 87316) | Freshwater microbial communities from Lake Montjoie, Canada to study carbon cycling - M_130807_MF_MetaG | ecosystem: Environmental > Aquatic > Freshwater > Lake | place: Lake Montjoie...
GTCTGCTTGTCGACGTTCAACCGCGTGCCGCGATCCGGGCGATGCAGCGGGGTCGGAACGACGATGCAGCCGGAACCCAAGGCCGCGAGGAATGCCAAGGCGACCGACATCCCGGGGTGGTGGTTGCGTCGGGCACGCTCACTGCACCGCCACGAGCGAGTGTCTTTGGAGCAAACCCTGTTCATCGAAGACAAGCACCAGACTGTGGTTCACGCCGATCCAGCCGACATTCGCTTGTCCGCCCCGTTCGCGGATCCAAAACCCGCGCTCGGGATCGCCGGCGATGCGGTAGGTGAGAATGCAGTCGCGCTCGAACACGGTGGACGGTTCCCCCAGTCGGGCGAGCACCTCCGCGCGGCGGGTGACGCCGTCGTTGAGGAAAGCCACGAGCGCCGGGTCCGGCGAGACGCCCGGTGGTTGCGGCGTGGCGCACCCCGCCATGAGGACAACCGCCGCCAGCGGCGCGAGCACCGAGGTCGATCGCTTCACGGGCGAGGCGTGCTCGGGGGTTGCCCGCTTGGGTTCAGTGGCGGGTGCGGAAATAGCCGGCGGCGAACTGGCGCCAGAGCGGCCAACCGACGCGCAGAAAATCGATCACGAGGGTCAATTTCGACGTGCCGGGTCGACTGGTCCGGAGAAGTCGGCTGGCCAGCACCCCCACGAGGGGAGCGACGGTCATGAGCAGGGGACCGTTCTCCCTTGCGGCTCCCACGGGATCGTTGACCCACGCGAAATGCTCCCGGACGACGGAGCATTCGTGACGCAACTCCATCCGGTTGAGCCCGCTTTCGAGGAGCAGGGCCTGCTTTTGCAGGCGCAGTCGGTCTATGGATTCTCCTTCAGCCATTCGCGATCCTTTTGTAATTCGTCGATTGTCGCGCCAAAGGCCTGCCAACCGCGCATTTGGCGGCGCAGGCGGAAGAACGCCACCGTCGTCGCGGCGATGTACACCAGCGACAACACCACCAAAGTCGGCACCCGTTGCTCCCAAAGCACCGCCACGACGGTGAAGGTCACGACCACCAGGGAAAGCGTGCCCGCGGTCACCAGGATCGCGACGAGCAACAGTGCCTGCAGCAATCGCTGGCGCTCTTCCTGGGCCTCCACCAGCAGCAACTCCGTGCGGTTGCTGAGCGTCGCCAAAACCAGACGCGCCACCCGGCCAAGGGATGACACGGCCGTCGGGGGTTCTGTCGGTTCGTTGGACACGGGCGGGCGGTTCCGGGTGTTGCTACTTGTTGCCCCGGGTGAGCACCACGCCGAGGAGCAGTCCAACCCCGAGGGCGATGCCGATCGACTCGTACGGATGGTCGCGGATCACGCGATCGGTGCTGCGGGCGCCTTCCTTCACGGACTCGATGGCGCGTTCCTCGAGGTCGACGGCGGTGTCCTTGGCGGACTCCAATGCCGCGGTCAGGCGCTTGCGCAACTCCTTCACCTTGTCGCCGGCCTGATCGGCCGTCGCGGCGAGAAGTTCCTCCGTGTCCCGCACGAGGAGGTGAAGATCCTGCGCTATCCGGTCGGTACTGACACTGGTTCGTCTCATGGCTTTGATGCGGTTGAATTGAAGCGGTCTCGACTGGGTGACTCTGGCACGCGGGTGACGCCGCGCCAAGGATTGTCCTTGGCGATGACTGCCCATGGATTGGCAGATGTCGTCGGGGCGGGCTATTGCCAACGGCCGCCGAATCCCGGAAGAAAGGCGGGTCCAATCCATGAAAAGCCTTCCTTTCGTTCCATTGCTGTTGTCGATCCTCGCCGGGGTGCTCGCGGCCCGGGCGGCCGACGCCTTGTTTGTCGCCGAGGGATTCACGCCGCCCGGGTCGTTCACGCTGGGGATCGAGGGCCCGGCGGTGGATCGGGCCGGATTCGTCTACGCGGTGAATTTCGACAGGGAACAAACCATCGGGAGGGTTTCGCCCGACGGCCACGCGGAGTCTTACGTCACTTTGCCGGACCAAGCGGTGGGCAATGGAATCCGATTCGCGCGGGACGGGACGATGTTCGTTGCCGACTACGTGGGGCACCGGATCCTGCGGATCGACCGCAAGACGAAGGCCATCACGACCCACGCGCACGAATCCGCGATGAGCCAGCCCAACGACATCGCCATCCTGAAGGACGGGACGTTGTATGCGAGCGATCCGAACTGGAAGACGGGAACGGGACAGTTGTGGCGCATCGGGCGGGACGGGAAGGTGACGCGCGTGGCCGAGGGCATGGGGACCTGCAACGGGATCGATGCCAGTCCGGACGGACGGACGCTCTACGTGAACGAAAGCCTCCAGCGCAACGTGTGGGTATTCGACATCGCCCGCGATGGTTCCCTGAAGAACAAGCGGTTGATCCGGCAGTTCCCGGACCATGGCTTCGACGGGATGCGGTGCGACGTGGACGGGAACCTCTACATCACGCGGCACGGCAAGGGCACGGTCATCAAGATGACTCCGAAAGGCGAGGTGTTGCGCGAGATCGACGTCCTTGGCAGCAAGCCTTCGAACCTATGTTTTGGCGGGCCGGACGGCCGCACGGTGTACGTGACCGAGGTCGAGCACCGGAGGTTGGTGCGGTTTCGGGTCGATCGGCCCGGCTTGGAATGGGCGAGGAACCGGTGAAGTCCGGCCCGGCGGTCAGCGGTCCGGCTTCTTGGACGGGACGGACTGTTCGATCTGGGCGACGACATCGGGATCGAGGTTCGCCTGCTTGAGCCATGCGCGGGCGTTGTCCGGAAGGCTTTGGATCCAACCTTGGCCGAGGCGGACCAACTCGGCGCGGCGGCGTTCGCCGTCCCTGATGGAAGCGGCCCATTGCATGGCGGCGCCCTGGTCGTACTGGGCGAGATTCTGGGCGAGGGACGCCACGGTCTGGTCGGTCCGGCTGGTTTCGGGTTGCTGGGTCAACCAGCGGGCCGCGGCGACGGGATCCTGGTTGGCCCAGACGCCGACCAGCGCGCTCTCGGCGGTGGTCCGGGTTTCCCCGGCCGGGAGTGCTTCCAGCCACTTCGCCGCCTGGGTGGGGTTGTGTTCGGCCCAGGTGTTGATGACGGCCTGGACGCTGGCCGTGGCCTCGGGGCCTTTCAGGCTGCGGGCAAATTCCGCCGCTTCGGACGGGGCCGTCGCGGCCCAGCGCTCGACGACGGTGTGCATGGCGGCGGACCGCGCCTCGGCATCGGCCAGTTTTTGCGCCCAAGCCAACGCCGCGGCCGGGTCCTGGTCCGCCCAGGTGCTGGCCACGGTGGCGGCGAACGCGGTGTTTCCCGATCCCAGCGAGACGGCGAACTCGCCCGCGGCCGCCGGATTCGCCGTGGCCCAAGGCCCCGAGAGTGCCGCCAAGGCGGCCTGACGATCGCTTCCGTCCGCCAGTTCACGGACCCATTTGACCGCGTCGTCGAGGCTCTGCTCGGCCCAACTGTTGACGAGATTGGAAACGAGACCGTCCCGGTTCTGCCCGCGGGGCAGGGAATCGATGAGTTCGATGCCGGCCTTCGGATTGTCCTGACCCAGACGCCACATGATGCCCTGCGCGGCGTTGACCTGTTCCTGCCCCTGGCCAAGTTGCTTGATCCAAGACACGGCACCGCCGAGATCGACCTCCGCGTAGGCCTGCGCGACCAGTCCGACGGCTTCCTGCCGGCGCGAGCCCGGGGGCAAATTCGCGGCGTAGGCCGAGGCTGCCTTGGGATCCCGGGCTGCCCAAGTCTCCATCAGGCCCTGAAAGGCCTGTTGGCGCGTGGGGTTGTTCGGCAGGTCCTCGATCCAGCGGAGGCCGCCTTCCGGGTCGCGGCTGCCCCACTCCTCCGCCACCAGTTTGTACGCCCATTCCGCGCCGGTATCGATGCGCTGCTGCTTGACCAGATCGAGCGCCGCCTGCGGATCCGACTGCGCGAGCGCGGTGGCGATGGACAGGACCAAGACCTTGCGGGTGGCGGGGTCGGTCACGGATTCGGCATAACGAAGCGCATCCTTGGAATCGATCTGGGCCCACTCCGAAAGGACGCGTCCCAAGGCCTCCGTCCGCGGGGCGCCCGGGGGGAGTCCGGAAGCGAGTTGGGCGGCCTCGCGGGGATTCGCGGAGGCGAGCGTTCCGACGGCTTCGGACCACGCGGCCCGCCGCAGGGGCCCTTCGGGAATGCCATGGAGAAAGGCGAGCGCGGCCTTGGATTCCCGTCGCGCCCAACGTCCGACGATGCTTCCCAGCATGCCGGCGTTCCGCGGGTTCGACAGCAATGGCTTCCCTTCCTGTGCCGCGCGGGCGGGGTCGATTTCCTGCCATGCGTTGAAGAACTCCGTCAGCAGTTCGTGCCGGAAAATGTCCGCCGACAACCGTCGGAGCAGGGCAACTCCCTCGGCGGGATTGCGCCGCGCCAATGCGTGGGCGAAAGGGGCGGCATTGCGGGTGCGCGCCATCCCATGGGGTTGCCGCAGGAGCCAGGCCTCCGCGAGGGCGGCGTCCTTGCCGATCCAAGTCTCGAACACCGCCCGGCGCGCCGCCGCCTCGAAATCCCGGTTGGCAAACCGGTCGATCATCCGCAACGACGACTCGGGATCCAGCAGAGCGTGGCGGCGCAAGACCCGCTCGGCGAAGACCGGGAGCAAATCGGTCGGGAGCTGGCGGTCCGCTGCCTCGAGCGCCGCCGCGACCTGCTCCAACGGAACCATGTTGGCAATCTCGCGGAGCCGATCCTCGGTGGCATTGGAATCGGCAAGCCTCAGGGCGATGGCGAACTCGCTTTCCCAAGCGCCCACCTTTGGCGGGACGGCGGAGCCCGCGGATGCCGGCGACGGCCCGGCATTGGTGGAGGGCCGCGCGGTGCCGACGCCCGCGGGCACAAGCCGCGGTCGCGGGGCGTCCGGCCAATGGCGCACCGAATAACCGGCCGCCACGCCAATGGCGAGGGCGACCGCTACGACAACCCAACGTCCGCGTTCCATGGGAGCTTTCCTTTGGAGCCCTGCCGCCGGCGGCTTTCATCGGCTCGGATGCCGGCTCGCGCGATCCCGGGCCGGTGGGTGCAGCCCACGCCCGTTGTCCCGCCACGGCGTGGTCGCCGGCCGTGTCTTCCCGCGTCGGGTCGCGCGGGGGGCGGCGCAATGGCCGCCGTCAGGCCTTTTCCTGGATCAATTCGCGACGTGCGCCGCTGAGGAGTCGCTCGACAAAGGTCGTGGTGTACTGGCCGCGCCGGAAATCGGGATCCTGAAGGATGGCCTGCTCGAACGGTATGGTCGTCTTCACCCCCGTGATCAGGTAATCGCCGAGCGCCCGGCTCATGCGGTTCATGGCTTCCGTGCGATCGCGTCCCCAGGCCACCAACTTGCCGATCATCGAATCGTAGTACGGGGGGATCGTGTATCCCGCGTAGGCGTGGGAATCGAGGCGGATCCCGCCGCCGCCGGGCCCGTAGTACATCTCGATCCGGCCGGGCGATGGCCGGAAATCCTCGAAGGGATCCTCGGCATTGATGCGGCACTCGATCGCATGGCCGCGGAACTGGACATCGCTTTGCGAGATCGAGAGCTTTTCGCCCGCGGCAATCAGGATTTGCTGGCGGACCAGATCCACGCCCGTGACTTCCTCGGTGATGGGATGCTCGACCTGGATGCGCTTGTTGACTTCCAGAAAGTAGAAATTGCCGTGGTCGTCGGTGATGAACTCGACGGTGCCGGCGTTGGTATAGGACGCCATCTCGGCAATGCGTATGGCGGCCTTGCCCATCTTCTTGCGGAGATCCTTGAACTCCTTGCGGTCGAGGAAAGGCGACGGTGTTTCCTCGATGAGCTTCTGGTTCCGGCGCTGGATGGAGCAATCGCGCTCGCCGAGGTGGATGATGTTGCCCCGGTTGTCGGCGAGGATCTGGAACTCGATGTGGTGCGGGTTCTCGATGAACTTCTCGATGTAGACGCCGCTGTTGCCGAACGCTTTCTCGGCCTCGGTGCGCGCCGTATGGTAGCCCTTGATGAGGGAAACGTCGTTGTGGGCCACGCGCATGCCGCGACCGCCGCCGCCGGCGACGGCCTTGATCATCACCGGGTACCCGATCTTCTTGGCGATGGACAGGGCCTCCTGCTCGGTTCCCACGAGGCCCTCGGAGCCCGGGGGGACCGGGACGCCCGCCTTCTTGGCGAGGTTGCGGCTCACGGCCTTGTCATGCAGGGCGTTCATCGCCGCGGAACGCGGTCCAATAAATCGGATGTTGCACGACTCGCACACGTCCGCGAAATGCGAGTTTTCCGAAAGGAAACCGTATCCGGGGTGGATGGCGTCGACATCCGCGATCTCGGCGGCGCTGATCAGGCGGTCGATGCGCAGGTAACTGTCGGACGACGGTCCGTCGCCGATGCAGATTGCCTCGTCGGCAACCTGCACGTGCATCGAGTTGGCGTCGGCCTTGGAATAGACGGCGACGGTTCGGATGTTGAGTTCGCGGCACGCACGGATGATGCGCATCGCGATTTCGCCGCGGTTGGCGACGAGGATCTTCTCGAACATGGCTTGATTGAAATCGGGTGGGCGAGCGGTGCCCGGGCTGAAAGGGATGGGCGGGGGTCAGAGCGGCCGGATCTTGAACAACGGTTGGCCAAACTCCACCGGCTTGGCATTTTCGGCCACGATCGCGGTGATCACCCCGCGGGTCTCGGCCTTGATCTCGTTCATCACCTTCATCGCCTCGATGATGCAAACCACCGTGTCGGGCCCCACCTCGGCCCCCACCTCGACGTACGAGGCGGCGTCGGGAGACGGCGCGCGATAGAGGGTGCCGATCATCGGTGACTTGATCTCGGTCTCGTTGATCGGGACCGGCGCCGCGACCGGCGCCGGAAGCGAGGCTGGAATCGATTGGCCGCCTCCTCCGGGCAGGCGGGCCGAGTAGTAGCCGTCATCACCCTCCACGGGCATGGCCACACCTCTCTTGAGCTTGATTTTGAAATCGTTTTGCTCCAGCTCGAATTCCGAGAGGGAATTCTTTTTCATCAGATCGATGATGGCCTTGATCTCTTTCAGGTCCACAGCAGCTACTCCGGGGAAGCCAGTCGACGTGCACCGGCGGTTAAGGTCGTATGCTCTAACGCGAACGGAGCAGCCCCGTGATAGGTTCTGCTCCGTCCCAAGTGAGCGGCACGCTAGGTACCCGTGCCCAACCCGTCAAGGATCCAGTCGAAACAATGCTGAAAAATCCGCGTCAATCAGCCTGTTTTTGATGCTTTACGAGGAGGTTGTAAGGTTAACGGCGGCTAGAAGACCCAGCAAATAGCTTTGCGCCCCGAATCCTGCGATTTGTCCCCGGCATACCCCGGAAATCAACGAGCGGTGCCGGAAAGGCTCCCGGGCATGGATATTGGAGAGGTGGATCTCGATCACCGGCAACTCCACCGCCGTGATCGCATCCCGCAGCGCGACGCTGGTGTGGGTGTAGGCCGCTGCATTGAGGACGATAGCGTTAACCGTGCCTTTGGAACCCTGAATCCAATCCACCAACTCGCCTTCGTCGTTGGTCTGCCGGAAATCGATTTCAACTTTCAAGTCCACGGCGCGTTGCCGGACCATTCGTTCGATGTCGAGCAGCGTGGTCTTCCCGTAGATCTCGGGTTGCCGGGTGCCCAGCAGGTTGAGATTCGGTCCGTTGAGAAACAAAACCTTCATTTCGACCTCGAATTCTTGTCCGCGACGACGCCGGGTGTCGACGTCATTTCCTCCGGGGCCTCGCCGGCAACCAGCATTCCCAAGAGGGCAAAGGCAGCCCAGGCAAGGCCGGGGACGTAGAGGCTGAATTCCGAGAAGCCTTGGACCAACCAAGCGCCCACCCCAAGGCCGGTCGCAGCCCAGACCGGGTGGGTGGGCGGGCGGCGCCAGACAAGGATCGCGGCGCTGCCGATCCATGCGAGGTAAAGAATACCCCCGGGAAGCCCGGAATCGCTGAACTGCTCCAGATAGTCGTTGTGAACCAACCGGGCCATCTCGGCATCGGGATGCTTGAGCCGGGCGTAGGGCCTTTGGAAGGTGCCCGGGCCCGTGCCGGCCAAGGGGTGGTCGCGCGAAGTCTGGAGGGCTGCCCTCCAGTAGTCCATCCGGGCACTGATGCTGGTGGCTCCGCGGGAAAAATAGCCGGAAAAACGAGCTCCGAAGATCACCAAGCCGGCGACCACCAGCAAGGCGACGATCGCGACGCGGTATCTTTGGATCGCCGCCAACCGGAAGAGCGCGATCGCACCCGCCGACAGCCCGATCAACCAGCCCGATTTCGAACCGCTCCAATAAAGGCTCAATCCACCCAGAAGCACCACCAAGAGCAGGAGCAACCGTCCCAAATTGGGTCGCAATTGCCGCGACAGGACGAAGCCGATGGCCATCACCGGCGGCAGGAGGAGGAGAACGCAACCGGCAAGGGCGTTGGGGTAGACCAAGGTCCCGAACGACCGGCCCCGACGCAGTTTGTCGAGGATCGCGGGATTGGCGATGTCGACCCCGTTGGTCCGGAGGATCATCTCGGAGTGCCTCATCTCGTCGACGGCGGCGGGGGGGAAATTGGTCCAACCGACCTGCTGCCCCTCGACGAGCATGGCGTGGTCCTGGGGAAACTCGAAGGCGTGTTGGTTGACGGCCCGGAGCCAGCAAACGATGGCCGCGACGCCCAGTCCGGCGAAGATTGCCATGCGGTTTCGGGAGCGGGAAACCACGAGCCAACCCAAGACGTAACAGGCCACGAGCACGGCAAAGTGCGGGAGGGTCAACCGGGTCAGGGTCGGGTCGACGGAGCGCTGGGCGGCGACGAATTGCCAACCCAACCACGCCATGGCCAATGCCGCCGGGACCCGCCCGGGGTGGGTTCGCAACAGGAGGGCCGCCAACGGCGAGAACGCGGCAATCGCGACCGCCACGCAGGCGAAGAGGGGGAATCCCCAGCGTGGAGGCCAGGATTCGGAGAGGAGGTCGTTCCACGAACCGGGTGCCGATACCTGGGCGTCGAGAATCACCGGATTCCCGAACTTGAGGAGTGCGAGGCCTAGAAATGCCCCGAGGAGGGCCGCGGCCCAGGCAGGCACCGTGCCGCGGGCCCGGGAATCGGGAGTGTTCACAGGTGCAAACGGAGCAGGCCGACCTCCAGGGCGAGCGCTTCCTGGACGTTGGTATGGAGCAGACGTTGGGTTTGTTCCCAGGCGTCGAGGTTGGACCGGGCAGCTTCGGCATGGCCGCGGGCCGCCACGGAAGCCGAAATCTCGGCAACCTCGGGAAGGAACAATGCTCCACCGCCTTGTCCCGAGGCGCACAGCCACACGTCGCGCAGCCAGGCCTGCAGGCCCGCCAGGAATTCACCGCGCCGGCGTCGGTATTCGGCCTCGATGCCGGCCGTCAGTTCCCGTTCCCAATGTTCCTTCTGGTCCGCGGACGCATCCGGATATCGCTCGAGCGGCGATTCGGCCGCCAACGTTTCCTCGACCGAGGCACGGGTTGTCGCCAGACCCTCCAGAAGATTTCCCAGCAGGCGGTACCGCGGGAGCAGTCCGGGCTTGGCGACGGCGACTTCGCGGGCGAAGCCGGTCACCCAGGCGCGGACGGTGTCCGGCATTCGCAGTGTTCCCGCGCCAAAGCTCAGCCGCAGGCAACGGGAAAGGATGGTTTCCAAGACCCGGTCGGGCTCGGTCGACAGCATCAGGATCACGGAGCCCGCGGGCGGTTCCTCGAGGGTCTTCAGGAAGGCATTGGCAGCCCCCGGGTTCAACCGGTCGGCCCCCGAGAACACCGCCAGCTTTCGCGGCGCCTCCGACGGGCGCAGGTTGAGGATCCGGATGATTTCCCGGGTCTGGTCGACGGTGATCTGCCGGATCTTGGACTCCGGATACACCCAATTGACGTCGGGGTGGGTGCGGTTGGCGATCCGGCGGCAATGGCTGCATTGGCGACAGGCGGCCAACGCGGCGCCGTTTTCCGCGCGTTCGGAGGGCGATTCGCAGGCAAGCAACAGCGCGAGGTCGATGGCTGCCGCCTCCAGGACGTCGATGTCGTCGCCCGAAAACAGGTAGGCATGGCCCAACCGACCCCGCACGAGGCTGCGGCGCAGCAGTTCGGCGGCGTTTCGGGCGGGGGTGGGAGATTCGGCCACGGCGGCGTCTAGGTAACGCCACGGCGTCCGGCAAACAAGCCGAATGCCCGGGATCCACACGGGCGCACTTGGAAGTTGGACGCCGTCACGGTCGCCTCCAGACTCGCCGCGTATGGCGGAACGCCCGATCGAAACGTTGAACAGTCCGGACGCGGTTTTGGAGCAGACGCTGCGTCCATCCCTGTTTTCGGATTTCACCGGGCAGGCGAAGGTGAAGGAGCGCCTTGAAATCGCCGTCACCGCCGCCCGCCGCCGCGGGGAGGCCATCGACCACATCCTGCTCAGCGGGCCCCCCGGCCTCGGCAAGACCACCCTCGCGAACATCATCGCGCGGTCGATGGACGCCAACCTCCGTGCCACCAGCGGGCCGGCCATCGAGAAGGCCGGCGACCTCGCCGGGTTGCTGACCAACCTCAACGCGGGCGACGTGCTCTTCATCGACGAGATCCACCGGTTGCAGAAAAACGTCGAGGAATACCTCTACTCCGCGATGGAGGACTTCCGGATCGACATCATCATCGACCAGGGCCCGAACGCGCGTTCGGTGCCGTTGACGATCCCGAGGTTCACGTTGGTTGGCGCGACCACCCGCAGCGGGCTGCTGAGCGCGCCTTTGCTCACGCGCTTTGGCATCCGCGAACGGCTCGACTACTACCACGCGGACCAATTGCAATCGATCGTGACCCGGAGCGCGGGTTTGCTCGCGGTGCCGATCGAGCCGGCCGGTGCCATGGAGATCGCGCGACGGAGCCGCGGCACCCCGCGCATCGCGAACAACCTCCTGCGGCGCGTGCGGGACTACGCGCAGGTGCGCGCCGACGGCAACATCACGGGGCCGCTCGCCGACAAGGCGCTGGCCATCCTCGAGATCGACCAGTTCGGGCTCGACGAGATGGACAAGCGCATTCTCGAGGCGATCGTCGTCAAATTCGGCGGCGGACCGGTGGGGGTGAACTCGCTGTCCGTCGCCGTGGGCGAGGAACCCGACAC
>Ga0114969_10004440_pt1 | contig 11083 bp, 11 predicted proteins | sample M_130807_MF_Meta_FD_87316 | JGI IMG/M metagenome (GOLD analysis project Ga0114969, IMG submission 87316) | Freshwater microbial communities from Lake Montjoie, Canada to study carbon cycling - M_130807_MF_MetaG | ecosystem: Environmental > Aquatic > Freshwater > Lake | place: Lake Montjoie...
GGCCGTCGAGCGATTCCCAAAACCACGCGAAGAAAACGGAGACGGAGGAGGTGTGCCCGCTTGACAAGAAAGAGGCCATATCAGCGGAGTGGGCGTCGCTGACGCTCCTACCCTCCGCACTCCACGGCGCTCCGCGCGGGGAAACCGCTCGGCCTGTCTCCCGCGCCCGGCGCCTTCGGACTGCGGTGGCAAGGCCTTCGGAAGGCCGCGACACCGCTATGAAACCGGATGCGACCGGGATGGACGGCGGACCTCGTCGCAAAGCGGGGTGGGCGTCGCTGACGCTCCTACCCCCCGCACTCCGACGGCGCTTCGCGCGGGGAACCGCCGAGGCGTGTCTCCCGCGCGCAAACGCGCCGCGTTATCGGGCCGGATCCAGCGGACGTTCCCAGCGAAGCTTCCTGTCGGACTCGCGGATCGGTTGGTCGTTGATGCTGGCGAAGCGGCGCCGCATGTAACCCAGTTCGTCGAATTCCCAGTTCTCGTTGCCATGGGCCCGATACCACTGCCCGGAGGCGTCGTGATATTCGTACTCGAAGCGCACGGCGATGCGGTTGCCCGTGAACGCCCACAGTTCCTTCCGCAGGCGGTAATCGAGTTCACGCTCCCATTTCCGGCGGAGGAACCCAGCGACCTCGCCCCGGCCGTGCAGGAACTCGGCGCGGTTGCGCCACTCGGTGTCCTCGGTATAGGCCATGGCGACACGTTCGGGGTCGCGGGAGTTCCAGGCATCCTCGGCGGCCTGCACCTTCTGGCGTGCGGTCTCCTCGGTGAAAGGCGGGAGCGGCGGGCGTGGTTTCATTTCAATCCTTGGTCGTGAGCCGGGCCTCGAGTTCGGCGATGCGGCGCTTCAGCGGGGCCACGGCTTCCTCCATCTCGGCGGCGGAGAATCGCGGCGCGATGTACTTCGGGCAATTCCAGTCGAACGACAGCACCTCGATGAAAAACAACCGTTCCACGATTCCCCTCGCCTCCGGCTCGGCGAACCGGAGGACCAGCTCGGGATGCCGCCGCGCGTCCTCGACGCGGGCATGGCCAAGGATCTTCAGTCGCTCGCGGCGTGGATAGTCCATGAGGAAGAGCGCGACACGGTCGTTGGCCGCGAGGTTGCCGGTGGAGAGCATCTGGCGGTTGCCCTTGTAGTCGTCAAATGCGAGCTGGGTGGGTCCGACGACGCGCAGAAAACCGCGCGATCCACCCCGGTGCTGGACGTAGGGCCATCCGGTTTCCGTGACGGTAGCCATGTAGAACGAGTCGCGCGCCTCGATGAAGATCCGTTCCTCGTCGGTCAACGGGTCGTGCCCGGGTGCGGGCCCGACGGCGGCGCGACGGCCGTGGTAGCGCTCCTGAGCCGCCAGGACGGAGGGCGTGAGCACGGTCTGCAGGTATCGTTCGGCCATGGGAGTCAGGCTTGTCCCCCGAAGGACAGATGGTCGTCGAGATCCAGGTAGTCGAAGATGCCGTGGATGTCCGTGCGCCGGCCATCCATGGCCCTGAGTCGGCCAGCCAGCCACTCGCGCGTCTCGACGTCGTCGTCCACGAACGATTCGGTCCAGGCGCTCCAGGCGGCGATTTCATGGGGTGCCTTGCGGGCTTTGGCATCGAACCACCGCAACATCTCGAAGTCGCCCGCGCCGGTCTTTGCCTGGGCGAGGAAGTCCTGGGCGTCCACGCCCCCGAACCCGAACAACACGGTGTCGAGCGGGTTGCCGAACTTATAGTCGCCCGCTCGGCCGGCGAGGGTTGCCCGCGCCTTGTCGAGGACGCGGGGCAGGATGGTGTAGCCGCCGAGACGGACGCGCGGGCTGCGGGGGGGCCGTTGGGTGAGATCCGGGGATTTCATGATGCCGCCCACCCGAGATCACATCCCGTGCCAGCGCCCAATCTCCCCGCGAAATGCGGACAACCGGGCACTTTCGAAACATTTCGACGGCATCGAGCCACAACGACATCTCGTAGACACCGATATCTCGTTGTCCGGAAAGACGAGGTCTCGTAGTTGTGGTGGATGGACGCCGCGAGTTTTCCCGAGGTGATGGTGTCGATGGCGCGCAACCGGTCCCTCGCCGAGGTGTTGCGCGCGGTGGTCGTGGGAATCGCCGGGTGTCGCGACGTGGTGTTGGCCCGGCTCTGGTTGGTGGATGCGGGCGACCTTTGCGGGACCTGCCGCTTCCGCGGCGAGTGTCCCGACCAAACCCGCTGCCTGCATCTGGTGGCCAGCGCGGGAAACCCGCGGGACCCGAAGGCCGATCATGCCCGGCTCGACGGCGGGTTCCGTCGTTTCCCGCTCGGCGTTCGAAAGATCGGCGGCATCGCGCAGAGCGGCGAGCCCCTGTTGTTGGCGGGCATCCGCGGGGACGAGGAATGGATCGCCGAACCGGCCTGGATGAAGCGGGAGGGAATCCGGACCTTTGCGGGACAACCCTTGGTTTTCCGGGGGGAGGTGCTGGGCGTGCTGGCAATTTTCGACAAGGGCGTGTTGGGCAAGGGGGACTTCGACTGGCTGCGGGTGTTTGCCGACCACGCGGCGGTGAGCATCGCCAACGCGCGGGCCTTCGAGGAAATCGAATTCCTCAGGGCGCGGCTCGAGGAAGAGAACGACTATCTCCGGCAGGAAGTCAGCGCGGCGCTGGGCGTGGGGGACTTCGTGGGCGACAGCCCGGGCATTCGGAAAGTGAGGCAGCAGATCCGGTTGGTGGCGCCGACCGACGCGACGGTGTTGGTGCAGGGCGAAAGCGGGACCGGAAAAGAGCTGGTCGCCCGCGCGATCCACGAGCACGGCCCGCGCAAAGGACGGGCCCTCATCAAGGTGAATTGCGGCGCGGTGCCGGACGCGTTGTTCGAAAGCGAGTTTTTCGGGCACGCGAAGGGTTCGTTCACGGGCGCGCTCCGGGACAAGCCGGGACGCTTCGAGCTTGCCGACGGCGGCACGCTGTTTCTGGACGAGATCGGCGAGGTGCCGCCCGCGCTCCAGGGCAAACTGCTTCGCGTCCTGCAGGAGCAGGAAGTCGAGCGCATCGGCGAGGTCCGGACGCGCAAGATCGACGTCCGCATCATCGCCGCGACCAACCGCGACCTGAAGAAAGAGGTCGAGGCCGGTCGCTTTCGGCAGGACCTCTACTACCGGCTCAGCGTCTTCCCGATCGATATCCCGCCGCTGCGCGAGCGTCGCGACGACATCCCGCCGTTGGCCGCCCATTTCGTGGAACAGTCCGCGCGCCGGATGAATCGTCCCCCGCCCCGGCTGACCCAGGCCGCGATGGGCCAGTTGTCCGCGCACGACTGGCCGGGGAACGTGCGCGAACTTCAGAACGCGGTGGAACGCGCGGTGATCCTCTCCCAAGGCGGGCCATTGCGGTTTGATCTCGGGACGCCGTCGGCCGCCGTTTCGCGTCCGAAGGCATTGCCGGCGGAACCCGCCGCCTTCCTGACGCGCGACGAGCTCCGGCGCCGGGAACGCGAGAGCATCGTCGCCGCGTTGGCGCAGAGCGGCGGCAGGATTTTCGGGGCGGGTGGCGCGGCGGAATTGCTCGGCACGAAGCCCACGACGCTCGCCTCCCGCATCAAGGCGCTGCGGGTGGGCCGATAGCACACGATACCCCACCCGCAGCCTTGCCAGCGACCGTCCGGGATTCGTTCCATGCCCGCAGCCCATGAGTGCCTACGATCCCATTCTCATCCAGCGCGCGGCCGACCGCCTGCACACCCAGGCAGCGGCCGCCGCGGCCATGTCGGCGGCCGTCGGCGTGCTGATCGGCTACGTCGTGGCCCCCCATCTCCTGCAGGCCCTGCCGCCGTCGATCGCGCTGAAGTGTCCGGAATGGCTGGTGCCGGTGGCGTTCGGCGTCCTCGGATGGCTGCAGGGATTGGAACGCGGGGCCCAACTCCGGTTGCAGTCGCAGTCGGCGTTGTGCCAGATGCGGATCGAGCAGAACACGCGGCCGTTGTCCTAGGCGGCATGCCTCAGGGCTTCCCCAACCGCAGGAAGGCCCCGCCACCCGCCACCGGAATGTCGGCCTCGTACAGGGTCCCGGAAATCCGGACGGCCTCGCCGGCATTGGACCAGGCATTGCCATCCAGCGTCGCCGCTCGTTGCAGGACGTAGCCCACGGCATTGGTCGGCCACGAAACCGTCAGGTGGGCGGGGGTCGACGCGACCAGGGTCAGCGAGGGAACCGCGACGAAATGGGCCACGAGCGAACGATTGATCCCGGAGGCAAACGAATAACTCGACGCGGCGCTCGCGGGGGCGCCGTTGTCGGTCCATTTCACGAACGCATATCCGGGTTTCGCATTCGCGGTCACGGTGACGCCGGCGCCGGTCTCGTAGGAGCCGTCGCCCGCGGTGGTCCCTGCTTCCAGCGGCGACACCGCGGTGTCGACCAACGCATGCGGCGGGATGTCGGCTCCCGCTTCGGCGACGTTGAAGGTATAGGTCTTCTTCTTCGAAGGGATCGTCCCGTCGTCCGCGGCGATGGAGAACGTGAACGTGCCGGACTCGGAAGGCGTTCCGGATAGAATCCCCGTCACCAGATCGAGCTCCATTCCCTTGGGAAGCACGCCGTCGATCGTGAGTCGGAAGGGCCGACTCCCGCCGATGGCCACCGTGCGGGCCGGATAGGCCACGTTCACCTCCCCGTCCTGAACGTGGTCGATGAGGCCCACCGAGGGGTCGGCATCGAACGCGGACATCTGCGCGCCGAGATAGATGCCCACCACCTCGAGGCCGGCGAGGTCGTAGCTCGTGCCGTGGGCCGACACCGTGCCGACGCCATGGATGCCATCCGGGGCGACGGACTCGGCGAGGGCCTCGCCGGATTCGCCGTCCACGGGCCCGACATATTTGTAGAACTCGTACCGGCGGGTCACGACGTCATCCCCGTGGGAAAGTTCTTCGGCGGCGGCCTCCAACCGGCCATTTTTCCCGCCATCGGCCTTGCGATAGTCGGTCTGCATCAATTGCCACTCGGTCTCGACCTCGTCGGGCTCTCCGTTCCGCCAGGATTTATCGCCGGGAAACGCGGGGTCGTCGGACACCAGATCCCGGAGCCGGACCTCGTTGGTGTTGTGGGAAGTGGTTCGGATTTCCTTAACCCAGAGAGGGGGCCCGAACTCGAGCGCGGGTGGTTTCGGGACCGGCGGGGGGACGATCGCCGCCTGGACTTGCGGGACCCCGCCACCGGCCGGAGGGACGTACACGAAGGTGGGAGTCGACACCAACACGGCGGGCCCGAGCACCAACGAGCCGCCGGGATCGGCGACGAGCCAGTGGTATCGGACGGCCGTTGGATTGGCGGTGTAGCCCACGCCGAAGTGCTCGCCGCCGAAGTTCACCGAGGGATTGGTGAACTGGTGGCCTTGGGTGGGGGCGATGGGGCCTGCCGGCACCGCGGTGAAGGCCGCCCAACTGCCATCGGCATTCTTGGCGCTCTCGTAGCGCACCCGCACCTTCGGGTGGAGGGGATCGGAATTGTCCTCGGAGATCCGGGGCACGCCATAGTGATTGTAGCTGTAGGTATAGGTGATGGCGGTGGAATGGATGTCGTCGAGTTCGATCTCGAACCCGTGGCATTCGACCCCGGTGTCGTTGACGGTGTCGAAATTGTTGATGCTGCCGTAGGCAATGCCGGCACGCGCCGCGGGGAGCGACAACGCGAGGGCCATGGCAAGGAGGGTGGACGGTTTCATGGACAAGTTGGGATGGGGGACAACGGTGTTCCGGTTGCGGGCTCGGAACGCGATCCGCACGACGCCACGATGGCAGGCCGACCATGGGAAAACCGGGGCCGGAAGATTAGAGTTGGCTTATAGCCCGTCTGAAAACCAGGGAGGGATCCTGTTTTCGTGGAAATGGCTCGATGGCGAGGGGACAGCATCGAGGGAGTCCCGCGAATGCGGGATGACCGACGAGCAACGAAGCGAGCGGGCCGTTTCCGCGAAAACCCTCCGGGCGGCTGGGCTTTTCCGCGGAGGCTTCGTTGGCTCGGGCATCACGGACCGCTGCGGGTCCGCTCAACCCTCGCCGCCTCGCCTCCACGAAAAATCCCTCGCCGCAGGACCCCTTCCTGGTTTTCAGACGGGCTCTTGGAGTGCCTCCCGAATTTCGGGGACCCCTCGGGATCACGCGCTCCGGCCCCGCGTGATTCGTCCCACTGCGACGCGAACACCGTCCGCCGCGCTCCGGATGCGCCGCCCGTGGTCCCTCACCGGGCGGCGCTGCCCCGCCTCGGTGGCACCCTGGGCTTCCCGGCTTCGGGTCCGCGCGTCACGTGATGGCGGCCGGGGGTGCCGGCGGCTCGGGCGGGAGTCCGGGTGTTCCGTCCGGACCGGCCGCGGCGGCGGATTGCCGGCGGCGGAGGAGCGCGCCGCGAACGATGCGCAGGTAGTCCGATTTCGTGGCGGTTTCCACGATGGTCTTGTTGGAGGCGTGGATCCGACGTCGCATGACGAGCTGTGGGATCATCACGCTGCGCAGATTCACTTCCCGGGCACGCGCGTGCCAATCAATGAAGTCTCCCCGTCGCAACCGGGTGTCGAAAAGCCCGACCCGATGAAAAGATTCACGGCGGATCAAAACGGTGGCTTTGAGTTGGGCTGGAATCACGCCCTCCGGGCAGGAGAGTTTCTCCCGGCTGGCTTGGTCCAATTCCGGACTGAAAAAATGTTCCATCCCGCCGAAGACGGCCTCGACCTCCGGTTGCGCCTCCAGGACCGGCAACTGCAAGGCCAGCTTGCTCGGGCTCCAAACGTCGTCCGCATCCAGGAATGCAAACAGCGAGCCCTCGGCGAGGCCGATGCCGCGGTTGAGCGCGGAACTAACCCCGCCCTGCGGTTGATGGTGGTAGCGCACGGGCGTCCCGAATCCCTGCACCAGCGCCGCGGTACGGTCCGTGGACCCATCGTCGATCACGACGACCTCGAGCCGGGGGTAGCCCTGTGCGAGCACGCTTTCCACGGCCTCCACCACGTAGCGTTCGCCGTTGTGGACGGGAATGATAACGCTGACCAAAGGCGGGGTGTTCATCGGGTCAATGCATCCGGGTTCCGGATGGGGTCGGGGGCCGGGGGCCGGCCATCGGAGTCGGCCAGAAGCCGGCCGATCGCGCGGGGGATCTGCCCGAGATCCGTGCCGACCAGCAGGTGATGGCAGGGCACGCAACGGAGGAAATCCGCGAGCATGCGGAACGTCGTGGCGCCAGGACCGGTGAGCTGGAAGATGGTGCTCGGCGCCAGGGCCTTGATGCCTTCCGCGGCGGACGCAGGCCGGAGCGTGGTGTCCCTGCCCCCAGTCACCCGCGGCAACAGGACGGCGCGGATCGGCAGACTGGGTGCGAGTTGGTCACCCCAGTCTTCGCGGAAGAAGAAGACCGCCTTTTCCCCGGGCTTTCGGGCCGGGTTGACGACATGCGGAATCAGCTGGGGCAACCGCGCCAGACTGTCCCCGTTCAGCTTTCCGGAGTTGAAGAGATTGAACGCCCGGGGCTCCGGCCGGCGAGAGAGCAGGCAGTAGTCGTCGCCGACATAGCGCATCCCGGCCACCAGGCAGGCGAGGGCGGAAGTCGATTTTCCCGCGCCCCCGCGGCCCGCCAGCAACACGCACCCTTCCGGCGTGCCGACGGCCGCCCCATGCACGACCTGTGTTTCCGGCCCTCGCAACAGACCTTGGAGAAACAGCAGGAACGGGGTGCTTCGCTCCACGTCCGAGACTTGTTGGGGATCGGCCGCCCAGTAGAGCGCGACCTTCTCAGGCAGATTCAGCAGCCGGAGGATTCCCGAGGTCGTGGTGAAAACGAGCAACATCGATCCATCGCTGACCCGAACCTCGGGGGTCGGCGGCAGGTCCTCCGGAAGCCAATCCAAAGGCGACGCGCGGAGGCCGGTGGAGAGGCTGTCCCACACATGGACCGTCAACTGGGGAACGGATTCCGGCGGCGGATGGGGATGATGCGCCAGCGCCGGGGTCAGTATCGGGACGAGCGCCTCGTTGGCAAAGTGGAGGCGGACGTGGCGACCCCCGACGAGGCGGTCATGAATGACCGACCTCCGTGCCCGGCCGACGGCTTCGGCAAAAGCATCCCGGGCAGCGGCGAACAAAGAAGTCGGTGCCAATTCCTGCCCTTGGATTTCCATGAAGGCGCGGGGGCGGAGGACTAGGCCTTGCGCTGGGGCCATCCGGAATCCCCGACCTCGTGGACGGGATCGAGCAGGAAAAGTTCCTGCATGTCCGTGTACTTCTCCAGCACGGGCACCTCGAAGATCCGGCGGACGACCTGTGAATCCCCGGCCGGCACGGACCCATTCGCCTCCGGTTCCTCCGGCGCGGATGGGTCCACGGGCACGACGATTTGTTCGCGCAGCAACTCGTCGATGAATCCCGAGACGGCCTGCTCCATCGCCTCGGGACTGCCCTGGAACTGTCGGGAGAGGGCGTCGGTGATCGTCGTCGTCGTGGCCCCGGATGCGATGGCCGTGCAGATCACGGCACCCGATTTGCCCAGACTGTAGTAGGTGCCGCTGGCGAGGTTCACCATGACGACCTCGTCATCGAACTTCTCGAGCATGACGGCCGGGCTGTTGATCTTGAAACGGGTCTGGTTGTGCATTGGAAGAACATCAGCCGGACGGCCTGATGCGGCCTCCATGGCGAGTCTCGAAAACGAGAGCCGTACCCTCTTGGCAGTGTCAAGTGCCGCCGGGCCTTTCCGCAGTCCAACGGGCGCATCGTGGCGATGTCATTGCGGCACGGAGCGCGGCGTTTGCGATCCGCCGGCGGGAATCGCGGGGTGCCCGATGGTCTCGGGGGTTCCGGTGGTTGCGGTTTCCGGCTCGTTCCAGGGCCACGGCCCGCCCGAGGCTTGATAAAGGCCACGCCCGGTCCGGGCGTTGGCGACCTTGCGGATGAACAGCCTTTGCGATTCTTGGATCGCCGCATGGTCGGTGCAGTGCGGATGGCGCAGGTGGTGGCCGACGATCCGGTCGGAGTACCGCGGCGCCAAACCCAGACCCTTGGTCAAGCAAAGCCCGAACCACACGTCTTCGCGACAGGGGCCCTCGAACTCCTCGTCGTTACCGCCGGCGGCGTAGAGGTCGCTCCGCCACAGGCTGCCAAGGAAGAAAAGGGGCCGCGGCTGCGCGGGGCTGGTATAGACGGTCAGTTTGTCGCCGCAGCCGTCGCCGTCCGGCGCGCAACACGGTTGCCCGTCCTCGTCGGTATTGATGACCGTGGCGATCAGGAAGGCGCCCGGTTCCAAGTCGCCGACCAGTCGCTCGATGGTATCCGGGCGCGTATGCACCACGTCGTCGCTCTGGCAGATCACCACTTCCCCGCGCGCCAGGCGGTAGGAGGCGTTTCGCGCCCGGGCGGGATTGCGATAGCGCCCGTCGACGCGTTGCATCGAGTGGTAGACGACCGGGTATTGCCGGCAGACCCGCGGGGTCTCGGGATCGCCGCCGTCGTCCGACACGATCACCTCGAAGGCGAAGGGGGGATGCTGGCGGAAGATGCTTTCCAGAACCCGGGCGAGGTGGCCGGGCTTGTTGTAGGTGGCCAGGCAGATGGAACATTTCACGGCCGGATCCTCCGTTCGGCGCCCCGGACGAACCGCGTGTAGGAGCGGGAGACGACCCAGCCGAGTAATTCCCGGTTGCTCAGGATTTGGCGGTTTTGCAGGAAGCGGGGGAATCCCAACCAACTCGCCGCGCCCCGCGTCACCCCGCGTCGCTCCAAATCCAACCGGTGCCGGCACCAGCAAAGATGCAGGCCGCCGCCCCACAGCCCGGCCGGATCCGTCAGGACCGCCGAGTAATAGGCGCGCTCCCGCTCCGAGACGCGGACCCCGGCCATTTCGCGGAGGACGTGTTCCGGCACCGGAACGTCGAATCGCTCCCGCAGATAGCCGAGCGCCCGACGGAGCGGCAGGGTCAGCCTTCGTCGCACGGCCACGTCCAGCAGGCGCGACCAATCGACCACTTCTCCCTCCTCGCGAAGCATCGTCAGGGCGTCCGCCACCCACCGCACCCGAATCACCTCGCCCGCGCAGGCACCGTGGACGCAGACATGGATGAGCTGGTCGGTATGATTCAGGACCGCGGACGGGATTCCGTCGACATCGATGGGCTGGGCTCCCGCCCAAAAGTCCCGGTCCGCGTCCGGTGTCAGATGATGGCTCAGCGTATGCCAGTGCAGGTCCACGGGACGATGACGCGAATCCTCGAACGCCTGGGCGTGCCAGACGCCGAGGACGGCGTCCGTGAGTCGCGCGACGGTTCGGTTCTTCGAGCGCCATCCCGCCTGGGCGAGCAGTTCGATCGCCTGGCGCCGCTTTTCGACGGGAACCTGGACGTCAAAGTCGCCCATCGGGCGCAACCCTCGATCCTTGTAGTAGCGCAGGGTGAGCGCCGTACCCTTGAGAAGCATCGTCGGGATGCCGGCGTCGCGGAAGATGCGGAGGACGTCGGACAGCGCCTGAAACGCGGTCTGGTTGGCCCACCAGATCCGTCGGCAGACCCCCATCGTCTTGCCCGAACGCACTTCGCCGCAGCCGAGTCTGGAGAGGTTGCGGTGGAGCAGGGGGAACAGCAGTTGGGAAGCCATCGGGAGTTCCCGATCCCGGTCCACCCGGGTGTTCCACTCCCGCCATGCCTGGACGCCGGCCTCGCTCGGCAGCAGCGCCGCCCGGAGGAGAAGCTCCTCGTCGGGCGAAGGCAGCCCACGCGTCAGGATTGGGTCCGCCGGGGCGGGCTCGCGGCCGTTCGGATCCGCGGCTGCTGACGGTTTCATCCAGCGAATCCTGCATGGCCGGCGAAAGGGTGGCAACCTCCCGCGCCGTCCCCACGCGCGCGGGAACGTCCCGAAGCTGCCCCCGCGCGGAGCGCTTTCGGACTGCGGTGGCAAGGCTTTCGGAAGGCCGCGACACCGTTTTCAAACCGGGTCCAACCGCGGGACTGGTCGGACCTCGTTGCAAAGACCCTATGGCCTCGCGCAGGGCTCTTGCCGAGTCTGGCGCTGTGGAGAAGGGGCGATTGGTCCGCCATACGTGGGTTAGTCCCCGCGAGCGGAGAGCAGAGCCACAAGGTTGTGGAA
>Ga0114969_10004445_pt1 | contig 11076 bp, 9 predicted proteins | sample M_130807_MF_Meta_FD_87316 | JGI IMG/M metagenome (GOLD analysis project Ga0114969, IMG submission 87316) | Freshwater microbial communities from Lake Montjoie, Canada to study carbon cycling - M_130807_MF_MetaG | ecosystem: Environmental > Aquatic > Freshwater > Lake | place: Lake Montjoie...
AGGGCTCGGGAGGTGGAGGGCTGTGAGGATTTTTTGGTTTATCGAGGGGATGATCAGGCGGAGTCGTGGGTGAGCGCTTCGCGGGGCGGACCTGCGTTCGCAGAGATTCTTCGGAAGGAGGAAGAGCTTTCGCGCTCCGCGCGAGGGGTGGGTTTGCTCAGACTCCACAGCTCTCTTCGGTCCGTCCCGCGGCCGCTGGGTGCGTTGTGGGCGCATGGGGATAGGGCTCGGGAGGTGGAGGGCTGTGAGGATTTTTTGGTTTATCGAGGGGATGATCAGGCGGAGTCGTGGGTGAGCGTGCCGCGGGGCGGACCTGCGTTCGCAGAGATTCTTCGGAAGGAGGAAGAGCTTTCGCGCAGTGCGCGAGGGGTGGGTTTGCTCAGACTCCACAGCTCTCTTCGGTCCGTCCCGCTGCTGCTGGGTTATTTTCGGGCGCATGGGAATGGGGCTCGGGAGGTGGTGGGGCTGTGAGTTTTCTGGGTTTTCCAGGGTGTCTTTAGGGGACAGGCTTCTGAAGCGGGGATGCTCGACATTGGGGGGCGGTCGGTGGAACGTCCGGGAGAGATGCAGCCGTTCCAAATCATCTTCAATCCGACCAGCGCCGCTGAGTTGTCCAAGCTCCCCAAGGATCTGCAGTTGCTGGTGCTTGGGCAGTTCCGGGGTCTTCCTTCGGAATTGATGCGGGAGGAAGGGGCCTTCGGGAGTCTGTCCCGGCAAGGGCGGACGTTGACGCGATATCGCTTGGGCGATTACCGGGTCTATTTCGAGCGGCATCCGCTCGGGGTGGTGGTGCACCGGATTCTAAGTCGCAACACGCTGAAGGATTTCCTCTACCGATCCAGCCTGCCGACCGGCGAGGATGAACAGTTGGAGGGAAATCCAAAGTTCTGGGAACTCATCGCGGCCGCGAAGTCGGTGCGCTAAATGGCTCCAGGAGTTTCGGCGTGGGGGTGGTGCTCAGACGGCTTTGGGGCGCTTTGGGACACTCGAGGCGGTTTCAGTTTGGGAGCGCCCTAGAGGCGGTTCTGAGGGAAATGGGTGTGGGTTATAGTCAGTCTGCGCAAGGCGTAGACTCCACCCAGCCGGGACGATTCAATTCCCAGAAAACGGACGGCATGGCGGATTCTTTCGCAATACGAAGCGAGAGCGAGGCGCGGGCCATGATGAGGCTCGTAATGTTCGAACAATGACGTTCTCGCGGAAGAGGACGCCCGCCCGCCCGACTGATCTAACAGAAAGCGTTCTGACTCAGACGTAGAGCGCCTTACGCAGTTCGTGGGTGAGCACAGACATCGAGGGGTAACGCATCGCGGGATCTTGTTCGAGGCACCGGAGGACGATTTTTTCTAGCGCGAGCGGAATGTCGGGATTGATTTTGCGCGGGGGGATGAAGTCCGAACGGTTCCGCTGGGCGTGGAAGACCCCGTCGGCGGAGTCTCCGGGGAAGGGTTTCCGGTGGGTCAATAATTCGTAGGCGCTGACGCCGTAGGCCCAGATGTCGGCCCGGTGATCAACCGGTTCGCGGGCCAATTGCTCCGGAGACATGTAGTGCGGGGTGCCTGGGTTTTTGTCGAGCTTGCGGGGCGGATCGGGAATCGGTTGGGCGAGGTCGAAGTCGATGAGCTTGAGCCGTGCGTTGCGGGTCAGTAGGACATTTTCCGGCTTCACATCCAGGTGCATGTAGCCGCGGTCATGGACGAGCTCTAGGGCCTCGGCCATGTCGATGAGCACTTGGGCAACGTTCTCAGCCAGGACCGAATCACCGGTGGCCATACGCAGCTTGAGGTTCTCACCTTCGACGTATTCAAGAACCAGAACCAACTCGCCATCGATCTTGCCGTGCTCGATGTAGCCGATGATGTGCTTGTCGTCTTGGCAGGCCTGTAAGGTCTCACAGCCGGTCAGGAAGCGCTTGCGCTCCGTGAAGGCGAAGGTCGTGTTGTTGAGCATGAGCCGGATGGCCACTGCTTTGCCACCGGTGTCGGTGCCCAGCCAGATCTCGGACATTCCGCCTGCGTTGATCTCCTCGTGGAGCGTGTAGGGGCCGATCTTGGTTCCGTGGCGTGACATCCGGTTAAGAACGCCGAGTAAACCGCGGGGCTCTGCTGAAATCAATCTTGCCTCTGAAGACGTACCACGGTTGACCCCGACGACGAACGGGATTAACACGGACGGAGACTCCTCATGAACCTACCGTTCAACCGTCGCCAATTTGTTGCCACCGCAACCACCGCAGCAGCCATGGTCGGCCTTTGGGGCTGTTCCAGCCTCCATGCTCTGAACCAGCCGCCGAAGGGTTTTTCGCAGCTCTTCAATGGGCATGACCTCACCGGTTTTCGCGGAGGCGACACCTTCGACCACCGCAAGTTGCTGGCCATGCCCGAGGCGGACCGTGCGGCTCAGATCGCCAAGTGGACCAAGACGCTGACGGAAATCGATGCCAAGACGGGCAAACCCAACTGGCATGTTGAGAACGGGGAATTGGTGAATGGGGGCAATGGCGCCTATGCCACGACTGAGAAGGATTACGGCGATTTCGAACTGCTGTTGGAGTACAAGACGGTTCCGTTGGCCGATTCGGGGATTTACCTGCGCGGCGTTCCTCAGGTGCAAATTTGGGATTACACCGAAAAAGCCAAGTTTAGCATCGGCGCAAACAAGGGATCGGGCGGTCTTTGGAATAACTCGCCGGGCGCTCCCGGTAAGGATCCGTTGGTGCTGGCTGACAAGCCGTTTGGTCAGTGGAATTCCTTCCGCATCGTCATGGTCGGTTCGCGGGTGAGCATCTGGCTCAATGACAAACCGGTCGTCCAGCATGCGGTGATGGAAAATTACTACGATCGCAAGAAGCCCATCCCGGCCCATGGCCCCATCCAGTTGCAGACCCACGGCGGTGAGATCCGCTGGAAGAACGTGTTCATTCGCGAGATCGGTAGCACCGAGGCCAACAAGATCCTCGCCAGCCATGGACAGGAAGGTTTCCAGTCCATTTGGAACGGTAAGGACCTCACCGGTTGGAATGGTGCCGTGGCGGATTACGAAGTGGTGGATGGGTCCATCCGCTGCAAGAAGGGCAAGGGAGGGTGCCTATTCACTCAGGCTGAATACGCTAATTTTGCCTTCCGCGCCGAGGTTCAGGTGCCCAGCGCTGGCAACAATGGGTTTGCGATCCGCTATCCGGGTTCGGGTGATGCGGCCTATGTCGCCATGACCGAGTTGCAGGTGTTGGCCGAAGACTATGAAGCCAAGACCGGTTCCAAGCTCGATCCGCGTCAGGCTTACGGTGGCGCCTATGGTATGGCCCCGGCCCATCAAGGTTATCAACGCCCCAATGGTGAGTGGAATTTCCAGGAGACCTACGTGCAGGGCAGTCGTATTCGGACCGAACTCAACGGGTTCGTCATCTTGGACGCCGACTTGTCGACGATTACCAATTATATGGCCAACAGCCCGCACCCGGGCAAGACCCGCACTCAGGGTCACTTTGGTTTCGCCGGTCACAATGACCCGGTGTCCTTCCGCAATCTGAGCATCAAGCCGCTCTGAGCGGGTTATTCTGTTTTTTGTCCAATCTCAACACCGGAGAGTCAGAGTTCCACTCTGTCCTCCGGTGTTTGTATAGAGATTTTGCGTAACCGGCGGCAGACTGTGAGGGTCTTCGCCGTCGACGAGTCGTGATGGAGTTCCGTTAGTTCGCCCGCTCTTGTTTTGCCCATGAATCCGTTTTTGCGCCCTTCTGTCCTATGGACCCGCGCCGGCTTTGCTGGCTTTGCTGGCTTTGTGTCCGCGATCCCTTTTTCAAAGGTCCTTTTTCCGGCAATCCTGCTGCTGGTGACAGGCTGCGATCGCTTCAAAAAGCCTGCGCCCGTCGAGTTTAAGACTGAGGCGTCGGTGCGGACCAACATGGTTCAAAGTGTCAGCGCCAATGGGGGCATCGCTCCGATCCGACAAGTCCAAGTGGGTTCCCAGATCTCGGGCACCATCACCGAGATGAAGGTCGATTTTAACTCTGTCGTGAAGGAGGGCGACGTTCTGGCACGCATCGATCCGGCTACCTACGAGCGGAGTTTGGCCCGGGTTAAAGCCGATCTGGCCAATGCCGCTGCAGGCCTAGCCATGGCTGAGTTTAATTCCAAGCGGGCTAAGCAACTCTTCACCGCGAAGTTAATATCGGAGACTGAAAGCCAGCAGGCCGATGTGGCATTGTTGCAGGCCCAAGCTGGGGTCAAGACGCGCGAGGCCGCCGTCGAGAGCGCTCAGGTGGATCTGGATCGGACAACCATCTTTGCTCCAATTAGTGGCGTGGTGGTGACCCGGAATGTGGATGCCGGTCAGACCGTGGCCGCGAGCTTCAGTACCCCCACGTTGTTTCTGATCGCTCAGGATTTGTCCCAAATGCAAATCGAGTTGGCCGTTTCCGAAGCAGACATCGGCAATGTGCTGGAACAGCAGCGAGTGGAGTTTACCGTGGACGCGTTTCCGAATCGCAAGTTTGAGGGTCGAGTCCGTCAGGTGCGTTTCGCGCCGACCACCAACCAGAACGTGGTGACTTACACCACGGTGGTGGCGGTCAATAACAAGGACCTGCGGTTGCGGCCGGGCATGACGGCCACGGCCACCCTGATCACCTTGGAGAAAACGAATGTGGTCCGCATTCCGGCCTCAGCCACCCGGTTCTCCCCGCCGGCGGGGGTCACTGTTCTACCGGCCACCAACACGGTCTCCACCAACGACATCGTTCGGTCTTCCCGCCCTGCGGGTATGGAAGGTCTACCGACGCCTCCTTGGTCGACTGAAGGACGTCGGCCGACCGATGAGGAACGTAAAAAATACGAAGAGTCCCTCACGGCAGACCAGAAAGTGGCTTATCAGGCCGTTCGGGAGCGCATGCGGGCCATGATGGCCTCCGGCGGCGGCGGCGGCGGCGGCGGCGGTGGAATCGGTGGCGGCCCCGGTGGTGGCGGTGGAATGGGCGGAGGCTCCCCACGTCCGCGGCCCGTCGACGGACCCACGTTGAAGACCGTGTATGTCGTCAAGCCAGCCGATCCGGCGACTCCGGATGCTCCTCCGGTCCTCCAAGCCATCACGGTTAAGGTAGGAATGACCGACGCCTCCAATTCCGAGATCCTAGAGGGACTCGAACCCGGGCAGGTGGTCGTGACTGCGCTCAAGTCTTCGATGGCCTCAGCCGCAGCGCCGGCAGGCAATCCCTTCGGTGGACCCTTTGGTGGGGCTCCGCGCCGCTGATCTCCGCCTTCTTCATCCAACCCTTCGAATCCATGCCCGCGGTCATCCAGCTCGAGGATTTTCACAAGACTTACCGCACCGGCGAGATCGAGGTGCGCGCGGTCCGTGGGGTCAACCTCATTGCCGAGCCCGGCGAGTTTGTCGCCATTATGGGTTCCTCAGGTTCCGGCAAGAGCACCCTGATGAATACCGTCGGCTGCCTCGACCGGCCGACTCAGGGAAAGTGCCTCATCGACGGTGTCGACATCGGTTCGCTGTCTCGCAACGAATTGGCCGACTTGCGCAATCGTAAGCTGGGGTTTGTGTTCCAGGGTTTTAATCTCCTAGCCCGGACGACTGCGCTGGAGAATGTGCAACTGCCCATGCTGTATGCTCGGCCCAGAATCGCCGTTTCGGAGCAGAACCGTCGGGCCGCCGCCGCGCTAGAACTCGTGGGGCTCGGCGAGCGCATGGACCATACTCCCAGCCGCTTGTCAGGAGGGCAGCAGCAGCGAGTGGCCATCGCGCGGGCGCTGGTCAATCGTCCGACTCTCCTCTTGGCCGATGAGCCCACGGGCAATCTCGATTCGCGCACGAGCATCGAGATTATGGGCATCTTCCAGAAGCTCAACGACGAGGGCATGACGGTGGTCATGGTGACCCACGAACTGGATATTGCCCATTATTGCAAACGCATCGTGGTCATGCGCGATGGTCTGGTGCGCAGCGATACACCGGTAACCGCCCGCCTCAACGCCCTCGACGAACTCCAGAAGCTGGAGGCCGAGCAAAAGGCCGTCCAACTCAATCCCTGACCCATGTTTGCCACCCTTCGCATCGCTCTGATGGCCATCCGGCGCAACGTGCTTCGGTCTTTCCTCACCATGTTGGGCATCATCGTGGGCATCGCCGCTGTCATCGTCGGTGTCAGTATGGGTACCGGAGCCAAGGCGGAGGTGGACAAGCGCATCGCCGGAATGGGGCAGAACCTCATCACCGTGATGTCGGGCAATATGACCCGAGGTGGCGTCCGAGGTGGTTTCGGCATGGCGCCCAACTTGTCGACCGAGGATTTTGATGCGATCCGCCGGGAGATTTCTCAGGTGACGGCCGTGAGTCCTGAGGCCCGGACCTCCGCCCAGGTGGCCTCTGGCAATCAGAACAGTTTTGTGCAGGTCTCCGGTGTCTCCGACGAATACATCGTTGCCCGTTCCTGGGTCCTCAAAAGCGGGGAGAACTTTACGGCCGCCGATGTGCGCAACGCTTCCAAGATCTGCCTGATCGGGGCGACCACGGCGAAGACCCTATTCGGCGAGGGCATCGATCCGGTGGGGCAGGCCGTGCGCATCAAGAACGCTCCCTTCACCATCGTGGGGTTATTGGAGGCCAAGGGTTCTGGCAGCTTTGGCCAGGATCAGGACGATGTCCTGCTCGTGCCTTATACCAGTGTGATGAAGCGGTTGTCGGGGGACACCAAGTTCCGGTCCGTCTTCGTGCAGGCGGAGTCGCCCGATGCGATTCCCTTGGTGCAGGAGCAACTCACCGAATTACTGCGCCGTCGGCACAAGATCAGCGACGGAAAGGATGATGACTTCATGGTCCGTAACCAGCAGGAGACGAGTGACTTCTTTAACGCAAACAACCGGATCATGACGGTGTTGATTGGCTTTTTTGCAGGCATCTCATTGGTCGTCGGAGGCATCGGCATTATGAACATCATGCTGGTCAGTGTCACCGAGCGCACCCGGGAGATCGGAATCCGCCTGGCGGTCGGGGCCCGCGGTCGGGATGTTCTGCTCCAATTCTTGGCCGAGGCCGTCCTCCTGAGTGTCTTGGGCGGTGGAGTGGGGATCGCCGTGGGTTACTGGTTGGCCCCCTTGCTGACCCAGTTGTTTCAGTTCCCGACGCTCATCTCTCAGTCTTCGGTGATCCTCGCCTTCACGGTGAGCGCCATCATCGGCATCGTCTTCGGATTCTTTCCCGCGTTGAAGGCGGCCAATCTCGATCCGATCGACGCTTTGCGCTACGAGTAGCCCGAATGAACCCTTCGGCAGCCTCTCTCCCCGCACTTAAGAGCGCTCTGCGAGAGGATCTCCGCAGGCTGTTTCGAGGGCTTGAGGCCGGACAGCGTGAGGAGTGGTCGCTCCGCATTCGGGAAAGATGTTTAGAGTTGCCCGAATGGTCCGATTGCCGGGTGGTGGGCCTTTATTATCCCAGAGCCGACGAACCCGATGTATGGCCCCTAGCTGAGCGGGCTTGGTCGGCCGGAAAATGCGTGGTTCTACCCACCTACGATGAATCATTGGCCGCGTATCAATGGTGCCGGATAGACAGTTCCGAGGATCTGATTCCGGGTCGGTTTGGAATTCCGGAGCCTCGGTCTCGGTGCCTTCGGATGGATGCCGTGCGACTGGACTTGGCGTTTGTTCCTGGGCTAGGATTCTCGACGGATGGGGGAAGGTTGGGAAGAGGGCGAGGTTTCTATGATCGGTTGCTGAAGTTCTTCCGCGGCCGGAGCTATGGAGTCGCCTTTGATTTTCAGATGCTTCCGCAAATTCCCCGAGAGGGTCACGACGTTGAACTGACGGGTGTGATCACCCCATCGGGTTGTCGATTTGTACCGTCGGGTGTTGCATTGAAACATGGTCACTGAATCCTGGATTTTCGCGGTCGGAGGCGTGCTGACCGGCACGGGGTTGGCCTATGTCATCTACCGCTTTCGCGAGCGGGCCTTGCGTGCCGAATTGTCGATCCGGGAGCGGGAACGGGCCGATCAATCTCGCAAGGAGACCGAGGCCCTCCGCGTCGAGGTGCGTCTGGCAGCTCAGCAAGATCTCAGTCGTTGGCGAGCCGATCAGGACCGGGATCTGGAATCTGAGCGTTCACGTCTGGGGGGTACAGAATCCCGCTTGGCCGAGCGGGAGGCGTCGGTAGGACGTCAGATGGAGCGATTGGTTACGCAGCAAGACGACGCACGCCTGAGGTCGGAGGCCCTCGATGTGACTCGAGCGCAATTGGACCAAGATCGTCTCGAGATCCGGCGGTTGTCTGAGGAGCGCAAGAGTCAATTGGAGTCGCTGTCTGGTCTCAGCGCCCTCGAGGCCCGAACGCTGTTGCTGAAGGAGGTCGAACAGGACTCTTCCCGTGACGCCGCCAACCTCAGTCGACACATCCTCGAAAACGCGAAGAACGGTGCCGAGCAGCAGGCTCGGCGCATTATCGCCACGGCCATCCAGCGCTACGCCGGTAAGCACACCTACGAGACCAGCACGGCCACCGTGGCCTTGCCGACCGAAGAAATGAAGGGTCGGATCATTGGCCGCGACGGGCGCAACATCCGTTCTTTCGAGAACGCCACGGGCATCACGGTGCTGGTGGATGACACGCCCAATGCGGTGGTGCTCTCCGGTTTTGATCCAGTCCGGCGCGAAGTGGCGCGGCAGTCCATGGAACGACTGATCCTCGACGGCCGCATCCACCCGACCCGTATCGAGGAGGTGGTCGCTGCAGTCACAGTTGAGATGGATGACTTTATCCTCCGCAAGGGCGAGGACGCGGTCTACAAGGCTGGCCAATCGGCGGTCCATCCGGAGGTGGCCAAAATGCTGGGTCGGTTGCATTTCCGGCACAGCTACTCTCAGAACGTCCTCGAGCATTCCCTGGAGGTGGCTCATCTCTGCGGTCTGATGGCTGCAGAACTGGGAGAGGACATCCAGGCAGCCAAGCGATCTGGCTTGCTTCACGACATCGGCAAGGCCATGTCCCATGAGATCGAGGGGCCGCACGCTAAGGTGGGAGCCGATTTCCTCAGGCGTTTCAATGAGTCTGGTGCGGTTGTGAACGGGGTTGCTTCGCATCACGAAGAAGTCCCGCATGAAAATGCACTGGGCATCCTCGTAGCGGCCGCCGATGCGATTAGTGCCACTCGCCCGGGTTCCCGAAGCGAAGGCATGACCACCTACCTCCAGCGCTTGGAGAACCTCGAGCGCATCGCCTTCGAGTTTCCTGGAGTGGAGCGGGCCTTCGCTATCCAGGCCGGTCGTGAACTGCGGGTGGTGGTGAAGCCGGAAGAAGTCGATGACCATTCCTCTTTGCGGATGGCGCGTGATCTGGCTCGCCGCATCGAGGAGGAATTGCTCTATCCCGGGCAAATTCGCATCACAGTGGTCCGTGAGACCCGCTGCGTTGAATACGCCAAGTAGGCGTGGATAACGCTCCGGCGGTTCTAGACGGAAAACATATTTGCAATCTAGGTGCCCTGTGATGGGGTCGCGCCATGATCCGAGCCCTCCGTGCTATCGGTCTTGCCTGCATGAGTGCCACCGTTTTTTCCCAGATCCCTGACAATCTTGTGGTCGAGGGAATCCCGCCGATTCCCATCGCATTGAAGCGCGATGCCTCCCGATACCTGGAGTTTCGAACTGCGGCCTTTGCCTCATGGCATCCCACCCGCCGGGAGATGCTCATCGGTACCCGGTTTTCCGATACCCTCCAACTGCATGCCGTCGCTCAGCCCGGTGGGGCTCGCCGCCAGTTGACCTTTTCGACGGAGCCAGTGGCCGGAGGGCAGTTCGAGCCCCGTCAGGGGCGCTTTATCGTCTTCAGTCAGGATGTCGGAGGAGGAGAATTCTACCAGTTGCACCGGCTCGATTTGGCGGAGGGTAAGACGACGTTGCTCACCGACGGCCGCAGCCGCAATGGCAACGCTCGCTTCTCCAAGGACGGCCGCTGGCTCTTTCACAATTCGACCCGCCGCAACGGCCGCGACACCGACGTCTGGCGGTTGGATCCTCTCCGGCCTGAATCGGCCGAGATGGTTTTCCAAGTTTCTGGCGGCGGTTGGGCGGTGCTCGATGTGCACGACGACGGATCCCGGGTGCTGCTGCAAAACCGGCGTTCCATTACTGACAGTGAATTGCACCTGCTGGATGTCGCCACGCGGACGCTCTCGAGGCTCACGCCAGCCAGTCAGCGGGTCGTCTCGTATGACTCCGCGCAATTTTCCCGAGACGGCCGGAGCGTGTTTGCGACGACGGACCTGGATTCGGAGTTTCTTCGCCTTGTCCGGATCGATGTAGCCAGCGGCGGCCTCACTCCTTTGGGGAGCAATACTCCAAAGTTGCCGGCCTGGGACGTCGAGGCGTTCGAGGTGTCTCCCGACGGTGAGCAACTGGCTTTTGTTTCCAATGAAAACGGGTCTAGTCGTTTATCGCTCCTGAAATTGAGCTCCGGGAAGGTCCGGGCCGTGTCCGGTATTCCGGCCGGGGTGATGACCGGTTTGGAGTGGCATGAGAATGGTCGAGATTTGGGTTTCAGCTTGGCTCACGCCCAGTCTCCCTCCGACGCCTACTCGGTGGACGTCAAAACCGGCCGCCTGACTCGCTGGACCGAGAGCGAGACCGGTGGGTTGCCGGCAATCGCATTCCGTGAGCCAGAGTTGATCACGATCCCGAGTTTCGACCAGTTGAAGGTCAGCGCGTTTGTCTATCGTCCGGATTCCTCGCGGTTCCCGGGGAAGCGGCCGGTGGTGGTGATTATCCACGGCGGCCCCGAATCCCAGTCGCGGCCCGGATTCATGGCTCGCTACAATTACTTCCTCAATGAGTTGGGCATCGCATTGGTCGTTCCCAATGTGCGCGGATCGGCCGGCTACGGAAAACGGTTCCTCACGCTAGATGACGGTTTCCTGCGTGAGGATTCAGTCAAGGACATCGGCGCGTTTCTTGATTGGATCGGGACCGATGCGGGGCTCGATCCATCTCGCGTGTCGGTCATGGGGGGGAGCTATGGCGGCTACATGACGCTGGCCTCCTTGGTGCATTTCAGCGATCGACTGCGGTGCGGTGTGGA
>Ga0114969_10004446_pt1 | contig 11075 bp, 2 predicted proteins | sample M_130807_MF_Meta_FD_87316 | JGI IMG/M metagenome (GOLD analysis project Ga0114969, IMG submission 87316) | Freshwater microbial communities from Lake Montjoie, Canada to study carbon cycling - M_130807_MF_MetaG | ecosystem: Environmental > Aquatic > Freshwater > Lake | place: Lake Montjoie...
CGCCGGCATTCAAAGCGAAGTTCCGGCGTGCCGACGCCAGGGCGTGCGGGCTCATGTCGAGATCGGTCACCGCCTTGGCCCCGCCCCGCGCCGCGTGCACCGAGAAACCGCCGCTGAAGCTGAACACGTTCAACACCGAGGCCCCCGCCGACAACGCGCCGATCCGCCGCCGGTTCTCGCGTTGGTCGAGGAAGAATCCCGTCTTCTGGCCGCGCACGACGTCCGCCTCGAACCTCAGTCCGCATTCGTGGAACAGGACGACGTCCGACGCCGCGTCGCCGAACAAGGTCTGGCCGTCGCTCCGGCCCGACGTTGCCGCCACGACCTGCAGGTTGCGGCTCAACCGCAACACCAGCCGCGCGCACCCGGTGGCCGCGCGGATCTGACCGACGAGATCCAGTCCGGGCAAGGCATCGGCACCACCTTCCAGCGAGGCGAGCCACCCGGCGGCGTAGAGCTTGAGAACCGCGGTGTCGCCATAGCGGTCGAGCACGAGCCCGGGCCATCCGTCGCTCTCGCCGTTCACCAGCCGGTAGCCGTCGGTATCGGGCCCGAACAGCGGCGTGCGGCGACCGATGGACGCCTCCAGTCGCGCGCGCCACCAGGCGGCGTCCACCGTCGCCGGCTTGCCCGTGTGGAGCATCCGGAGGCGGATCGGCGAATCGGGATCGAACAACCCGAAACCGAGGAACCGATCCTCGCGGTCGTAGACGAATGCGAGGTCGCCGGTGCGGCCGGGACGGTTCTGTTCGCGGAGTTTGTCCGAGTAAACCCACGGATGCCCGGAGCGGACCATGGCCTCGGCGGTGGCGGTCAGGCGCACGCGGAGACGCGGCGCCGGCGGGGTGGCGGTGGTGGGATTCACGCCTGCAACGAGGCCAGTACCTCGGGGTCCCGCACGTCCACCCAACGGCCCTCGATCGCCAGTCCGGCGACCGTGCGCCCCGACGCCACCATCGCGCCGATCGCGTCGGTGAGCTCGTACTCGCCCCGCGGCGAGCGCTCCAGACGCGCCATGAATTCGAACACCACGGGTTGGAAAATGTAGATGCCGGCGTTGTACCACGCGGGTTGCCCGGGCTTCAGCCAACCGGTCGCCCGCAGTTCGTCCAGTTGCGCGGCCGAGGGCTTTTCCACCAACCGGGTGAGATTGAACCCGGCGTCGAAGAAATTGAGCCCTCCCTTGGTGACGTCTTCGCCCTCGGTCACCGTCAGCAGGCCGCCGAAGTTGCCGCCGCGCCACCGTGCCAGCATCCGCTGGTAGGTGTCGGGCTTCACGAGGATGTCGCCGTAGGTCAGCAGGAAGTCGTCGTTGCCCACGAAGGCGCGCGCCGGTTCCGCCGCCTTGCCGGTCCCGTCCTGCACTTCCTGCCGCACGTACGCGACGCGCGCGCCGAAACGCGAACCGTCGCCGAAATACCCCTCGATCACCTCCGCGTGCCATCCCGTGACGATGCACACGTCGCGGATCCCCGCGGCCACGAGTCCCTCGAGGATGTGCTCGAGGATCGGTCGCCCCTGCACCTTCAGCATGGGCTTCGGCACCTCGTTGGTGAGGTCGCGCATGCGCGTTCCTTTGCCGGCCGCAAGTATGACGGATTTCATCGTTGTCTCATGGCGCCCGCGAACCCGCGGACACCGTCGTCGACGCTAGCCGTCCCACGCCGGCGTTGTCGACTGCGGCGCCGGGGAGCGGGCCTTCGTCGCCCCGCTCCCCATCCACCCATCACGGCCTCGACCGCACGCGGAAGTAGCGCCATGGATACGCGGCCGAACTCCGGTCCATCAGCGTGAAGATCGACTGGTCGGCCACGAAGTCCTGCAACGGTTGCCAATCCACCAGATCGACCGATCCATCGAGCGCGTACCGCCCGCCCGCCTGGCCCTTGAAGCGGAAACTTACCTCCCCGGCCGTTTCACGGCGCGGCAGGTTCAAGCCGATGTGCAGGGGCTTCACCCCGATCCGGAACGTCGTCGTCGCCGACGCCGGCGGCACGTAGTCGTCCGTCACCACCACCGTGAACACGTCCGGTCCCGGGGCATCCCCCGCGCCCGGCACCCAGGTGAACCGCCCCGTCGCCGCGTCGATCTTCGCCGAGGCCGAGGCCCCCGGCGCGATCCCGAAGGACAACGCCTGCGGCGGCAGGTCGTTGTCGACCGCCTGCACCGAGAACTCCACCAGGTCGCCCTCGTAGACCACGCGGTCCTTCACCGGCGTCACCAGCGGCGGGGAGTTCACCTTCGTCACCGTCACGCGCACCGGGATGGTGTCGGTGTACGCCGGGGAACCCTGGTCGTTCACCTCGATCGCGAACGTGTAGTCCGCGCCGCCCTGGGCTTCCGTCGGCGTCCAGCCGAAGAGGCCCGTCGAGGCCCCGATCGACGCGCCCGCGGGCACCGTGCCCACCAGGCGGTACCGGAACGGATTCCGCGGCAGGTCCGCATCGTCGGACGTCGCCGTGAACCGCAGCAGGTTGCCTTCGGCGACCGAGAATTCCGTCGCCGGCAAGACGAGACGCGGGGCCGAGTTCACCTCGCGCACGACCACCCGGAACGCCCGTTGCGCCGACAGCGGCGGCGTGCCGCTGTCCGTGACCGAGACGATCCCGTTCACCGTCGCCGGTCCGTCGGACTCGCCCGTCTGCCACGTCACGCGGCCCGTCGAACCGTCCACCACCATGCCCGCCGGTCCCTGCACCAGTCGGTAGGTCAGCGTGTCGCCCGGCAAATCCTGGTCGCCGCCACGGAGCGCGAACTCGACCCGCCCGCCCTCGTCGACCGACTGGTCCGGCACCGCTTCCAGCGTCGGCGGCGAATTGCCCGTCACCAGGGCGATGGTATCCGGCGTGCCCGGAGCCGGCTCCGCGTTGCCCGCCGCGTCCTTGGCCACGCTGTAGAAGGCGTAGCGCCGGCCCGCCGCGCCCTGTTAGAAGGCCGAGGAATCCCGCGTGCCCGCCAACCACCGCACGAACGGCGCGCCGTCGGCGGAGACATAGATGTCGAACGACGCCACGCCGCTGCCCTGCGCGTCGTCCTGGCCGGCCCAACGCACCGCGATCAACGCGGGGACGGTCGGCGGCAGCGCGGCGACCTGGCTCGTCGGGGCCGTCGTGTCCGGCACCGACTCGTCGCGGCGATAGACCAACCGGTAACTGCCGGCCGAATCGAGATCGAGCAGGTGCAGGTTGAACTCGCGGATCGGGCGGTGCCCCATCCCGATGAAAGTCCGGTCCGTCACCCAGACGTTGGTCCCGACCGCGACCTCGGAATTGTCGGGCCGCAGCACCTTGAACAGCCGGAATTTCCCGGCCGCCGGATCGGGCACCCGCAGGTAGGCCCAACCGGACGGCATCGGCGCCGTGAGGACGACCTCGAGGTCGTCCGCGGTCGGCGGACCGTCGTTCGTCGCCGTGCGCACCGCGGTCACCGGCGCGATGGTGCCGTTGCTGAGATACAACGTGTCCGGCAGGTCGTCCGGGGCATCCGGGACGTCGTTGACGAGGAAGTCCGGCAAGCCGTCCGCCAACGCCCGGTCCGCTTCCACCTGGTGGATCATCTCGTGGATTTCCACGCCGGCGAACACCGACGCGCCCCGCTCGCCGAACCGGTCGTCGTGCACCAGCGTGGCCTGGTAGTCGACGAACAGGCCCTGCAACGAGGACTTCAGCAGCCAGCGCCCGATGCCGATCTTGCCCGGCCCGATGTCGCCGAAATCCGCCGTGAGCGCGGGCACCAGCGGTTTGCCCGCGACCTCGGTGGCGATGATGTCGAAGTTGACGAGCAGGCCCTTCACGTTGTCGACGATCCGCGGCTGGCCCGACGTGATCGAGACGTTGCGGGCCATGCCGTTGCCCTCGTTCGCCACCATCACGCCGAGGACGAAGGGAACCGCCGGTTCCGTCTCGGGCGTGAACGGGTCGTCGCCGAACACGTCGCGTTGGTGGAAATACTTCAGGCGGAGCTTCGCGTTCGGGTACACGCGGACGGGTCCGGGGGTGAACTCCGCGGTTTTCACCACGTTGCCCACGCGGTAGGACATGAAGCCTCCCACGAGATAATCGGTCGTCTCGGTCGGCGCCGCCTCGTCCTTCGGCAGGATCACCCAGCGGGCCGTGCCGGTGGTGTCCGCGGGCAGCGACAGCGCGAGCCCGCCCAGCTGGTAGGTATCCAGGGGCGGCGTGTCCATGGGCTGGAACCGGGTCAATTCGGGATCCAGGATCACGAACCGGTCGTTGGCGAGGTTCCCGAGCCGGTCGAAGATCTGCACCGTCACGCCCAGATCCTCGAGCGGGAGGTCGGTCGATTCGTTGACCACCTCGAGGGTTGCCCCGATGGCCTTGCGGGTCACGACGGCCTGTTGCTCGATCAACAGCTTCACCTGGGCGCAGACGCCGTCGGCACCGGCGGACTGCCGCGCACTGCGGCGGGCCGCGACGACCTGTTGTTGGGCGGCGGCCGCGGCTCGGTCGGACTTCAGGCTGTGCTCGAAGACCACGGTCGGCGCGGCGCCGGGAAGGGGTTGGCCACGGACGCCGAGCGTGCGGACCAACGCGTCGGACAACTGCCGGCCGGAGGCGGATCCGGCGAGGGCGACGTCGCGGCCGGTGACGCGTTGGACGAGGTCGGCGGGCGACGACGCCTCGAAGATGCGGGCGACGGCCTGGCTCTCGGACATGCCGGCGTAGGGATTGTAGGCCAGCAGCGAGGCTTGGGCGCTGGCGGGCGGGTTGCAGATGGCACCGACCAACTCGACGCTGCCACCGACCTTGACGAACTGGGTGCTCTCGCCGACGGCGACGCCGACCTCGCCCTCCGCCTTGAAGACGACGGGTTCCATGCAGGCCTTGCCCTTGAAGCCGGAGTCGGTGCAGCCCTCGACCGACGCCGAGAGGCCGGACTCGAGGCCGACGGCGATCTCCGCGCTGCCGATTTTCTTGGCTTCCTTGTCGAGCGGGCCCTTGGCGGTGATCTCGGCCGATCCCTTCCCGCCGAGGAATCCCTTGGCGGTGAACTTGGCCTCGACGCAGAGCTTCGGGTTCCTGAGGAGACATTCGGTGGAAGCCTTGGCCTTGAGGCTGCCGTTCAGGGCGAGTTCCAGGCCGATCTGGCCCTTCACCTCGGCCTTCGCCTCGGAGAAGCCGGCCACGTTGACGTCGAGCGAGACCGACGCGTCTTTCCCGATCAGCACCTTGCCCTCGATCTCGCCGCCGACCTCGCCCTCCAGCTTGAGGCCGAGGACGGTCTGGCCGTCCACCTCGATGCAGCAGGTGCACATCTTCGCGGCACCGCTGAGCTTGGTCTCGAACTGCAGCACCTTGGCGTAGGTCGGGAGGAGCGTGTTGATGGCGCCGAGGACGGCACCGCGGGCCTCGCCCTTCACGCCGCCTTCGGCCGCGACGCACTTCTCCTGGAAGCCGTCCTTCACGCAGGAGCAATCGTTGGTGCCGGCGTACGACGTGAAACCACGGGTTCCGAAACCGATTTGAAAGCCGTTGCCACTGCCACCGCCGGGACCGCCCCGGCCGCCGAATATCGGGACCAGCGGGTCGAGCCAACCGAGGGGATCGCGCGCCAAGGTGACGCCGGTCAGCGGCGGGCAGACGCCGAGGTCGATGACCGCGACTGGCGCGTAGTAGGCGACGCCGAACCGTCCGCAGACCAGTTCCCACTGGATGCCGATCGACGGCTTGGAGCACCCGGCGGCACTTCCCGAGGCCTTGCCCGCGCGGTTGTTGGCAACGACGGCACCCGCCGCGCCCTCGCGGATCCGCGTGAACACCACCGGCACCGTCAGGGTGCTCTTCGCCGGCAACACCCCGAGGTCGTCCGCCAGGGTGCGCACCGACCACGTCGCGCCCGACTCCAGGCCCAGCTTCACGTCCTGGGCGGCGATGAGTCCCTGGTTCGTGATCTTCAGGTCCACCTGGTATTCGTCGGCGGTGACGTGGGTGAGGTCGATCGAACTCGGCTCGATGGTCACCACCGGGACCGGGACCGTGGTTTCGAACACCGTTTCCAACCGGATGGTCGCGTGCTCCTCGACGTCGATTTCCTCGACCTTCCAGTTGTAGCGGACCAACTGCGTGCGGAGGAAGCCGGTGAACTCGTTCGTCTTGCCCGCGCCGACCGCGACCGTCTTCTTGTAGCCATCGTGTTTCGGGGCGCTCAACTCGAGGTTGTACGTGCCTTCGCGCACGCCCGGCAGCGTCAGGGTCCCGTCGGGCCCGGTGACGCCCGAGTAGAGCGTCCCGCCCGTGTAGACGTCGCTCAGCACCACCGCCACGTTGGCCACCCGGACGTTGTTCGGCCCGTAGTACGTCAACTCGTCCTCCGCCAGCACCCGCACGTCGCCCGTGGCGTCGGACACGTGCCGGAACACGAACGGCACCGCCACCCGCGCCAGATCGTTCCCCAGCGCGAAGCGCCCCTCGAACACCTGCAGCGGCACCGTCGCGTCCGGCGTGAGCAGGAACGTGATCTTCCGGGTCTCGCCCGGCGCGAGCGACGGATACGGCGCGGGCGTCGCCGGCCGGAACCACGGCAGGCCCGGCAACGTCAGGTCGATCGGCCCGGAATCCGCCCCGCCGGTGTTCGAAACCTCGATCTCGACCACGGCCTGTTTGCCGCGCACCACGCCGGATTCGATCGACGCCGGGTTCACCACCAACCGCGGCACGGGCAACTCGACGTTGTACTGGATGCCCACGCGGATCTCCGCGCCCTCGGAACTCAGGAACCGCACGGTGAACACGCCCGTCGCGTCGCGCTCGTCGAGCGACGAGACGTCGATCGTGGCGGTGGCCGTCGCCCCGGCCGCAAGGTCGGCCGGCGGTTTCACAACGACGGCGAGGCCGGAGGCGGCCTGCACCTCGGCGCTGAGGGCGGACAATGGCCGGTCGTTGACGTTGACGAGGTCGACCGTCAACCGGTTGGTCCTGCCCGGCACCACCAGCGCGAACTGGTTCACCGGGGTCGCGCGCAACCCGAGCAACTCGAACTGGTCCTGGGTCGCCGCCGTCGGCACGCCCGGATGGGAAGCGCCGATCTCGTACTTCCCGTATTCGCCGGGCACCGGTGTGAACACCGTGGCGAACCGTCCGTCGGCGTCGGTCAGCGCGGAGACCACGCGTTCCGTGCCGCGCACGCGGATGTGGATGTTCACCAATTCCGACGAGGCCGGGGTCCCGTTCAGGCGGCGCGCCGATCCCGCCAACGGCACCGGGGTCCCCGACGGCGCGACGGTCACCGGCGTCTCCACCGTCGCCGCATAGGCCGGGGCCACCGTGGTCGCGGCCGGCGCCACCGCCACGTTGTTGTTCTCGAGCGTCTCCAGCACCGCGTCGGTGGCGTCCACCACCACGATCACGTGGTACGCGCCCGCCTGCAGGGGCAACCGCCGCGACAACGTCCGGTCGAATGCGTCGCCCGGCTGCATCGTCCCCGCGAACGGCGTCTCGTCCAACAGCAGGTCGCCCGCGTCCAGCACCGTGTCCGACGACAGGTAGACGCGCTGCACGATCGTACCGGTGAACGCCGCGAACCCCTGGTTGCGGATCTTGTACCCGAACGCCGCGAGGTCGCCGGTCGCGCCGGAATCGGGCGCGCGCAATTCCGCCACCACCAGATCCGGCAGCTGGGCGTCCGTCACCGTGAACGCGGCGCTGGCCGTCGCGAATCCCGCCGAGGTCGCCGTCAGCGTCACCGGCTTGTTCCCGTCCGCCACGCCGTCGTCCAGCGTCTGCACCGGGAATGCCGCGCCTTTGTCCCCGGTCCGGATGGTCACCGTGGCCGGCACCGCCGCTTCCCGGGCGTCCGACACCGACAGGTTCACCACCAGATCCACGTTGGTGTCGGTGTTCCGCGTCACCACCGCGGTGAATGCCGGCGACCGGCCCTCGCGCGCCAAAGTCGAACCGAGGTTCAGCCGCAGGGTGGGCCCGTCGTCGTCGCGCACCTCCACCACCGCGGGTGCCGCCGTCGCCAACGTCGCGCCGGTCTGCGAATCCACCACCCAGCCGCTCACCGTCACCGACCGGTTCCCGTTGACCACCCGGTCGTTGATCGCCGTCACCGGGAATCCCGCTTCCAACGCGTTCGCCGGTATCACCACGGTCGCCGGCACGTAGATCGCCGCGCCGTCGCTGCTCGCCAACCGCACCGTCAGTTGCCGCGGCGTCGCCTTCGCGCGCCGCACCGTTCCCGCCGCCGCCGGCCCGTCCGCCTCGCTCACCGAGCCCGGCTCCACCCGCACCACGATCCCCGGATCGTCGTTGTCCAACACGGTCAACCCCGCCGTCGCACCCGTGATCCCCGGCGCCGATGCCGTCACCCCCGACGGACGCGGCCCGTCCAACCGGTCGTTGTCCGCCGCCAACAACGCGAACGTCGCCGACGCCTGCCCCGCCGGGATCGTCACCGTCGCCGGCGGCACCAGATCGGTCGTCGCCGCCGAGATCACCACCTGCAACGCCGCGTCCACCGGACCGTTCCGGCGCACCGTCGCCGGCATCGTCAGTCCTTCCGCCAGGGTCGTCCCCGACAACTCCAGCGACAACGCCACCCGGTCGGCGTCGAGCACCGTCACGTCGGACGACATCCCGCCGAAACCGGCGGCGGACGCCGACAGCGTCACCACTTTCGGCCCCGTCACCGCGGGGTTGCGGAGGACGGCCACGGCGACGTCCGCGCCGGATTGCCCGGCGGGAATCTGGACCGACGCCGGCGGGTTCAACCGGCCGGCATCGCCGGTACCCAGGGTCACCGCGAGCGCCGCGTCCACCGGACCCGAACGCGTGACCCGAATCCTGAAGACCGGCGGCACCACGTCCTCCGCCACCGAGTCCGCGCCGACGGCCAACGCGACTTGCAACGGCACGCGCGACGCGGGATCCGAAAGGCCGAGGTTGTTGGACTCGTCCGATTCGACCACCTGCGAGCCGGCGTCCGCGGCCACGGTGAACCGGACGTCGCCGGAGAACTCGAGCGGGATCGGCACTCGGTTGGTGCGGGTGACCGACCCGCCGGCGGGGATGGGATCCGCGGCGGGGACGTTGGCGAGCCGCCGCAGGGCGGCGGGATCGGCGGCGGTGGCCACGCTCACCGTGTCGATCCACGGCGGCACGGCGTCCGCCTTGCCGCGGTTGGTCACCACGTACACCAACTCCACCGTGCCACCCGGCGGCGCGATCACCGGCACCGTCACGGACAGGACCGCGAGGTCGGGCAACGGCGGCACATCCAGCCGGAAGGCCGCGCTCGTCGCCTGGTTGTTGGTCTCGTCCGATTCGCCCACGTCGCCCCCGGCGTCCGTCGCGATCGCGAGCGTGTGGTCGCCCGCGCGCGTCTGGTCGGACAACGGCACGACCGGCGCGGCGGACTGGGTGTACGAGGCACCCGGCGCGAGGGCCCCGGCGCCCGGCCGCGGTTTCGGCGGCAACACCTGCGTCCCGCCGGGCCCGGACAACACGAGCCGGTCGAGCCATGCGCCCACCGCCGCGCCGTTGCCACGGTTCTTCACCACCCACTCGAACGACATCGGTTTGCCGAAGGTGCCCGGCGATGCCGACACCGATTCCACGACGAGATCGGGCGCCGTCACCACGAACGACGACGGCGTCGCGAAGACGTTGTTCGCGGGATCACCCGTCTCGAAGACCTGGTCGTCCGCGTCCGTCGTCACCACCAGCCTGCGGCTCCCCGCAAGCGTCGGCGGCAGGATCACCTGCTGGGTCCGCGTCACGGTCGCGCCGGGGTCCAGCGGGGATTGGATCACCAGGCTCGACAATGCCACGGGCGACGTCCCGTCCTCGGCCGTCAGGACCAGCGTCTCCCTCCAGGGCGCGACGGCCCGGGTGGATCCCGCGTTGGTGACCGTCCACACGAATGCCGCGGGCTGGCCCGCCGGCACCGTTGCCGGCACCGTCGCGTCCGTCACCGCCAGATCGGCGGGGGGAGGACGCGTCACGGAAACCGCGGCGGAGGCACCGGTGTTGTTCGCCTCCGCGGCCTCCACGCGTTGGAGTCCGGAATCGGCGCGCACCACGAAGTAGAACGTTCCGGGCGTGTTCTGCCCGCCGAGCGGCACCGTGACGGTCGCCGTGTTCGTGTACCGTTCGCCCGGTGCCAATGCCGCGGGGATCGGGACCGTCGCCAGGGTCGTCCCGCCGTCCGTGCCCGGACCGAACTGCACTGCGTCCATCCAACCGCCCGGCACCGCGGCTCCGCCCGCGTTCCGCACGATCCAGGTCACGTCCACCGCGTCGCCGTACGCCAGCGTCGCGGGCGCCGACACCGAGTCGACCACGAGGTCCCCGATCAGCAGGTCGAGCGGCACGCCGGGCGACACGTTGTTCGCCTCGCCCGTCCCCTCGTCCACCTGCAGCGTGGTGTCGACCCGCACGAACAGGTACACCCGCCCCGTCAGGCCCAACGGCGGGACCACCGTCAATTGCCGCGTCGCCGTCGCGCCCGGCGCCAACGGGTCCGCGACCGCAAGCCTGCCGATCTCCTGCGCGCCGTAGGCAATCGGGTCGCGGTTCATCAACACCGTTTCCACCCAAGGGCCCGACGCCTTCGTCTCGCCCGTGTTGCCGGTGTGCCATGTCATCGCCAGCGGTTGCCCACCCACGGCGGGCGACGCGAAGGACGGCGCATCCACGACCAGGTCGGGATACCGCGGTTGGGACAGGGGCGTGGCCAGGAAGTCCACCGTCTGCACCGACCCGTCCGCGACGCGCACCACCGGTGCCACCGGATCGAACCCGAGCGGGATCAGGCCGGCGACGTCGAGCGACCACGTGCCCGCGGACACGTCCATGGAATACCGCCCGTCGGCATCGGTCGCCGCGCCCCGCACGACGCGCGCGAGCAGCGGGCTGCCGGGGCTGTCGTCGGGCGGGACCAGCGAGTCGCCCGGCACGACCTCGAGCGGTTGGCTGGGGCTGGACCACAGGAGCCTGGCCACGGCAGCGCTGCCCGTGTCGAACATCTCCATCCTCAGGGCGTGGCGTTTGCCCGCCTCGAGCGCGATCGAGCCGATGTTTTCGGTCGCGCCGTGCACCGTCCAGTTGTTGACG
>Ga0114969_10004448_pt1 | contig 11073 bp, 11 predicted proteins | sample M_130807_MF_Meta_FD_87316 | JGI IMG/M metagenome (GOLD analysis project Ga0114969, IMG submission 87316) | Freshwater microbial communities from Lake Montjoie, Canada to study carbon cycling - M_130807_MF_MetaG | ecosystem: Environmental > Aquatic > Freshwater > Lake | place: Lake Montjoie...
GAGCTCGGGCGTGATCGCCGTGAACTTCGACCTCATCGCCGGACCTTGGGCCGGGAAGACGGACCTGTCAACGATCGGCGATCCGACCGGGCACGCCCCCCCCGGCGCGGCCGGTCAGAGGAGCGTACCCGACAGGATCATGTTCGCGACGGTGAAGTAGATCGTGATGCCGCTCACGTCGACGAGAGTGGCCACGAAGGGCGCCGAGGCGCTGGCCGGGTCGAAGCCGAGCCAGCGCAGCAGGAACGGGAGCATCGATCCGGCCATGGTGCCCCAGAGGACGACGCCGATCAGGCTCAACGAGACGGTGATCGCGATCAGCAAGTAGTGCTCGCCGTAGGCGTTCATCAGGCGCCCCCAGACGAGGATCCGCACGAAGCCGATCGCCGCGAGGATCAGGCCAAGGCTCAGCCCGGCCAGGAATTCGCGGCGCACGACGCGCCACCAGTCGCGCAGGCGGAGTTCGCCGAGCGCCATCGCGCGGATCACGAGCGTCGTCGCCTGGGAGCCGGAATTGCCACCGCTCGAGATGATGAGGGGCACGAAGAGGGCGAGCACCACCGCACGGGCGATGTCTTCCTCGTAGGACTTCATGGCCGTCGCGGTGAGCATCTCGCCGATGAAGAGGGCGGCGAGCCAGACCGCGCGCTTGCGGATCATCGCTGGCAAGCCGATCTCGAGGTAGGGCGCGTCGAGGGCTTCGGTACCGCCGATCTTCTGGATGTCCTCGGTCGCCTCCTCCTCGACGACGTCGACGATATCGTCGACGGTGACGATGCCCTTCATCCGGCCATCGGAGTCGACGACCGGCATCGCCGTCAGGTCGTGCCGGGCGAAGAGCCGGCCCACGCTCTCCTGGTCCATGTCCGCCGGCACCGTGACGACGTCGATGCGCATGATGTCGCGCACCGGCTGCGTTCCGCGCGCGGCGAAGAGTTCGCGGAAGGATACGACTCCCAGGATGCGCTGCTCGGCGTCGAGGACGTAGGTGTAGTAGATGGTCTCGATGTCCTCGCGGGCCTGACGGCGCAGGTAGGTGATGGCCTCGTCGACGGTCATCTCCGGCCGTACCCGCGCGTAGCGCGGGCTCATGAGACCGCCGGCCTTGTCCTCGGCGTACGCGAGCAGGGCCTGCACCTCGCGCATCGTCGGGGCGTCGAGGAGCGAGAGCAGCGGGTCGCGCTCCTCCTCCGCGGCCTCCTGCACGAGGTCGACGACGTCGTCGGGGGCGAGTTGTCGCAGCCAGGAGCGGCGCTCGAGGGGTGGCAGATCGAGCAGGAGTTCGGCCTGGTCGCGCGAACTCAAGGAGAAGAAGAAGTCCTCGGCGACCGGGCGCTCGAGCATCCGGAAGCCCTCCATCCGGGCGGACGGGTCGAGCAGCTGCCAGGCCTCGGCTAGTTCGTCGGGTGACAGTCGCTCGTCCGTCGGACGGTGATCGAGGGTCTCCTCCACCCGAGAGGGCATGACATACGCGGCACGGCTGCGAAACCCGGATGCCCGGCGATCAGCATCGGCGGAGGCGGTCGGAGGCTTCGGGCGAACCCGCTGTCCGACCGGTCGCTCCGCCGCCGCGGACGCCGGTCAGCGCAACTCGCTCAGCACCCAGGCCGCGGTGTCCTCCGGCAGCTCGGGCACCAAGCGCAGGAACTCCTCGACGTCGTGGCCCACGACCTCCGCACCGAGATTCCTGCACAGGAACTCGTGGTAGTGCGCGGCGACGCGCTCCGAGAGCAGACCGCAGCGCTTGAGCGTCGGGATCACGAAGCCCTGGACCGGCCCCATGCGCCGGCCCCGGGCCGGCTTGTCGCCGATCTCGGGCAACTCGCGCTGCAGGCAGGCGAGCATCTCCATCGGGTCGATCCCCGCCTCCGTCCAGACCCGCAGGACCGCGGCGAAGAGGGTCTCGGGGCTGCGGTTGTCGATGAGCGTCCGCGCCGCAGAGAGGGCGAAGTCCTCGAGGTCCCTGAGCTGCGCCTCGCCGAGCAGTGGCACGCAGCGATCCACGTACTGCACGCCATAGGCGTGATGCCGGGATTCGTCTCGGGCGACGTAGGTCAGGACGTCGCGCAGCAGCGGCTCCTGCGTGAGCGCGCGCATGTCGCGGAAGCTGTAGAGCGCCAGGCCCTCGACGACGATCTGCATGCCGACGAGCTTCTTCAGCCAGTCGTCGGTCTCCAGCGTCGCGTCGAGGACGCTCTTGAGGGCCGGGGCGATCGGCTGCACCTCGTCGAGTTTCTGGATGTAGCGGGCGAAGACCTCGACGTGGCGTGCCTCGTCCATCGTCTGGGTCGCCGCGTAGAACTTCGCGTCGGTGTGCGGCACCGCGTTGACGAGTTGAGCGGCCACCATGAGGGCGCCCTGTTCGCCGTGCAGGAAGTTGCTCAGCCTGAACCCGGCCGTCCGCCGGGTGATGTTCCAGCGCAACTCGTCGTCGAGGCCCTTCCAGTAGGAGGTGCGCTCGATCGGGAGCGGCGAGCCGAGTGGCGTCGTCGCGAAGAGGTCGCGGTCGATCGGCCGGTCCCAGTCGATGTCGCGCTCCGCGACCCACTGGGCCTCGGTCGCCTTGTGGTAGAGGCTCCGCAGTTCCTCTACGTCGGGGTCGTAGTTCCACTGGTAGACGACCTTCATCGCCGTATCGAGGCCCGGCTCCTCGGTTCCCGTCGTCAGCTGGAATTCGCTCATTCTGGTACTCCGTCGTCGGTCGGCGGCTGGGCACGACGCCCGCCCCGGTTTCGCTCGGTTCCCAGCCGCGGCGCCGTCTTCGCCACGGCTCGCATCGGCTCGCCGAGCCGGTCGATCACCTGGTCGAGGGCCTCGATCGCCGCCGCGGACTGGCCCGCCTCGAGCGCCGCGAGGCAGAGGTCCATCCCCGGCACGAATCGCGCCGGGTCGCTGCCGAGTCGCTCGTTGGTCTCGCGAATCGGGTGCCCGGGGCGACGAATCTCAGCACCGTCCGAGCCCCGTCAGCACGTCGCGGCCCACGTCGGGCCGGTCGGTCACGATGCCGTCGACACCGAGGCGCAGCAGGCGTTCCATCTCGGCCGGATCGTCGATCGTCCAGACGTGGACTTCGAGCCCGACGTCGTGCGCGGCGGCGACCGAATCCGCAGTCACGAGCTGCTTCCCCCCCCAGGCGGGAGGAATCTGCAAGGCGACACCGGGCGGGCAATATTCGGCGAGCCGGCCGCTTTCGAACCGGTCGAAGAATTCCAGGACGTCGGCCACCGAGGAACTCGTCCGAGCGCCGGGTGCGGCGCGCCGGATGGCGGCCATGATCTCCGGAGACTCCGCGGCGAGCAGCACGCGCTCGCGGGCCGTCGCCCGGTCGAGGTCGCCAAGGACCGCCCCGACGATGTCCGGCTCGGCCTGCTTGATCTCGATGTTGAGTGGCGCGTCCGGAAGCGCGTCGAGCAGTTCGGCGAGCGTGGGAACTCGGATCCCCCGCCCGCGGAAGGGATGCACCCCTTCGGCGCTCGCGAAGCGGTAGCCCGCGTCGAGGCGGCGCAATTCGGCGAGCGTCGTGCGTCTGACCTCGCCCGTGCCGTCGGTGGTGCGGTCGAGCGTCGGATCGTGGAGGACCACGATCGCCCCGTCGGCCGTCGCGTGCACGTCGAGTTCCAGGTGATCGGCGCCGGCGGCGAGACCGCCCCGGAAAGCCTCGAGCGTGTTCTCGGGGGCGAGCGCCGAGCCGCCGCGATGGGCGAACAGGCGCGGGCGAGGTGCCATCCGTCCCATGTGATCCGGCCGGATAGCATGGCCCGAGTCGCGGGCGAACTCGCCCGCGGTTGACATACGACTTCGTATGTGGGAAACGAGGCTTCCACATACGAATTCGTATGTCCAAGGAGGATCAGCCCGATCATGGACCATCGCATCGAAATGCCCCTGCCGCCTGGCGGACCCCTCGAGTTCGTGCCGGGGGGCGCGCCCACCGCGTTCAACTGGGAGTACCCGGACGACCGGGAGCACCTCGCCACCCTCTACGAAAAGTCGAAACTCCTGCAGTGGAACGCGACGACCGACATCGACTGGTCGATCGACGTGGATCTGGAGCGCAACCCGCCGGGCTTCACGCCCGAAATCTTCAACCTGCTGACGCGGCCGCCGAAGCCCTTCGACAACAAGATGCTGCTCGAGTTCAAGACGCATCGCACCGCCTGGATGCTCTCCCAGTTCATGCACGGAGAGCAGGGAGCGCTGGTCGCGACAGCGGCGCTCGCGAGCGCGGTGCCCGATCTCGACGCGAAGTTCTACGCCTCGCAGCAGGTCGCGGACGAGGCGCGTCACGTCGAGGTCTATCGCCGGTACCTCACGACCAAGGTAGGGCTCGCCTACCCGGTGAACCCGCACCTCGACACCCTGCTGGGCCAGATCGTGAGCGACAACCGTTGGGACATGATCTACCTCGGCATGCAGATCATGGTCGAAGGTCTCGCGCTCGCCGCCTTCGGCTTCATGAACATCATGGAGCCCGAGGAGAAGCTGATCAACCAGATCACGACCTACGTGATCCGCGACGAAGCGCGCCACGTCGGCTTCGGCGTGCTCGCCCTGGGCGACGTCTACCGGCAGATGACCGCCTCCGAGATGAGGGTGCGCGAGGAGTTCGTCGTCGAGGCGTCCTACCTGATGCGCGACCGGCTCCTCATGGAGGAGGTCTGGGAGCGCATCGGGCTCGACAAGAAGACCTGGGTGGAGTGGTCGCTGCAGACGCCGTTCATGAACGGCTTCCGGCAGATCCTGTTCTCCAAGATCGTGCCGAACCTGCGCCGGCTCGGGTTGCTCACGCCCTACGTGCGCGAGCACCTCGACAAGATCGGCGTGCTGCAGTTCGAGCACCTGCCCGACTCGACGCAGGACGAGGGCGTCGCGATCCCGCCCGCACTCATGCAGTTCTTCGGACAGCTCATGGCGCAGGGCGTGCAGATCGAGGTGCCGGCGGCACCCATCGGCTCGAACTCCTGAAGCGACTTCCGGCGCGCCCGCGACTCACCAGTCGTGGGCGCGCCACCACCACGCGCCCCACAGGTTCACCGCGATGCTGAGTGCGACCAACGCCGGCAGCGGCCACCGGCGCAGCCCCGGGCGGTCGTCGTTGCGCAGGGCGAGCGCGACGATCAGGAACGGCGTGAAGTCGAGCGTGTAGCGGGCGCCGAATTGCCGCCAACCGTCCCAGAAGTAGCAGAGGTAGAGGAAGAGGGTGGCCGCGCAGGCGGCGAGTGCGAGCCGGCCGACCGTGCGTGCGTCGGGAGCACGCTCGCTCCACCCGCAACGCAGCAGCAGGAGGACGGCCGGCGTGGTCGCGACCAGGCCGAGTCCGTGGTCGGTGAGCGTGAGCCACGGCGCTGTCGACTGGAGCCCGGGGAAGCGCAGGAAGTAGACGACCAGATTCCGGGGGATGTAGCGCAGGCTGAACGAGCCGAACTCGGGACGCAGCAGCGCCTGGTTGGCGAGCAGGTAGCCGTTGTTGGTCCACTCGCCGAAGCGGGCATGGTTGTAGAAGCCGAGCAGGAGTGCCGTCGCTGCGAGCGGTGCGGCGAACTCGACCGCCGTGCGCAGCGACGGCCGGCGGCGCAGGGCCAGCAAGAGGAATACCGGCGCGCCGAGCAGCGCGGGCGAACGACTGGTCGCCGCCACGGCCGAGAACAGACCCAGCAACCAAGGGTTGGCGGCGCCGGCCGCCTCGAGCCAGGCCAGGGTCAGCCCGGTGACCGCGCAGAGGTGGGCGAGCAGCCAGGTGTTGCCGTACTGGGCGGCGAAGAGATGGACCGTCCCGAAGGCGAAGAGCAGCGTGCAGAGGTTCGCTGTTCGACGCCCCACGCCGAGGGCGCCGAGGGCGAGGCGCATGAAGGCGACGTTGAGCGCCGCGAGCCCAATCGAGACGACGGCGATGTTGACCTGGTCGCCCCAGAGCCATGCAAAGGGTAGGAGGAGAACGGCGGGAAAAGGATCGAAGTAGACGTAGGCCTTGCCTTCGGAGTAGGCGAACTCGGTGAGCCAGGACGGGGGCTTGGGGATGTAGAGCCGTCCCTCGAGAAACGCGATCGAGAGGTGCAGGTGATAGTTGAAGAACATGAACCGGCCGTTGTAGGCGAGCCAGTAGACGAACAACGCGAGCAGTCCGAGCAGGAGCGCGTCGACACGGACATGGGCCGGGCGATTTTCATCCGCCAAGGGAGCCTCCCTCGCCGCGTTCGTGGAGCCCACGCATGAGCAAGCGCCTTTCCAGCCTCTCGGCCTCCTTCCCCGCCCACAACGAGGAAGACAACGTCGGGCCGATGATCGAGGACCTGGTCACCGCACTACCCGACTTCACCGAGCGCTTCGAGGTGATCGTCGTGGACGACGGTTCCCGTGACCGCACCTTCGAGCGCGCTTCGGCGATCGCCGCGCGCGATCAGCGGGTGCGCGTGATCCGCCACGAGGTGAATCGCGGATACGGGGCGGCGGTCTGGACCGGGCTCGCGTCGGGCACCATGGACTACGCGTTCTTCACCGATGGCGACCGCCAGTTCGACGTCCGCCAGGTCGGCGACCTGATCGCGCGGATCGACGGCGCCGACGTCGTCGTCGGCTGGCGGCTCGACCGCAAGGACAACGCGATCCGCATCGCAAATGCACACGCCTGGAACGGGCTGATCCGCAACCTGCTCAACGTCCCGGTGCGCGACGTCGACTGCGCGTTCAAGCTCTTCCGCCGCGAGGTGCTCGCCGGACTCGAGATCGAGGCCGGCGGCGCGATGTTCTCCTCCGAACTGCTCGCGCGCCTCGCGGCGCGTGGTGTGCGGATCGTCGAGGTGCCGGTGCGCCATCTGCCGCGGGAGCATGGGAAGTCCTCGGGCGGTGACCCGCGCGTCATCGCGCGGGCCTTCTACGAACTCTTCAAGCTGTACCGCAAGCTCCAGCGTACCTGATCCGTCGAGTCGGAGGCCTCTCAGCTCCCCTTCTGCAGTTCGGGATCGATGATCGCCTTGAAGGACTCGAGCGGCATGGCGCCGGCTAGACGGCGCCCGTTCACGAAGAAGGTCGGGGTCGAGCTGACGCCGACCTCCTCGGCCTCGGCGAGCGAAGCGGCGATCGCTGCCTTGGTCTCGCCCTTGTCGAGGCAGTCCTTCACCTTGGCTCCGTCCGCACCCGACTCCTTGGCGACCTTGAGCAGCGCGTCGGTCGCGCCCTCGGCCTCGATCGAGGCGGCCTTCGCGAACACAGCCGAGTGGTACTTCCAGTAGGCATCGTTGCCGGAGAGCTTGTTGATGCAGAGGCCGATCAGCGAGGCGGTCTCCGCCCAGGGATGGATCTGCGTGAGCGGGAACTGCTTGTAGACGAAGCGCACCTTGTCGCCGTAGGCCTTGAGGACCTCCTGCTCGATGATGACATGCGCCTTGGCGCAGTAGGGGCACTGGAAGTCCGAGTACTCGACGATCGTCACCTTGGCGTCCTTGGGGCCGCGCGACGGGTCCTCGGGGTGGATCTTGATCTTCTCGAGCACCGCCATGACCGGGTCGACCGTCAGGTCGATCGGTTCCGCCTTCATGAACCAGCGCCCATCCTGGGAGAGCAGGAACTTGAGTTCCTGCGACTGCTCGCCGCGGGACAACTTCAACGTGACGTCGTAAAGGCCCGGGACCTGCGAGGGTTTCATCTCGCCCACGTCCAGAGTGACGTCGGCGGGGATCTGTCCCTGGCCCTCGAAGTAGCGCTTCACCTGTTCGGCGACCTTGGCGCGGTCGGGCACGGCGGCCGGGGCGGCGGCGGGTGCGGCCGCCGCAGGGGCTGCATGGTCGGACGCGGCGGCGTGCGGCGCCTCCTTCGAAGCGCCCGAGGGAACCTCTCCGGGGGCGGCGCAGGCCGCAAAGCTCGTCGCGAGCAGGACCGGGAGGGCAAAACGGCGCGTGAGGCGCGCGGTGCGATCATTCATTTGAGAGTCTCCTTCGGGCGCGCGGCTGCGCACCTCCCGTTCGGGCGGCGGACACGGCTCCGCAGGCGGCCGCGCAAGATCGGGCGAGGTGTAAGCCCAGCCCCCTGCCCTGTCAAACCTGCCATCCCCGGGCGCCCGACCGAGAGGCTTGCGCCGGGGACGCCTGCACCAGGCTCCGCTCAGGCGAGTCCCGACATCTCCTTCATGAGATCCTCCATGCTCTGCTTCGGCGGCGGGGCCGCGAAGAAGGCCTCGTCCATCGCCGCACCGAGCGCCTCCGGCTCCCAGACCGCGTGCTTGAAGTCCCCGACCTGTCGCACCGCCTGCCAGCCGCGGAACAGGTTGAAACGACCGTTGCCCGCGCGGAACACCTCGCCGTGGACGTGGCCGGCACGAACACTCGCCAGCCAGACCACGAGCGGCGCGACATGGGCCGGTCCCGCCGCGTCCATCATCTTTGCCGGCACCTGCTCGACGGTCCCGCGGCCCATGGCCTCGGTGGTGAGCCGGGTGATCGCGCTCGGCGCGATCGCGTTCGCGGTCACGCCGTAGCGCGCCATCTCCTTGTCGACGATGACCGTGAGCGCCGCGATGCCCGCCTTGGCGGCGCCGTAGTTCGTCTGGCCGACGTTGCAGAGGAGCCCGGAGTCCGAAGACGTATTGATGATTCGCCCCCGCAGGTCGTTGCCCTTCTTGTGCTCCTCGCGCCAGTAGACGCAGGCGTGGCGCGAAAGGTTGAAGGTCCCCTTGAGGTGGACCGACACGACCGAGTCGAAGTCCTCCTCGGCCATGTTGAAGATCATGCGATCGCGCAGGATGCCGGCGTTGTTCACGACGACGTGCAGCGCGCCGAAGGCGTCGATCGCCGCCCTGACCATGCGCTCGGCGGCGCGGTAGTCGGAGACGTCGTCCCCGTTGACGATGGCCTGCCCACCGGCGGCCCGGATCGTCGCGACGACCTCCTCCGCCGGACTCCGGCTCGCGCTGCCGCTGCCGTCGTGACTCGCGCCGAGGTCGTTCACGACGACCTTGGCACCATGGCGGGCGAGCAGCAGGGCCTCCTCGCGGCCGATGCCGCGGCCCGCGCCGGTGACGATCGCAACCCTTCCTTCGAGCAACATGTTGTCCTCCCGGTTCCGTTTCCGCAGGGCCGGGCCGACCGGCCGTGGAGCGGCACGACTAGCGCGCGGCGCGCGCGGCAGGCAAACGGAGACGCCCGGGTTGTGTGCCGGCTGCGTCGCGTGCAGAATGCGAAGTCATGCCTCTCCTGCTGCTGCTCGGGCTGGTCGTCGCGGCGGTCCTCTGGGCGATCGCGACCTACAACGGACTCGTCTCGCTCAAGAACGGCGCCGACGGCGCCTGGCGGCAGATCGACGTCCAGCTCCGCCGCAGGCACGACCTGGTTCCGAACCTCGTCGAGACGGTCCGCGGCGCGATGGACTTCGAGAAGAGCACCCTCGAATCGGTCATCGCGGCGCGCGCGCGCGCGGTCGACGCCCGGGGACCGGCCGAGTCCGCCACGGCCGAGCGCGAACTCACGAGTTCCCTCGGGCGCCTCTTTGCGGTCGTCGAGCACTACCCCGACCTGAAGTCGAACCAGAACATCCTCCAGCTCCAGGAGGAACTGACCAACACCGAGAACCTCGTGTCGTTCGCCCGCCAGCGCTATAACGACGTCGCCCAGCGCCTCAACACCCGCCGCGAGGCCTTCCCCGGGAACCTGATCGCGTCGCGTTTCGGCTTCGGTGCGCGCGAGTACTTCGAGGCGAGTGCCGTCGACGCGGAACCGCCGCGGGTCTCGCTCGGTGCCCCGCCCGCGCCGCGCACCTGACGACTCGGGCGGCGAGGCGGCGATGATCGACTTCGCGAGCGCCGCTGCGTCCAACCGCCGTCGCTCGGGGCTCCTGATCGCGCTGCTGGCGTTCATCGCCCTGGCGACCGGGCTCGCGCTCGACGCCTCCGGCCCGGGCCTGCCCCTGTTCACGCTCGGCATGCTCGGCGGGACCGTGGGCGGCACGCTGCTCGCCGACCGCTCGGGCGACGCCATGGTCCTGGCATCGCTCCGGGCCCGCCCGGTCGACGAGGCCATCCCGGAACAGGCGCAGTTCGCGAACCTGGTCGAGGAGATGGCCGTCTCGGCCGGCCTGCCCACGCCCCGCGTCATGCTGGTCGACGACCCCGCGCCCAATGCTCTCGCGACCGGACGCGACCCGGAGCACGCGACCATCGCGGCGACCACGGGGCTCCTCGCCACGCTCGACCGGGCGGAGACGCAGGGCGTCGTCGCACACGAGATGGCGCACGTCGGCAACCGCGACACGCGCATCGGCGTCGTGCTCGCCGTGCTGCTGGGCGCGATCGCGCTCGTCGCCGACTTCGCCTGGCGGCTCGGGATGGACGACGACGGAAACGACCGAGACCGTTCCTTCGGACCGATCTTCCTCCTCGCCGCCGCGCTGGCGCCGGTCGCCTCCCGTCTGGTCGCCTTCGCCATCTCGCGCCAGCGCGAGTACCTGGCCGACGCGACCGCGGTCGAACTCACCCGCAATCCGCTCGCCCTCGCGAGCGCCCTCGAACGGATCTCCTCGCACCCGCGGCCCACCCGACGCGGCGTGCAGGGCACCGCCCACCTCTTCTTCGCGGCCCCCCGGACCACCTGGGGCGACCGCCGTCGCGGCTGGCTCGCCGATCTCTGGGCGACGCACCCCCCGGTCGCGGACCGGATCGCGCGCCTGCTCGCGATGGCCGGGGCCGGCGACGGTTCGCACGACCATGCCTGAACCGCTCCTGTACCGCGTCCCGCATTCCCAGGTGGATGTCCTCGCCGAGTGGCGGATGTCGGGCCTGCTCGGACTGCTCGAACAGGCCGCGATCGAGGCCTCGACCGACGTCGGCCTCGGTCCGGCCTGGTACGCGCGGTCGCGGCGGACGTGGATCGTGCGGCGCACGCGGGTCGAACGGCGACTCCCGGTGGGCGGCGGTGACCTGCTCGAGGTGCGGACCCGGGTGCTCGACTGGCGGCGCGCGCGCTCGCTGCGCCGCTACGAGGTCCGGCTTCACGCGCCCGGGCGCGACACGCGCATCGCGGCGCCACCCCTCGAACCCGATGGCAGCGCACCGCTGGTCGCCGTCGCCGTCACCGACTGGGTGTTCTA
>Ga0114969_10004449_pt1 | contig 11072 bp, 9 predicted proteins | sample M_130807_MF_Meta_FD_87316 | JGI IMG/M metagenome (GOLD analysis project Ga0114969, IMG submission 87316) | Freshwater microbial communities from Lake Montjoie, Canada to study carbon cycling - M_130807_MF_MetaG | ecosystem: Environmental > Aquatic > Freshwater > Lake | place: Lake Montjoie...
CATAGTGTTAAAAAAAGTATTTCTTAACCCATCTCATCCCAGAACATAATTATTTCAACGAAATGTAAGCGTTCACACCAACGGTTACTTTCTTTCCATCAATCACGCAATCGGTTTCTTTGTTGCCGTGAGTAGATGCAACGACAAGTGTTTTTCCGCTGGCAGATCGTTCCGGTTTTGCATTCAGCGGAATTCGAATGACCAATTCATCACCCTCGATTGTCGCCAAAAAAGCCATTGTTGACTCCTCAAGGTATGGAAGTTCGACAGCATCGACCTCATTCATGCATCGCTTCAACGACCCGCGCACGGATCATTCAATACTATCGACAGAGCAATACACATTCTACGAGTAGTCGTCGATGAAGAATTTTCAACGTTTAGACCAGACTCACTTTTCCAGTCGCCAAATCATAGACCCCGCCGACAATATTTATTTTTTTGTCATTCACCATTGACTGAACGAGTGAAGGCCGAGTTTCCATCAGGAGCTTTTGCAATTTTACATTTTCAAGAATCGATCGATCGAGCAGATTGCTTGTTGTTCCATCTTTGGCTCGAACGACTGCCGGCGCAATGGCGGTGACCAAATCCTGCATCGTGCCAGGCAGAATATTTTTTGTCTCAAACGACTTGATTGCGGCTGAAACCGCGCCGCAGTTGGAATGTCCAAGCACCATAATGAGCGGCACCCCTAAGACTGCAACAGCGTATTCCAGTGAAGAAAGCACTGACGGACTCATGAAGTTGCCTGCTACGCGAGTCACGAAAAGCTCTCCGGGATCTTGGTCAAATGCAAATTCAGGCGAAAGCCTTGAATCGGCACAGCTGAGAATGGCGGCAATCGGAAACTGTACATTCGAACGAGCGGCCCGACCTGCAGAGAAATCTTTTTGTTTGGGTTGATTCGCAACATATCGTGCGTTGCCCTGCATCAATCGCTCGAGCGCTTCAGCAGGACTCATCCCATGTGGAGCCGGCGCATCACGATCGGATGGCGGTGCAGCAAACGCGTTGATCGTCCACGGTGTCAATGTTGCGATGGCAGTCATACGTAAAAACATTCGACGATCGCCCGCAAGAGAGATTCCGTACGCGGCCGGAACAACAGGCGTTTGTGAAAAATATGGAGTGCACATAAAAATATGTTTCCTTTTTGAAAAGAACTTGTGGTTGGAAAGCAAGTATGAGTTTTCGATTGAAATACTGTCTTCTGCGTATTTTCGTATGATAGCCTACTGAAAGATTGTCTTCGAGGTCTACCTGCTGGCAATACGTTTTTGATGAGTGTCCCTTCATCTCGGCTCTGCTAGACTTCGGGCCACTGTGATATTGATAACTCATAGCGAGTAGCAGTGAGAGGCTTCCTGAGAGAACATACCGATATGCGTATGTGCGAATAATCATGAAAACGTCTGCACTGCGCAGCCTTCGCAAAAAATTATCTCACAGTGAACCAGTTTTTGGACTGTGGATCACACTGGAATCGACAGCCGTCACCGAGATGGCCGTTGCACTCGGTCTCGACTGGATTGTGATCGATGCTGAACATGGGCATTTGGACTGGAAAGAGATTGCCGAACATGTGCGGGCAACCGTTCGCAGCAATACCGTCGCGCTTGTGCGGGTTGCGGAACTCAACAGAGGCCTCATTAAACGATCGCTCGACATCGGAGCAGACGGAGTGGTCATCCCGTGGATTGAAACCGCCGAGCAACTCGCGCAAGCGATTGCATTTTCACGATATCCTCCCGAAGGGCTTCGAGGTATTGGGGCCGAACGGGCTACCTGCTGGGGGCAATGCACACTCGAACATACTGCAGAGGCGAACGATCACGTTCTTGTGGTACCGATCATCGAAACTGTTTCAGCCGCATCGCAAGTGCCGTTGATGTGCCGTGAGGACGGCGTTGAACTCTTCTGGTTTGGTCCTGCCGATTTCTCATCAAGTGCAGGCTTTCGTGGAGAGTGGGAGGGCCCTGGTATCGCAGAGCAGATTCTTAAACTCAAAGACATCATTCGCAAGGAAGGTCTGCACTGTGGTGTGATTGCAACCAATAGTGACAACCTGCGAGAGCGATTATCGCAGGGGTTTCATGCGCTTGGCATCGGGATTGATACCGGTCTTTTGATGCAATCGCTCAAGGGGTCGCTGGCTCTCCTCGGTCGAAACCATACGATTCGCGCATCGCTCACTCCAGACGCACAGACGCACAGTGAAGCGGCACTGCTGACGCGTCCACCAGAAACGTTGCGCCCTGATCGCCCGGAGCGTATGAACGATAGAGGGAATGGGGTGACGATTGAAATTGCTCCCGATGTCCATTTTGAATGTCTGGTTGGCAGCCACAATTCTGCCAGGCACCTGACGACTGGCATTGTGACCATTGCGCCAGGTGCTCTGCTTGGGTATCACTCGCACACGTTTTCTGAATCGATCACACTGCTAAGCGGTTCGCTGGCGGCGGAGATTGAAGGTCGCAGCTACACGCTCGCCGCACTCGACAACGTTGTCATTCTTGCCGGACGGGCTCATGCAGTGAGAAACCTTTCTCCCACGCAGTCGGCCATCGTGCATGTTGCGATGGCAAGTGATGCCCCAAACCGAACACTCATCGAAAACAGTTTTCAGAAAATAGAAATGCCCAACGACTCCTCGGGGCTTTGTGGTTCGGAACGAGTAACCCGATTCATCTCTGCGACTCGCAGTTCGGCAGGTCCGAATACCGAATTTATTGACTGCTTTAATAGAGATCTCATGCCGGGCATCGAAATGAGCGGTGGATACGGATTCTTTCAGCCGGGCGGACGATTGCCCGCCCATGTGCATGATTTTGATGAATCTATTTGCATTATTTCGGGAACCGCTACCTGCGTTGTAGAGGGACGAAAATACTCGATGAGCGACTATTCAACAGCCTTGCAGCCCCGAGGCAGAGTTCACTATTTTATCAATGAATCGAATCGTCCTATGGAAATGCTTTGGGTGTACGCTGGCCCAACTCCAGAGCGAATCATTGTGAACGAACGCTGTGCGACTGTGGAGGGAAACCCATGGCGATGACTCCAAATACTCCGTTTTGTGTTTCGCTCACCGCCGATTTTTTCGATGCCAGCGGTCAGATAAAATACCACGATATTGGCCTTGATCGGATTGACTGTAACCGCCGATTCTCAGTCGGTCGCTTTGACGATCACCACCCTGAAATATCGCCCGAACAGCTTTCCGGAGTGAATGGAGTTGTTGTTCTGACTCCGCGCGTAACGACGCATAGTTTGTCGCAAAGTTCCGAACTCCTGGTCATCGCTCGCTTTGGTGTTGGATTCGATAGCGTCGATGTTCCTTCGTGCACGGCTCAGGATGTCGTGCTTTGCATTGCCACAGGCGCAGTCGATCGGCCTGTTGCGGAAGCGACTGTTGGATGGATGCTGGCCCTGACCCACCACCTGCGGACGAAGGACCGTCTCGTTCGGGAGTCACGGTGGGGCGAGCGCAGTGTGTTTATGGGGTGCGAGCTGCGCGAACGAACGCTCGGAGTCATCGGTTTTGGTGGCATTGGTCGCTCGTTGGTAAAGCTGCTTTCAAATTTCGGAATGAATCCACCACTGGTATACGATCCATTTATGAGTCCTTCGACGGTGCAAGAACATGGTGCCACGTCGGTGAGTCTTGATGAGCTTCTCACGCGAGCCGATTTTGTTTCTATTCACTGCCCGCTGAGCGAGCAAACAAGAAATCTGATTGGTGATCGTGAACTTTCCATGATGAAGTCCTCGTCGTATCTGATCAATACGGCCAGAGGTGGAATCGTCGATGAGAGTGCCCTTGCGAAAGCACTTGCCTCACAGAGCATCGCAGGAGCTGCTCTGGACTGTTTTGTTGACGAACCGCTTACGTCTCCAACGATTTTTGCGCAGTTTGAAAATGTCTTGCTTGCACCGCACTGTATTGCGTGGACCAATGAGATGTTTCGAGATACCGGCCGCACTGCATTTCAGTCAATCATCGATCTGGCAGCAGGAATAACGCCAAAAGGAGTCGTGAACCCAGAGGTTTTGTCCCGGCCTGGCTTTCTTCAGAAATGGAATCGGCTACAGCATCAATCGCCGTAATCCATCACCCGTTAATCGATTTGTTTTGAATTCATATCCCTCCACAAAAAGGAATTATCATGCGAAAGTTTGAGTCAGCGTGGAGCTTTATGTGCACGCTGCTGCTTGTGATTGTGATGTGTGAGCATGGCGCCTTTGAGCGTAAAGTCACTGCAGAAAATCCCATCGTTGAACCAGGAGCGGTCGTCAAAAAACTTTTTGAGTCACATATTCTTACCGAAGGCGTGGCGGTGGCACCGGATGGGCAGGTGTATTTCAGCGAAATTACGTTCTCACACCGCTCGCGAGATACCAGCGGAACCATTGAGGCAGGATTCATCTGGAAACTCGATCCATCGACGCTGAAAGCATCGATTTTTCGTTCACCCAGCGGAATGTCCAACGGGATCAAGTTTGATGCCGCTGGCAATATGATTGTCGCAGAGGGAGCCGATTATGGCGGACGGCGTGTCACTCGCACCGACATGAAATCTGGAAAGGCGAGGATCATCGCCGGATTGTTTGAGGGTCGTCCGTTGAATTCTCCAAACGATATTACGATTGACGAAAAGGGCAGAATCTATTTCAGCGATCCCCGTTACGCTGGCCACGAACCCATCGATCAGCCAATTGTTGGTGTCTACCGTATTGATACTGACGGTTCCTTACATCGAGTCATCACGGATGCAGGGAAGGCCAACGGCGTCTGCGTCTCGCCAGATCAAAAGAGCTTGTATGTTGTGAGCAACGACAACGGTGGAACCGCGATTGAGCGTTTTGGAAGCGGGAACGCAAACTCTGACAATCCACCAATTCCCTTAAGAAAAGGATTGATGGCACTGCTGGCCTACGATCTTCACGCCGATGGAACGGCAACATTTCGCAAGACGCTCGTTGATTATGCGCCGTTTGACGGTCCCGACGGACTCGTAGTCGATACAGAAGGAAATCTTTACGTCGCGGTTCGTGCTGAAAATCGTCCAGGAATAGTGGTTTATTCTCCCGATGGCGTAGAGCTGGCATATATCAAGACAGAAATTCCCACCAATGTTGGATTTGGTCGTGGGAAGGATGCTTCGTTGCTCTACATCACCGCTGGCTCGAGCCTCTATTGTATTCGAGTGAATCGCGAAGGCTACCACCTGCCAATGGTGCACTAGTATCGACGCCCCTTTGTGCTGACTCCTAACAGACGACCACAGGTCATTAGTAACGAACCGATCCCGGTTGATGATCGTGTGTTCGCACAACGCTGAGAACTTCGTTTGCGCGCTCGCTGATATACCGCAGCTCACTCCCAATGGCGATAAATTGCATGCCTTGCGTCGCTCGGGCAATCGCTGTTTGAGGGTCCATTACGTGCATGCCCGTAGGAGTACCAGACGTCCGCCCCGCCGCGATAATTGTTTCAATCGCCGCCTCAAACTCGGCATCGGTTGCTTCTGCGCCGTCGGCGGCTCGCATCTGAGCTCGTAAATCAACCGGGCCTACAAAAATCGCATCGACTCCTGGGAGACTGTAAATGGAATTCGCATTGGCAATCCCTCGTGGACTTTCAGTCTGGAGCACAACCAGAATTTCATCATTGGCCTTCGCGAAATAATCGTCGGCTGATGAATCAAAGTTCAGCATGTGATGACTGCCACCGAGACTGCGATTTCCGCAAGGAGGATATTTCGCAGCCGCAATTGCAATGGTTGCCTGCTCGACGGTATCGATCATAGGAGCGACGATTCCCCATGCCCCGGCGTCGAGCACTCGTTTGATGTAATCGTGGTTTCCCTTTGGCACGCGCGCCAACGGAACGCCACCAGCATCGGCAATCGCGCCAAACACAGCAGCGGCCTGCGCCCAATCAATCGGAGAATGCTCAAGATCAAGAGTGAGCCAGTCGAAACCCATACGAGCAAGCACACGGGCCGCCAGAAGATCACCTGTTGAAAGCCACGTTCCAAAAACAGGTTCCCCGCGTTTCAATTTGTCCTTGACGGGATTGTGCCTCATCAGTTGACCTTCCAATTCCATGCAGTTGTTAACGTGCGATTGATCAGACTGCCTTCGGGAAGAGCCTTTCCTGCATGAAGACTGACAATACATTCGGCGGCAAGTCTCCCCATATCTCTCACCGAAATGTGATCGAGCCCCGCAGTGTGCGGAGTGAGTAGCACGTTTGGCAGATGCAGCAGCCGATTGGTGGTGTGAGGAGGTTCTACAACGAATGCATCCAGACCAGCGCCACCGAGATGTCCGCTTTGGATTGCATCGGCCAGAGCCTCTTCATCGACGAGTCCGCCTCGTGCGGTATTGATCAAGATGCTCTTGGGTCGCATCTTTTGAAGCGTCGCGGAGTTGATGATGTTTTGGGTTGCAGACGTGCAAGGAAGATGCAGGCTGACAATGTCAGACTGCGAGAGAACCTGATCAAACTCGAGAAGTTGCACGTTGTTTTTTTGAGCAAAACTTCTGTCCGGCATTGGATCGTAGGCAACAATGGTGACCCCAAAGGCACGAGCGCGAACAACGACCTCTTTTCCAATGCGGCCGAGTCCAAGCAGACCGAGTGTTGCTCCCCCAAATCTCGCCAGCGGTGGACGAGTCCATGAGCCATCGCGAACGGTTTCGTCGCGGTGCGGAAATCCACGAAGCACTCCCAGAATCAAGGCCATCGTATGTTCAGCGGCCGAAATCTGATTGGCTCCGGGTGTGATCGTCACTGCAATGTTGCATTCGGTTGCCGCCGAGACATCAATGGCATCGTATCCTACGCCAAAACGTGCAATCACTTTGAGGCTGCTCGACTGTAGTACGTCGGCAGACAGTGGCTCCACGCCTGCAAGCATTGCATCAATGCCCTGAAGGTGCGTTTTCAATCGCTGCTGGTCATACAGATCGATCCCCTCGGGAGGATAAACGATCTCAAAACCGCCTGCCACAAGAACGTCCTGGCAAGGCTCATGGCGACGAATCAATTCGATCGGTGTGATAAGAACGCGAGGCAAGACGTTATGCTCCACAAGAGAACAAAGACGAAAAATTCAACAGCGTCACTCCGTTTAAAACCGTCACTCCGTTTGAAAATTTATGCGTCGTTGCCAGAGACGTCGCATGAATCAAGGAATGCCAAAAATTCAGAGTATTACTTTGGCATGGGTAGAACGATTGTGGCATCCTCGGCAAAAGAAGCTTCCCCGGTCTTGCCGTTGATGCGGTAGACAATTTTCAACTGCTTGACGCTGCCTGGGATCGGATCGCCACCAAAGTTGGTGTTATAGCTTGCCGATGCAAATGTGATCAGCGGCAGATTGCCAGCCTGTTTTTGAAGAATGCTAGTCACATCTTTTTGCGTGGCACCAGCGCCATATTCCGCTTTGACGATTTCGAGTTTGACATGATCAAGCCCGGCTGTGGCCAGAAGTGCTTTCAGATCGAGTCCCTTTCCGTCGAGCTTTTGTGCAATTGCCAAGGTGGCTGCAGTGGCATCTTCCTTGAGTTCCGGAATTTTCATCGCGGCGATGGAGAGCGCGAGCGATTCGGAGCTCGGATAGCGTTTCAGCACTTCCAGCACCATTTTTTTCTCAGCAGGCTGACGCGAGGCCTCAAACGCCTTGCGACACATTTCATTTCGCTCTGCTTCAGGTAGGACAAACTGTCTGGCAATACGAATATAACCGCGCAGCGCCCGAACCTGATATTGAGCCAGATCTGTCGAATGGGCTAAATCAAGAAGCACCGGTGCTGCATCCTGGGTCATCCATTCGCCGAGCAAACGAGTGCTGGTGTCTTGAAGCTTTGGTTCAGCAGTTTTTGCCGCAAGACCGATCGTTGCCAGGGCTTTGGTACCACCAACGGCACCAAGAATTTCTAGGAGAGTGACCTTTGTCGGTATGGATGAAGTTTTTTCGACGGCCTGAGCAAGCAACGCTGCACACGCCTCCCGGTCTGGCATGCGAACGCTCGCCGCCTTGAGTGCACCGTGAGCAACCAAGGTTTCTTCGGGATTCGATGTATCGGTTGGTGAAACAACCTGCGAAATCAGCACCGGAAGATCCTTGAGCGTGACGGTTTCTCCAAGGGCAACAAGTGCGGCACTGCGCACGGCTTTTTCTGAATGAGTGAGTGCCTTTAAAAGTGCAGGGGTGGCTTCAATGCGTCTTTGGCCAATGATCTCAATGAGCAGTGGATAGGCTCCTGCTTTGGCTTGGGGCAAAAGTGAAACAATCTGGGCATTCACTTTTTCTCCGGAAAGATCGGCGAGCGTTCCCTTGGCGGCCTGCGACAAACTTGTGTCGGGTTCGATCGCAGTTGCAAGCAGTACCGAAAGGCACGACGCATCTCCCACTCGTCCAAGTGCGGTGATCGCCGCAAGTCGTACCGAAGGAGGGCCCTTTTCCGCAGCTTTCAACACCGCCGACACAATGACCGTTTTCGGACGATCTGCCATGGCACACACGATCAACGCCGCTTTCTCGGCGTTCGCTCGATTCAATTCAGCTGCAAGGAGCGTGTCAATTTCTGTGCCAGGAAACTCTCTCGAAACAGTCAGCGCAAGTTGAAATAATTTCTTATCGGAGCTTTGTAGGATCTCACCCAACAACTTAAGCCCCGCTTGTTGACGCGCGAGAATCGCTCCTCGAGTTGCTTCGAGAACTCGCTGCTCGGGAACTTCTGATGTGCGAACCGCATCATAAAGTTCAGCCGCTTCTGCAGATTTTCCATCGGCGTGCAATCGCTCAGCGCAGAGAATGCAGCCTTCTGCAACCGAAGAACGAACGGCTCCTTGTGCAGAAGAGAGAGACTGTCGAAGAGGCTTTGCGGCCGCTTGAGTGCCGATGCGGCCAAGTGCAACTGCGGCTGCCGATGCGACCTCGGGATCTTTATCCTGAAGATACTTTATGAGAATTTCGATCGACGCCGCATCCCGGCGTACACCGATTGAGTTGAGCGTGCCGACGAGAAGCTTCCCGCTGAGCGATGCACAGGCCCGGCGCAGCACATCAACAGACTCCGGACCCGGAATTGCCTCGAGTGCGATTCTCGCCCACGAAGAAAGCTGGATATCAGGAAGCAACTTTCCTAGATCGGCCACCGACGCACTACTTCCGTCGACCGCTAATTGCTTGCACGCGAGTGCCTTTTCCGCTGCCGGAGCATCGCTGCGAAGAATTGCGATGAGTGCTTTTTCTTTTTCAGGCGAGACACCAAAGGTGGTGTCTGCTGCGAATGACGCCGAGGATGCCAAAAGGCATACCGCACAAAGAATGGATCGAGCAAGGTCACGGATTGGAAACATAGTTTTGGTCCAAAGGTGAAATAACGGTGTTCAAGTGATTGTGATGAAAAGTACGAGAGAGTTGAGTCAAATCTTTTAAGAACAGGAGGGAGACATTTTGAGCGAAAAAGTTTAGAGCCGCCACGGTTCACGCAATGCCTCGGATCGCAGGCGGTTGGCTGGTTCGTCATTGAGAAACATGTTGGTCTTGTTGTCGTACTTCACTTGACGCCCCAAGAAGAGCGCAATATTGGCCGCATGGCAGGCGATGTGCGCATTGCAGGCAGCCTCAGCATTTCCCTTTGTCAGACTGCGGGTTTTCACGCAGTCAAGAAAGTCGCGAACGTGATAGGTCGCCGGGTAGCCATCGATTTCGGCAACTGTTCTACCGGCAAGTAATCCTGGAGAACTCAGCACGATTTTGCCGCTATCACCAGCTTCGACCCAGCCAGATTCACCCTCGAATCGTACCGGGCAAGAACCCAGAGGAATCCAGCCGGTTTCTCGGAAGATCAGTTCGGTACCATTTTCATAACGGGCAACGAGTTGTCCATCCTTTGGCGGATTGTATTCAACAGGTGGAGGACAATCTCCAACAGCCCACTGGCACAAATCAACGCAGTGTGAACCCCATTCAAGAACGCCACCACCGACCATGCCGCCACCTTTTTCGAAATTAAATCCATCAAGTTGCTTGGCGTTGAATGGTCTCCACGCAGCTGGTCCAAGATACATGTCCCAGTCGACACTCTCTTTATTAGGTTCGTCTTGGGGCACTAGCCAGCCGCTCATCATGGCTTGCATGCCGGCTGGATGCGCGAAAACCTTCTGAAGTTTTCCGAGTTTTCCTGTTCTGGCCAACTCGCAGGCAAATGCAAAGTGAGGAAGGTTTCGTCTTTGAGTGCCCGCCTGAAAAACACGGCCGGTGCGGCGCATCGTTTCGGCCAGAATCAGACTTTGATCGATGTTTTTTGTAACTGGTTTTTCACAGTACATGTCCTTGCCGGCCTTCGCTGCGGCCATCGCCGCGGTTGCATGCCAGTTGGGACCGGTGGCGATTAACACCGCATCAATGTCGGGACGATCAAGCAGTTCGCGAAAATCGCGATAGGTCGCACAATTTCCATTTCCATATTTTTCGTCAGCGATTTTTTTGATCGCAATCCGCTTTGCTTCCTTGATGTCACAGACGGCTATAAATTGAACATCTTTTTGTTCGAGGAAGCAGCCTAGGTCGTATGTTCCTCGGTTTCCGATTCCAATGCCGCCAACCACAATCCGCTCGCTCGGGGCAATGGCTCCATCAAGACCCAAGGCCGAACTCGGAATAATAGTCGGCGCGATCGCTGCAGCACTGCCTGCTGCGAGTGCAGTTTTCAGAAACTGTCGACGAGGAACATTGGTTTTGTTGTGTCTCATGACTTTTCTCCTGAACGTGATAGTTGTCTGACGCCTGTCGAAGGCACTCGTATCAAAATCATCCCTAAGACTATAAACCGACGAAGGGTTGGGAGCATACTCCTGCGAAAAGCTGGGTTCCACGGTCGTCTTGCCATCGCCCTGAAAATCGCATCGTTTTCTGCCCAGAGAGTCTTACTGGTGACCATTGCTTTGGGCGGACCCAGACAAAATTGTCGGGCACCCAACCTGTTGTGGCTCAATTCGGGAAGGTGAGAGAACAACGACGACTCTCTGTCCATCGGTGTAGTAG
>Ga0114969_10004450_pt1 | contig 11071 bp, 10 predicted proteins | sample M_130807_MF_Meta_FD_87316 | JGI IMG/M metagenome (GOLD analysis project Ga0114969, IMG submission 87316) | Freshwater microbial communities from Lake Montjoie, Canada to study carbon cycling - M_130807_MF_MetaG | ecosystem: Environmental > Aquatic > Freshwater > Lake | place: Lake Montjoie...
AATCTCCTTATTTGCCTTAATTGTACTATTAAGCAACACTACGTCTCTTTTCGCACAGAAATATGCCTATGTAGATTCAAAGTATATTCTTGACAACATTTCAGAATATAAAGCTTCGGTACAGCAACTCGATCAATTAAGTATTTCTTGGCAAAAAGAGATTGAAGCTAAATATGCCGTAATTGATAAGTTATATAAAGACTTTCAAGCTGAGCAAATTCTTCTTACAGAAGATATGAAACGTAAACGTGAGGCAGAAATCACAAAAAAAGAAAAAGAAGTTAAAGATTTTCAAAAGCAGAAATTCGGTTATGAAGGAGAACTTTTTAAGAAAAAACAAGAACTAACAAAACCTATTCAAGACAAGATTTACAATGCGGTTAAAAAAATGGCTACTGATCAAAGTTATGCTGTAATTTTTGACAAATCAAGTGACTTAATCATGCTTTATACAAATCCAAAGTATGATAAAAGCGATGATATTTTAGCTGCAATGGGATACAAAGCAGGCGCTAAAGCTAGTGATAGTAAAACACCAAGTGGAGGAGCTTCGCCTTCTGGTTCAACAGAACCTCCAAAAGATAATGTAATCGAACAAAAAAAATAATATAAAAGTATTTAACATATTATTTATTCTTTAAGTCAACTAATAAAATAAAATAAATCAAAATTTCACTATGAAAAAGTACATTGCAATTATTTGTGGTATCCTGTTAGGATTTAACACGCTAGTAAGTGCGCAGGGCACCTTAAAATTTGGACATATTAATTCAACACAGTTGCTAAGTTCAATGCCTGACACCAAAAATGCCGATTCTACCTTACAAAAATTCGGTGCTTCACTTGAAGGACAATTAAAAACCATGTCAGGAGAATACCAAGGTAAGATCCAAGATTTTAAAGCTAAAGAAAGCTCTATGGCGGATCCAATTCACGAAGCAAAGATGAAAGAAATTAGTGATCTGGAGCAACGTATTCAGGCATTCCAAGAATCTGCACAAACATCAATGCAAAAGAAAAAAGAAGAACTTTACGCTCCTATTATTAAGAAGGCTGAAGATGCGATTTCAGCTATAGCAAAAGAGAAATCTTATTCTTACATTTTTGATACTAGTGTAGGTGCCTTTTTGTATGCACAAGAATCAGATGATGTAATGTCATTAGTAAAATCAAAATTAGGTTTAAAATAATTTTTTAACCTCTTACAAAAAGCCCTGACAAAAAAATTGTCAGGGCTTTTTGTTTTTAGTAGTGTAAATGAAATAATTTTATTTTTACCTTATCAATCTCTTCATCAAAAAAATTAACTTGATCGTTCGCAAACGAAATAAGGATTTGTAATTGACAACACCTAATAAAAATATTTAAATAAATTTTTCTGGGGGAAACTACGTTCCCCGCCCTACTCAAATTTACAAAATATTTTTCAGATACTCGGTCGCAAACGACTATAAGAATTTGTAATCTCGAACAGGAAAAAAATTATTAATCCTCTATTAAGATTCAAATGAAATGCTTTTAAAGGATTTTATTTACATATACTATTAAATCGGCGGAGAAAGGCAAAGTGTAAACTGTTGAAAATTAATTAATTTAGTTAATTAACAAATAATTGTATGCAGTAAAAACAATGAATAATGATGTTACATTTGCAATATGGCATTAAAGAAAGGGAATTCAACTCGCCCAATTGGGATTTTTGATTCGGGAATAGGGGGATTAACAGTAGCTAGCGCAGTTCACGCATTACTACCAAATGAGACAATTATTTATTTTGGAGACACTGCACATCTGCCCTATGGAGATAAATCACCAGAAGCAATAAAAAAATGGTCGGCCGTAATAAGTGATTTCCTATTGACGTTTGATTGTAAAATGATTGTAATTGCATGCAATAGTATTTCCTCCGTTGCATTTGATGTTGTTAAAAAACATGTTAGTAATCGTGCAATTGTTGTAAATGTAATTGATCCTATTGTTGATTATGTGAGTGCACAAAAAGCTTTAAAGAAAGTAGGTGTAATTGGCACTAAGGCTACAATTAGAACAGATATGTATGCCAAAAAACTTAAGGAACGTAAAAATAAACTAACGGTATCGTCTTTGGCAACACCTTTGCTTGCACCCATGATTGAAGAGGGTTTTTTTAATAATAAGATCAGTAAAACAATCATCAATGATTATTTATCAAGACCAAAGCTTGCAAAAATTGATAGTTTAATTTTAGGATGCACCCATTACCCACTAATACAACCTGAAATTGAACAGTATTTTAAAGGCAAAGTGATGATTTTTGACTCAGCACAAATTGTAGCACATCACATACGATTGCTTTTAGATAAACATCATTTACTTCATCAAGAAAAAGCAAAAAAGCATCGCTTTTACATATCCGATTTCACTCCAGCATTCGAGCAAAGCACGAAAATATTTTTTAAAGGGAAAGTGTCGCTGGAACTGAAAAATTTGTGGAAGTAGATTTCAATATATTTTAGATGCGAGAAACAAGTATTTAATGAATAATAATCACTGTAACCCTTAAAGAAACCTATAATTAAGTTATGCATGGATTTGAATTAAAGTTCATAGAAAAAAGATGATATATAATTCAAATTATATACTTAATTTTACATTCCAAAAAAAATCCTTATTTTGATAAATAAAACTAAACATAAATGAAAAAAAAATTATTAAGTGCATTTCTCTTACTTTCAATTAACATCGCCTTTAGCCAATCTATAAGTACAGAAATGGTAGACTTTCAATTATTGAAGCAACCCAAATATTTAGTAGATGAAAATTCCCGAACATTAAAAGTTACTGTTACATCGCCCTACAATGTTAAAACTGAAGATATAATTAATAAATCAAAAGATGATTTTCAATTAGAATTAAAAAATTATTCATCAGTTGTTACTAAAAGCCAAGCTGATTTTCAAGATAAATTAAAAGAATATGATGTAGATGTAAAAAAAGCAAACGAGCAATTTGAACTTGAAAATGCCGAGTTTAAAAAATACTCGTTATTAGAAAGAATGGCCATGACGGATCAAAAAAAGAATCCTGTTTTAGTTCTTCCTACCAAACCAGTTTATTACAAACCAAGTCCACCAGTTTATAGAGAACCAAATTTAAATGAATATATTATTGTTGACAATAATGTTCTGGCTTCAAAAATCGAAATAAACGGATTCACAAAAGAAGGCTCCTACTTAGAAGTATTACTTGATATACAGAAATTAAATTTCCAAGATAATGCAGGCCAAACTTTCGCCAACCAGCCATCTAAACTAATTACAAAGATGAATGGTGTTGAAAAAACCAACAACAAATATTTTGAAGAATTTACATTTATCTCATCATCTCCTAGTAATAATATAAATAAACCATTAGAAGAAAAAAATCATTTAGATAAAGTGATGAAATTCATAAATCAAACATTAAATGATAATTACGGTTTTCAACCTTTAGCCGCAAGCGTAAAAATTAGTAGCGTAAAAAATAAAGGCAAATATGATGATCTAGAAAAAGCGAATCTATATGTAACAACGAATCTTAAAAAACTACAACCCGAAATAACTGAAACAAATACTACTGCATATTTGAATATGAAAAAAGGAACTGATATTTGGCAACAAACATTAGAAAAAATAGATTACAAAGATTCTAAATCTGATTTCAACTCTAAAATCGCTAAGTTTATATACTTCAATTTAATTAGGCTAAATGTAGCATTAGAGAACAAAAAAGAAGCGGAAAAGTATTTGAACCAGTTGCAAGAAAATTTAATCTACATGGATTTAAATTATGATGAGAAAACAGAATTAGCATCATTAGAGAAATCAATTTACAAAACAAAAAAATAATAATATATTTCAATGAAAAATAAAATATTAATCTTATTTGCACTAGCCCTAGTTTCTAAAATTTCATTTGCGCAAAGTTCTGAATTTGGAACAAGCTTTGAATTTAATCCTAAGACAGAACTAGATGCAAAATTTGTTTTAAAAGACAATTACAATCATTATTTATTTAGCGTAATAAATATTGATGGAATGTTGAGAGACAATCGAATCATGATTAGAAAATTTGATCAAAAAAATAAATTAGTTCAAACATTTACTCAAGAATTTAACCCTAAAGATGTCAGTTACCTAAATAATTATTTAGGATCAATTGAATCAGGTACAGATGAGGTAATTGCTATTACTGAAAGTTATTCAAAAAAGTTTCTTAAGAAGGAAATTTCTAAGCATGTATTTGACAAGAAAACATCGTTATTTGAAACAACAATTATAGCAACTTACCCTATAGAATCGCTTTCTAAGTCAGGAACCACTTTTGTAAGGACGTCAGAAAACAATAATTATATAGGTATAGATTTTCTTGCATATAGCCCTAAGGGAGAACCTGAAAAGAATTTAATTACTATGCTTGATGGAAGTGGTAATGTATTATGGCAAAAAGAAGTTCCTTTAGATCCAGCATATTCGACAAGAAGTTTAACAGTTACAAACTCAGGAAATGCGGTATTACTTCGTGATCCAAAGAGTTATAAACTAACTTCTGCATTAACATTAATAACAAAAGAAGGGAAAGAAGATAAATCTTTTGATGCTCCAATTAATGCTTATGAACCAAAGGCTATTTCAATTGGTACTAAAGATTATTTAGTAGCTATTAATTATCCAAACAAATCAAGAAGTTGTGACTTTGAAAATATCATGTTATATGATTTGGAAAATGGCAAACTTTTAGGAAACAATAAACTAACGGATTTCTGTCAATTAAAAAATATTAAAGACGTACTGATAAAATCGATTACTCTTCAAAATAACGAAATAATAGTTTTCTTAGAAGGAAAATCTGAATTGTTACAACCCCTGTACCTGGCGCTCCAATTAGGTGGGATAAGGATTATAAATATGAGAATGCAAGGGTTGTAGTAATGTCGTTTGAGGGAGAAATAAAAAATGATAAAAAAATAATTTCCGACAATAATGTCTATTCCAATTTTTATCATTCATTTGGTTTATTAAATATTAAAGGTGATTTTTATATTAATAATGGCTATTCTTACTCTGGATCCTATACTACCTATAGTAATACATTAGTTCCCTTGGATGCTACAAAAAATTACGAAAAAAACACAGCTAAGAGCTTAGATTTATCATCTGGATTTAGTAAAACTGTGAGTCAGCGAATGGTAAACCAATTACTGTGTTATTTCCCTGACAACAACAGGTTAGTAATGGCTACAATGACGAACGAAAAAGAAATGTGCTTAGTAAATATATATGGATTAAAGTAATATTATTCAATTTGCCTTACATTATTCTTCGGGCTTGTAAATTTGTTTTTTAGTTGAACAAATTTACAAGCCCGAGTTGTAAAATACAATATTCATCAATTGTTCCTAAGAAAATTATTCTACAGAAAAATGATCAATTGTAGGTACATAGCAAAAAGACGTCAAACATTGAATACTTATGATGACCCCAAATAAAGAAGAGATTATTACAACTCGTTTAGCTCTTTCAGACTTGTGTTTAAGTGACGACATATTTATTTTAGAATTGCTAAACACTAAAGAATGGATTCAGTTTATTGGGGATAGAAAAATTAAAACTATTGAAGATGCACAAGGATATATTAATATGATTCTAAATTTTCATGATATGCATTTTCGCGTAGTTAGACTATTAGAAAACGATATCAAAATTGGAATTGTGACTTTAATAAAAAGAGAATATTTAGAATTTCCTGATTTGGGATTCGCCTTTCTACCTGCTGTCTCAAAGCTAGGATATGCATACGAAGCTTCACAAGCCACATTAAATGCTATTAAAAAAAATCATGTAAATAGTAATATCCACGCCATCACAATTGCAGAAAACACAAATTCAATTCGTCTCTTAGAAAAACTTGGATTCGGATTTGATAAAGTTTTTAGAGATGATAATGAAGAGTTGCAATTGTATACAATAACATTTTAAATTGAATACAAATCTTTCTAGACTTTTTCATATCAAGCTTTTGTCATCTACTACAATATTTACAAGCAATTATAATAAGCATCCCATTAGCATAGGTTACAACAATTAGAACAATAAATCATCAATAATATAGTTTCCTAAACAAATACTTAGAATAAATGCGCTATTTTTACCATTAACAAAAGCAATTGAAAAAACTAGTTAGTTCACTACTCTTAACTTTTTACTCCATCGGGATTCTCTTTTTACCATTGGGGGACTTTTCCAATTTAGTTAATTTACGATTTATATATCAACATTGCAAAGCTACAGAGGACAAGGATATGACAGCAATTGATTTTTTAACAGATCATTTAGTCAATATTGATTGTCTTTTTGACAACCACGATAAAGGTGATCAACAAAAGCCACACTCACCTATTCAGATCCAACATAATGGAAAAACAATTGTTTCAATTTCCGTTATTTATAAAGTAACTTTTTCTCCAAGAACTTCAATTAAAATTAACCTAACTTCAATTCCCTTATTTTTTTTACCTGAAGGATACTCTTTAAAAATATTTCGTCCACCAATAGTTTAATAATATTATTAAGCCCTTTCACAAAAGAGAATACACTATTTATAATAATTCAAAAAAATATATTTCAAGCAATGAAAAAAATAATCTATATGATAATGGTAGTAATCCTTATTAGCAATTCAACTAAAGCAAATAAGTTATCGAATAGCAATGTTCCATCTGCAGTTAGTGCCGCTTTTAAAGTAAAGTTTCCTGCCGCAACAAAAGTTAGCTGGGGAAAAGAAAATGATAAAGAATGGGAAGCCGAATTTACATTTGAAGGGAATAAAATATCTGCAAACTTCACTTCTGATGGTAATTGGGTAGAAACAGAAAGAGAGATTCAAGTATCACAATTACCCAAAGGAGTTAAAGATGCTATACAAAAGCAATATCCGAATTGGAAAATTACAGAGACAGATAAAACAGATACAGCTAAAAACGGAATAATTTACGAAGCAGATATAAAATCAGGAGCACAAAAAAAAGAAGTTGCATTTAAGGAAGATGGAACAGTTGTAAAAGAGTAATTATAAAGATGGAGAACGCCGAATGGCGTTCTCCATCTTTATAATTTAAAATAAATATATAAATTAGTAGGTTGAAATGAATAGTTCATTTTTTTAAACTTTATGTATCTCAAATATGGCAAACAAAACCTCACAACAAATCTTAAATACATCAGGTAACCTTTTAGGATTTTGCCTAATTGTAATTACTTCCTTACATATTTCAAATAAATCTGAATCGAGTTTTATTGATGAAATCACTTCGGTTATTGCAATTCTTCTTAGCTTCTCTTGTATATTTTCATTTATTTCAATGAGAAGTAATAATTCTAAATTAGAAATTCAATTAGAAACATTTGCAGATTATTTATTTTTGACATCCCTTGCGGGAATTCTACTAATTATTGTACTGGTTTCCTTTAATTTTATATAGTGAAGTATCTAAGCAAGCTGCCTGCCATTACATTTTCCTTTTGGATTATGAAAATTTGTGCAACAACATTAGGGGAAACGGCAGGAGATTTACTTTCTATGACTATGAATGTTGGCTACGCCATTAGTTCAATAATCTTATTGAGTTTCTTTTTCGTAACACTTATTGTACAGCTTTCAACTAAAAGATTTCACCCAAGCATTTACTGGGCTGTAATTCTCGCCACAAGCACCGCTGGAACCACCATTTCGGACTTCATGGACAGAACATTAGAATTAGGCTACGCAACAGGCTCGTTAATCCTAGCTTCATTACTTATCTTAACACTTTTAAGTTGGAAGTGCATTGAAAAATCTTTAGCCGTTTATAACATTAAATCTTTTCGGGGGGAATTATTCTATTGGACTGCAATCTTAATTTCCAACACCTTAGGAACAGCACTAGGCGATTATTTAGCTGATAATTCAGGCTTAGGATTTGCCGGCGGTGCAATTCTCATTGGAAGCTTATTAGTCTTAATTATTTTAGGCTATTACTTCAGTAAAATTTCGCACGTAATTTTGTTTTGGTTAGCATTCGTTTTAACGCGTCCCTTTGGCGCAACGTTTGGCGACCTACTTACCAAGACCTATGATAAGGGCGGATTGGGATTTGGAACAATTGGATCCTCAATAATTCTGTTTATAATACTCATAATATTTGTCGGAGCTAGTATTTTTAAATTAAATAAAGACAGAAAAAAATTACATCCATCTAACTATTTTATAAATCTTTAGCTTCTTCAAGATTCTTAATTTTTTTATCATAAAAGAAAAAAAAATCGAATATTTATTCGGTCAAATAATTTTTAGTGTTTAGATAAAATGTTTTACTTTTATCAGCACTAAGTACTTCAAGGGTTTTTATTAATGTATTTCCCAGATTTCTCGTCCTTGTAAAAGTTTATCTAAATCACCAGCACCTTTTTTAGAAATTGCTTCCATCACTTGCTCATTCAAGCCATCTTCATAACATTTACGATCTTCAGTATATAATACACCAAACGGACGAGGGAAGTGCTCTGTGCCAGCTTCATGCCGATCAAAGAAACGAGAAAGAATCCCTGCTTTTACACGATCACGTTCATCGTGAACCCATAAATCATTTACAGATGCGCCAGGTGCTGAAAGGTCAACAATAACTGGATGAAAACCATCTAACTTAATTCCTTTGGTTCCATCTTGACCATAAACTAAAGGTTTACCAGTTTCAACAAAAATTGCTTCTTCTTTTTTTGAAGATTTCTCCGTAAAGATTTCAAAAGCACCATCATTAAATACGTTACAGTTTTGATAAATCTCTAAAAAGGAAGTTCCTTGATGTGAATTTGTACGACGTAACATTTCTTTCAAATGTGCAGGATCACGATCCATCGAGCGAGCGATAAATGTACCTTCAGCTCCCATCGCTAATGCGAATGGATTGAAAGGATGATCGATCGATCCCATCGGTGTTGATTTCGTAACTTTTCCTTCTTCAGATGTTGGAGAATATTGTCCTTTGGTAAGACCATAAATCTCATTATTGAAAAGAAGAATATTTACATTAAAATTTCTTCTTAAAATATGAATGAAATGATTTCCTCCAATCGACATTGAATCACCGTCACCAGTGACAATCCAAACACTTAAATCAGGGCGACTTGCTTTTAATCCACTAGCCACTGCAGTAGCACGGCCATGGATGGAATGCATACCGTAGGTTTCCATGTAATACGGGAAGCGAGAAGAGCATCCTATACCTGAAATAAATACAATGTTCTCACGAGGAATTCCTAATTCAGGAACTACAGTTTGAACTTGCTTTAGAATTGAATAATCTCCACATCCTGGACACCAGCGTACTTCCTGGTCTGTTACAAGATCTTTACTAGTAAATTTCGGAGCTTCTGGATTTTGAGTTGTTGTTTCCATCAGTTGGGGATGGTTATGTTTTATATTTATCAATAATTCTGAACAACGGTTCATGCATTACCGACAAACGGATTAAATTATTTTTTTTGTAATTCTTCTATCTTTTCAAGAATCTCAATTGTACTAAATGGCATTCCTTTTATTTTATTCAAGCCAATTGCAGGAATCATATATTTATCACGAATAACCGAGAGTAATTGACCTGTATTCATCTCTGGAATTAATACTTGATCGAAATTATAAAGGATCTCACCTAAATTTTTCGGAAGGGGATTCATGTAACGCACTTGTGCATGGCTCACATCATAACCTTTTTCTCTTGCATCACGAACAGCACCTTTGATTGGTCCGTAAGTAGAGCCCCATCCTAGAATTAATAATTTTCCTTTTTCATTACCACTATCCAATTGTTGTAATGGCGCTGTATCTGCAACTTTCGCAACTTTCGCAGCGCGCATCTTCACCATGAACTCGTGGTTCTCAGGATCATAACTGATGTTACCTGTTTCATGTTGTTTTTCCAAACCACCAATACGATGTTCTAATCCTGCGGTTCCTGGTAAAGCCCAAGGACGAGCAAGTTTTTCATCACGCTTATAAGGAAGATATCTTTCGCCATCATTTTTCTCGGTTGCGAATTTTACATTGATATGTTTTAAATCATCAGCCTTTGGAAATCTCCACGGCTCTGAACCATTCGCTATAAATCCATCACTAAGAAAAATTACGGGTGTCATAAATTCAATCGCTATTCGACAAGCTTCATATACTGCATGAAAACAATCTGCTGGCGAAAGTGCTGCAATTACTGGAATTGGAGCCTCTCCATTACGACCATATAATGCCTGGAAAAGATCACTTTGTTCTGTTTTTGTTGGAAGTCCTGTTGATGGTCCGCCGCGTTGAACATTTATAATTACAAGTGGCAACTCCAACATTAGAGCTAACCCCATTGCTTCTGCTTTAAGCGCAATACCGGGTCCTGAAGAAGCGGTAACTGCTAATTTACCTCCGAAAGATGCACCAATTGTGGAACAAATAGCTGCAATTTCATCTTCCGCTTGGAAAGTACGTACACCGTAATTTTTATACTTTGCTAATTCATGAAGGATATCAGTTGCAGGAGTGATAGGGTAAGTGCCATAAAATAAATCGAGACCCGATTTTTGAGAAGCCGCTATTAATCCAATTGCTGTAGCTTGATTACCCATAATGTTACGATAAACTCCAGGAGGCATTGGAGCCGGATTTACAGTATAGCGAGAAGTAAAAGTTTCTGTAGTATCTCCGTAATTGTAACCCGCTCGTAGTACTTTTAGATTTGCTTCAAGGATATCTGGTTTCTTACCAAACTTCTCTTGTAAGAATTTCAAAGTGAAATCCATGTTACGGTTGTACATCCAATATAGGAAGCCAAGTACAAACATGTTTTTAGCACGATCAACTTCCTTAATTCCTAAACCTGAATCAGTTAAAGCTGTACGAGTCATTTTGGTAACATCGATCGTAATCAATCGGAAACCTTCAAGCGAACCGTCTAAAATTGGATTTGCGCCATCCGTATAATTTGCTAAACGTAAATTTTTAGGATCAAAACCATCGCTATTTGCAATGATAGTTC
>Ga0114969_10004452_pt1 | contig 11071 bp, 26 predicted proteins | sample M_130807_MF_Meta_FD_87316 | JGI IMG/M metagenome (GOLD analysis project Ga0114969, IMG submission 87316) | Freshwater microbial communities from Lake Montjoie, Canada to study carbon cycling - M_130807_MF_MetaG | ecosystem: Environmental > Aquatic > Freshwater > Lake | place: Lake Montjoie...
GCTATAATGTTCATCATAGTATCATTGATTTGAGAATTAGTATATCCTATTCCTGATAGTGTTGATACAAGTTTTCTTGGTCTGCCAAATGGATTTGCAGTTTCGCCTTTGTTAGGCACTATTAAAGTTCCTCCATTCCGTCCTTTGATTTCTCTTGGCATTACCTTGTATTTACTTTGTAGTGATGTTTTTCCTTTAACATTTCAATATGTTGTTTTTTATCCCCAAATTCAATATGGCAACTTCTACATAATGCCATCAAGTTCTCAATCCTATCCGCTTCTTTATTCCCTCCCATTCCCCTCGCTTCTATGTGATGAAGGTCAATTGCCTTTGCACCACAGCATTCACAAGGAATAAAATCAGTTACATCATAACCAAAGTACTTAAGGTATATTTTAGTGTATGCTTTAATCTAACTTTGTTTTAAAATGTACACAGATTTGTTCAATTTTTGTTACATAGTAAGTGCTAAAATCTTTATACCCTTCGTTATTTTGCTCAAATAATACATAAAGAATATTTCTTAATCTTTGCGATGGTGTTTTATTATTCTCTAAATCTGTCTTTAATCCATCAATCATAACTTTTTCATCTGATGTAAATGGTTCAGGTTTGATTGCTATGTAGCAAAACTGCTGGTTCATCATAAATAGTTCTGATGCGTCATTAGGATTAAGTTCTTGCGTTCCAATTGACACTCGCATAGTTCTATCCTTTCTGCTAACTAAACCCTCTATTTGCCCTCCTATGACTATCATAACTTAATTGATTTACTTCCATTCTTATAACCTTCTACATCCAAATTATATTGATGCGCATATTTAGAAACTAATTCGCCCTTATCCCATCCGTATTCATTACCTGATGCGTGACCTCCTTCGTGATGCGCCAAGCAGTTCATTGTGTAATAAGTATTAAATCCAGCAATCCAAGTTCGTTCACAATATTCTAAATCAATCGCGCCGTAAGGAAAGTAATTCTCATTAAACTTCCCAATCTTATCTATCAGTTGGGTATTTATTAACCAGTTGCTAATTATGTGTTCATTTACTATTGAGTTCCTTTCGTTATCCAAACTACTGGCAACGATTCCAGCATTGGTATAATTCTTTAACGCACTCCATTTTTTCGCTAACCACATATCAGGTTCAACAATATCATTAGCCAAAAATGCAATTGCATCATAGTTTTGATAATTTTTAATCCCTTCATTCAATGCGTTGGCAATTCCTTCTTTATCAATAATCTTAACTTCGTATGCCATACCAGCATTGTTAAGATTGTGATGTATTATTTCGTATGGTCTTGTGCCATATACCAAGCAGTTAACTAATATTTTCATTGTCTTATTTATTTATTGTATAATATAATAATACCATTCCTATTATAAAAATAGTTATCAAAATAGATAAGAATATACATCCTTCTTTACGTTTTTGTTCATTTAGTGGCATATCTCTCATTGTCTTATATTTTGTCCTAATTCGCGTACTGGAACTCCAGCGTATTTATGGAAAGGTTTAAGAATAGATTTTTTACCAACAAATGCACTTGCGCCTATCATACAACCTTCAGGAATAATTACCTTCTGATGTACAACCGCATTTAATCCTATGTTGCAGTTTTTCGCTATTATTGAATGCCCACCAATTTTTGCGCCACAACTTAATGTTACATTATCAGAAAGGATTGCATCGTGTCCGATATGTGCGTGTTTCATTATATAACAATTATCGCCTATTTGCGTTGGATTATTTACTCCGCTATCTATTGTAACCAATCCAGTAATGGTGTTGTTGTTGCCTATTATAACATTGCCACTTCCTTCTTTGCCTTTCCATTCCGCTGGACTGCCAATTATACAATATGCACCGATAGTATTTCCTTCGCCTATAATAACATTAGGATAAACAATTGCAGTTGGATGTATGTTATTCATTGATTTGTTTTTCGTACCAAGTATAAATAGTTACCATCATTTCACATACACAAGCAGAACAATTAGGATTGTAATGATAATGCGGATGCTGCGTTTTATATGCGTCAACAATTTCGTTCTTTATGTGCGGATGCAATCCTACAAGTTCTCCAGTTCGTGCATACAAATCGTAAATATGCTTATGATTTGATAAGGTCAGCAAATGCGCTTCTTCTTGTTTTGTTGACTTCAATAAGGTCGTAACTTTTTTTTGCCCATTCGTTAAGTTTTTCGCCATAATCTTCTCGTGCGTTTTTGTTATTAATTAAAAATCTTAAATGCTTATACCAATCCGATTGATTTTCAACCCATAAAACTGGTGCTGATTTATCAAGTGTATATGGTTCAACTGCTGAACAAATTACTGGTACTTTTTTAACTGATGCCTCAAGCAACTTTAGGTTTGATTTGCAACCACTCCAATCCGATTGTAGAAGTGGAACAAGCATAATGTCAGCGTGTGAATACATAGACATATATTTATCAGGAGTTGCGCCTTTAATTATTTGATGTGGCAATTGCCCTGATGAAGTAAAGTAAGAAAACATCTTATCCCATATAAACTTGCTTAATTCATTTTCATCATTGTAACCACCCAAAACCATTTCAATCTTGTCTTTGTGTGCAGTTAATCTTCTAATCGGATTCTTTAGTATTTCCAAATCTCCTTCGTGAGTTATCCCACCGCACCAAAATATTCTTATCTTATCGCTTTCAATCTTATCAGGAATGAATTGATGCTGACCAAATAAAATTGCATTGGGAACGATTACAACATTTGAATTTAATGGTCTAATCTTCTTTGCCAAGTTTTCATTGGTGCAAGTTACCAAATCCGCGTTCCTTAAATTGTTTTCAATTCGCGGCGATAAGTGAAGATAGTCGTAATAGTTCAAGTGATTGCTTGGCAATCCCCAAGCATCATCCATATCAACAACAATCTTGCACCCCATCTTTTCGCGGATGTAATCAAAATCTTCATCAAATCCACTAATCCGATTAAACAATAATAAATCCCAACCTTCATTCATTACTTCTTCAGTTGGAAGATTTGTTATAGTTCCAACGATGTCATCCATATAACCAAGTGGTAATACAACGCGATGAAAACCACAACCTGAATTAATATGTGAAATGCCTAATATTCTCATTTGATTTTATTTCCAATGAAACCAGCAGCAAAGATTATAGCAATAAATTCTACTATTGATGCTGGTGTATAATAAAAGATAACTGCCATCCAAACCGATAAACAAGTGACACAATCAAATGGTTTGATCCTTGCGCCCCATTTCATTTTAAAACCCTTTTTAATCGCTGCTGGAATTCCAGCGATGTTTACAAAATAATAACTAAATAAAAATGCTGCTAATAGTATTATCATTTTAATGCCTCTTTTAATTCTTTTTTAGTTTTGTTTACTACCTTCAAAATGTGCAATCTTGGAATCCCAAAGTAATCTGCAACCCTTTGATGCGATTTTAACTCAACATACTTTGAGAAAATCATTGATTCGTGTGCTTCATTCGCTGATGCGTTCAACTTGTCAGCAAGTATTGTTGCTGCCTTTTTTGGTTTGTCGTTGTCAACTGGTCGTTCAATCTGCGATTTCATCCATTCGTATGCCTTGATAATATCCCTTTGCTTATATGTTTTGTAAAAATATCCTTTCTGAAGTGTTCCCATTTTCCAAATTATACGCAGCGTAAATGCAATTAAATCCCCTTCATTTTTAATCTTTAATAGTTTTTTGCAATCGTATGTGAGCAGCACCATTGCCATCTCTTGCTTCAGGTCATCTTGTAAATCGGTCGGATGTATCTTACCAATTAAAGAATTAACTTTTGGATGTTCATAAATTTCCTTAATTATATCAAGACATTTATTCACATCTTAAAGGTAGTATAAATTATTTAATGATAAGAAATCTAATTTTTCCCATTATATAGTATGAAGTATTTTTTGTCCGTTATCCTATTTTTTATTAATTCTATAACCTATGCACAATGTTTTGATGTATATGGCAATAAGGTTGATTGCCCTACGGAACAAGATTCTTTGGTTGTGTATAACAATGCTTTGAAGGTCGTTAATTTCTATGATAAAAATCCAGCGTATAGATTAAATAGGTCAACAGAATTGATTTCATTATCTGATAAGCAAGAAGTATATGAAGATATGAAAACCGCAAAGAGAATGTTCTTTGTAATTAGAAAGGAATTAAAATCAATGAAACCAGATAAGTTTTCTGTTGGCAAGGTTAAAGCAAATTATAAGGACATTACCTATGCAGAATATTATCAGGAAGTTGATGAGTATAGATTTTATCAAAGGGAGTTAGAGAATCAGATTATTAACATTAATGCACCAATGCCGATTTATGATACTCGCATCGCGCCATTTATCGTTAATGAATACAAAAACATTGATTCAACTGATTCATATTTTGGCGATATGGTTAATATCCCATTGTATGTTCCAGTAGTAGTTAAACCTTTTGCATTACTTACTGCAACTGAATATTCATTAAGAAGGGAACTTATGCATCTATTACCTGAAAAGATTGTGCCAATAGTTTCTGTAACAAAACCAGCGTTAAAGCGTTACAATGGATTCTCAGAAGGAACTCCTATCTATGTTTATAACCGATTTGGTTCTGGTGCTTTTATTGGCGTGTTGGTAGGTAGAAAGTTTAAGAAGGTTTTGCCTTCTCAATATAAACAATGCGCAGTTCCTATATTTGCTCAACTGATTCTTGAAGATGAAAAAGAATTAAATGCTTTACTGCGAATCAAATTTGGAACTTATTATATTGGATTATCTCAATAATGGCATCTACTGATTCAACAACTGCTACTTGTCCATTCCAGTTGCGATGGAATATAATTTCATCAGGAGTGAGTTTCTTTTGTGATGGGGTTTTATTACCATCCTTTATTTCAAACATATAATTTTTGCCATCGTAACCGACAACTATATCAGGAAATCCTTTTCCAATTGTGTGTGTAGTATTAACAGAAATGAATGGGTACTTTCGCAACCCATCCATTATCTGCTTTTGATTTGCATCAGTTCGTTTTATTTGCATTCTTTTCTTTCTTCAAGTAATTCCTCTGCCTTTTCAATAATATAATCATCCAGTTGGCATTGCTGAAATGTAATGCCCAGCATACATACATTGAACATATCAAACATTTCTGAAGTGCTTAATCCTTCGTTATCTGATTTAATACTTACTTCTTTATCGTAGTTTTTAATTGTTATTTCCATTTTTTTAAGTTTATCAGTTTACTTTTTAAGTAATTCGGAAATCCCGAACTACTATAAATCGGCAGTAAATCCATTTTAGTGCCATTTGTCTTGTTTTAAATCGTAGATTAAAATTAGTGAAATTATTGTAGATATTATTAAAGATATGTAAATCATAAATCTTCAAGTTTAAGTTCATTTGCAAAACTTGATTTTGTCCTGAAGTATCCAGAGTAACTTGGAAACTTTAGCATAAACATTCGCGCATAAAAAGGTGCAGCATCGTTATTAATTTTATAGGAATCGTTTTTCGCAGCGATAATATTCAGCCATCGCAAATGCTCAATTATTAATTGAGAGCCAAAGTTCTTTGAACCGCTGCCAATAGCAATAAATGTTTCCCTTTCAAATTCTGCATAGATTAAAGGGTTTTCATTATGATACTTTAAAAACCATCTGTATTTGCTTGACTTAATGTCATAGATTTTTATTTGCATAATTATTTATTATTTTTTATCCATTCAAATACTGCAATCTTTTTGCTAATACTTCTAATATTGTTTACTTCTTCGCCAGTTATCGCCCTGAATCCTTTGGAGTGCATATTTACATAACGATTGTATTCAGTCCATCCTCCTCCAGTTTCTGCTTCTTCTCGTAGTTGATGCAGCCGATAATCTGCTGCCCTTTCATACAACCTCTTTTTGTCACTATTCTCCAAAATTATGTGACCAAATTCGCAGAGCCATTCATAGATGTACATTGGAATCAGGTTAATGTTGATGTCTTTTTTACATCGCCATTCTTCAATCTCTTGTTTCTTTTCTTCATCAGTAATTTTATCAATCATAATTTCAGTTGGTTTTGTTTCAATCGTTTTTGAAATTGTTATTAAATGTTTACGATACGCTGCCATAATCTTTGTCAGGTAAATAATAGTAAACTGGTCGTATGGGTTAATGTCATCCAAATCTAATTTACCAGTTGCTCCTAACCTAAATGCAAGTTGCAGTTCATCCAATGTTTTATGTCCGTATTCTTCTCGCAAATGCTGAAGTAAAAAATGTGTTTCAGGATGCGTTGGGAAATGCTGCGGTCTTAAACCAATCATCATAAAAATAATTGATAACCTTGTTGTTAACTGCTCATCAGTTGCTTCATTAATCTTTGTTGATTGGAGTGCCTTTTGAATTGAATTGATTTGCCCATTCAACTCTGGCATCCCACCTTGCTTCATTAGTTGGTTTTGTTCCATTTTTTTCAAATTTTTGATTTTTAATCCAGTTTCCAAAATGTTTGTAAACTTCATTTTCGTTGTTGTAAAATTTATCGCCAGTAAGATTTTGCAATTTAAATACATCCCACATTTGATTGATTACATCAGCAGTTATAGTTTGCTGCTTTTGAAGTTTAATTTGCTGTATAGATGAAATAATATATTGTTCAGGTAAAAGTTCAAAATCAGTATTTAAAAATTTTTTACCATTAGTAATAACTTTACTTTCATTTATATTTTCATTTTCATTTTCATCTTCCATATGGGTATCCATATGGTTAAGCATATGGTTATTGGTAGGTTTCTCTTTAGATTTTCTTCCTCCCTTCAAACCATTGTCACGCCTTGATTTTGTAAAATTGTTTCTTTTTTCAGTTTCTTCTTCCAATCTTTTGTTAAACCAAAAACCATTTTTATCAATACCGAACTTACTTTTTAGGTTAACCGAAACAGAACCTACAATAAAGCATATGGTTTCTTCGTTCATTCTACCTTGTTGATGCATTAATGCTAAAATTGTAATGTATTTTCCCCTATCTTCAAAATTCAAAATTATAGTTCCAGTTAAAAAATCTGAAGAATAAAAAAGGAATGCTGGGTCTTTTGCCATAATAAAAAAAGGGATACAATGATAGTAGCATTGCATCCCTTTAAGGATTGAAAAATTAATTTCTTAATGGCTACTATCTCATTAAGAAATCCTGATACAAATATAAGGTAATTAAACCAAATGTGGTGTTTCATCGTGAACATAATAACTGGTTGTTGAATAAACTGCTAAATGAGCATTGATGTAAAGTTTCCTAAAAGTAGGGTTAGTTGATATTTCATTTCTTATTACCATCCTTGAATTTATAATAGTTGTATGGTCGCGATTGCCTAATAACTTACCGATACTGGATAATGATAACCGAAGGTAACTATCGTTATAAAGCATATCGGAAATCATAAACCTTGCCTGAACAAATTGTCTATCTCTTTTTTTGCTCATTACTTTAACCATATCAACTTTTAAAAACTTGCAAACTCTTTCAATAACTTCTTCAGGAGTTAACCTTAATGTTCCACTCTGCAATGGATGATCTTTACAACATTCACAATATCTCATTTCTTTTTAATTTTAGATTCAATAATTTGTTTCGCGATGTAGGTGCTGCATACATATTTGCAGTTAACAAAAAACTTTTCTTCTTTTTCATTTACTACTAAAAACATATTTAGCCAGTTCTGAAGGATGTAAACTTTATCTCCTTGCAACCCATACGTTTTTCGCGATGCAGCACCTATAATGTCCTCTTTTAAATACAACCAAATCATTTTGCGATAGTGGTTTTAACGGATGATGTTGATGTCTTGCTTGGCGGATAAACTTTATTAATTATTCCTTCCATATGCAAAACTTCAATACCTGATAATGGTAACGCCTTCAAAAATGCTTGTCGTTCTTTAATTGACAATTCAATAATCTGCAACTGGTTGTTTAAATCTTCAAGTTGACCATCTCCACAATTTGAGTAATCGTACTTTGTGCCAACCTCTGCCAGTTCTATTTTAGTTCCTGATGCAGTATTAACAGATTTGCCGTACTTTGAAACTTCTTCCCGAAGTAGGTCAATGTAATCTTTATTGCCCTTTATTTCTTTTATAAGCAGTTCCATTTTCGCAAGTGCATCAGCACTTTCAATAACTCTTCCGTTGTTGGCGATTTGATTAACGGAATCTTCTGCGATAATCTTGATTTGTGTTTTCGTTAGTTCGTTGCTAACTACTGGTAATTGAAACATAAATTATGATTTAGATGTTAATAATTGTTCAACTTCTTTACTGACTTTAAAAGATGCTCTGATTTTATCAATTGTTGTATCTCCAGCAGCAAGTTTATTCTTTGCCTTTAGGAACATTTCAGAATCTTTATTCAGCCAAAGTTTCGAATCGGTTTCTGATTTACTTACATAAGATGCAGCATTGCCATCGTCATCGTCATCAATGTTTAAGCATAAGATGGCAGCAAGTGCGTAACGCTTTTGATAAGTAATGCAACTTCCTCTACCTTGTGGGTCATCCTTTACTGGTCGCATTTGAAATGTGGAGTGAATAAACTCGCCTGAATCAGCGTGAATTAACAAGGTTGTTAATCCGTTTTCGCCGTTAGGCATTTGGGATAATGCTAATCCACTTTCAATAAGTGGTTCGCGAATCGCATCTTGAATGTTACTTAACGATGCGTACTTTGATTTAAAAAAAGGATTTTTGGCATCCTTTGTAATCGTGTCAACTTTTACTTGAAAAACGATTAGTGCCTTTGCAAGATTTTGTAATTGCTTCATTTTTTTGATTTTAGTTTTTGATTGTTTTTTCTACCTTCTTTTAATAACAACTGGATGATTATCTTCCAGTCATCTTTTCTTTTATTTCGTTTGATTAAATTGTTCATTTAAAAACATTATGGTTGATATATATTTTAAATCAAATTCTTCCTTTGTAATTGAAATACCTTCTAATGCATCAACGATGTCATCGTTATAATAATGGTCGTAATCTTTAGGAGTGGTTGCGTAAAAAATAGCATCAGGATGAAGTTTCATTGTGCCTTCTTCTGTAATTCTTACCAATGTGCCACTATATTTTCTTTTCCAATACGATGGAGTTGGCACATCAATAGTTTTAAATTCTTTGTTTTTGATTTTGATTTGCATTTGTTTTAGTTTTTAAAGTTAAAAATAGCGTTGTAAATAATATCGCCGAATACTGCGATAATAATAACGATAGTAATTAGGATTGTGTCTTTAATTTTCTGATTCATAACCATATTTAAAAGATGAATAAATTTCTAACCAGTCAATAGAATCAATTAGTTTTTCCATAGCATCAGGTACTTTTAATCCCAAGATGTCGGCAAGTTCTATTTGATTATTATTTTCATCGCAAACCATAATACTCAATATTTCATCTACATTATTTCGGTAAGCGTCATAAGAAACAATAACTGATAATTTGATTTCTTCGTTTTGAATTTCTTTTTGCAGAATCATTTCATTTTTTTTAGATGGTTATATAATTTTTGTCGTAGTTCAGTTGAACCTACTTTTTTAATTGTATCGCTTTCAATATAAAGCGTTACTGGAAGTTTTTTGTTTAGAGTGGGTTTTCTTCCTGAATTTTCTCGTTTCCCACCTTGCATTGTTTTTACCATTTGTTTTTGTTTTTGTTTATAATTTCTTCTCGTAGTGATTTGATTGCTTTTTTTATTCCATCTTTTGCGTCATCAATAGCAGATGCGTTATTAGTTGTGCAATTAATTTTTTTTCCGTAATGCGTTGTTGTAATTTTCCAATGTCCGTAACCAGCGAAGTTGATTTGTAAATTTTCCATTTTTTTAGTTTTTGATTTTATTGCAGTTGATAGGATGCTGCACCCCTTTGTTATTACTTATTAAATATTAATGAAAATGTAGAATACCTGAACCATTTTTGCAAGGCGCTAATTCTTTTTAAAGCGTCTTTTTTTGAATTAAAAACATTTGTTTGAAATGGATGACCATTCATTAAAATAGTGTAATTTTTCATTTTTTTAGTTTTTGATTTTTAAAATGTTATTCCCTAATTGTTTCACAAATCTACGATGACTATTTGGTTTAACCAAATATATTTCAAAGATTTTAAAAGATTTAAGTTTTATTCAATAAAACATAAAATTGTTTAGATATTATTCAATAAAACATAAAAAACCCCGATGTAAAAACATCAGGGCAAATCAAAATACAAATCTAAATCGTAAGTTTTATTCAGTATTTTCTTCCGAATCAAAGATTTCATCATACATTTCTGTAACGCATTCGTAGATAATTCTCAAGCATTTTCTTTTTATGCTCTTAATACGAAGTTCATCTGCCTTACTTATAATAGCGGTATCAATATCCTCTACCGATGTCAGTGCGAAATAACAACTTTGGATGTACTCCGAATTGCTGGTAAAATCCATTTGAATTTCTTCAGCAACTTCTTCAGTATTTTCTTCTCCAATTATTAAATCTTCATCAGACATTGTTATTATTTTTTAAATTATCTAAATCAGGTCGGTCTAATTCAATTAATTGTTGTAAGGTCATTGTGCTTATTCTAATGCTATTCTTGCGCCTTAATTCCTTTCCTAATGATTCTATCAATGCGATAGATTCGTTAAGGTTAAGGGTACTTAAAAGCGTTCTGATTTCATTTTTGATTGTCATAGTGTTTTTCCGTTAAATATTCGTTTGTTATGAAATTCATAATCGCGACCATTTGCATCTAAATCAACCATTGCGAAACCCCAGTTCCATTTGTTTAATGGCATATATGCTGGATGTAATTCTGATAAACATCCAATACTCCAAGTTGTTGTTATCTTGCCGTTCATATCGGTTTCGGTATGCTCGGAAGTTTGATGATTATGTCCCTGAAACGCTGACACTTTTCCCTTCATATACAATCCCCTTGCGATGTTAACTGGCGATGTGATGCCGAAGTATTCGTGTCCGTGAATACCATTTAACTCATTCATCTTCATAAACTGATTTGAGTTAATCA
>Ga0114969_10004455_pt1 | contig 11069 bp, 11 predicted proteins | sample M_130807_MF_Meta_FD_87316 | JGI IMG/M metagenome (GOLD analysis project Ga0114969, IMG submission 87316) | Freshwater microbial communities from Lake Montjoie, Canada to study carbon cycling - M_130807_MF_MetaG | ecosystem: Environmental > Aquatic > Freshwater > Lake | place: Lake Montjoie...
AGTGATATTAAGCATTTAATTATAAATGAATAGTAAATAAATTACTATATGCAATAATATTATTTTATTTAAAATAAATATTATTATTAGAAAATAGGTATATAATATTAAATGGGACCCGTCGAATATCTTATATATACAATATTATTTATAGTATTTATTGGGTTAATTGGAATAATTGGATATTTTATATATGATAATTTTCAAAAAAATGAGGAATATAAAAAGAGTTTAACAAAAGATTTAAATACTAATTTTGTAGATATTAATAAAAATTTTGATTCTACGACAACAAATATGGGCAAAATACATAAATCAAATGGTATAAAAATAAATTTATTAGATCAACATCTTGAATATAGCAGCAATTTATTCGCAAGTAATTTTTCAGATGTTCGGTATAATATTGCTGGAAATAGCAATTTTTTTGCAAGTAATTTTGCAGATGTAAGGTATAATATTGATGGAAATAGCAATTTATTCGCAACAAGTAATGTTGTAGTTAATCGCAATTTTAATACGTTCAATTCTAATTTAAATAAATATTTTGCGTTTAATGATAATGCGACATTAACGACATCGCAGACACCATTTAATAATATGAATACAAAATTATTTGAATATGTAACGTCAGGAGAGCATATACCTATGTTAGATTTGATACGAAAAACAACAGCAACCGCAGGATTAAAAATAAATACTGATTCTACCAATGCTGACAATGATTTAGAAATATGCAACAAAGATGGAAATAATTGTTTTAATATATCGAGCGACAATGTTTCTGATACTTTGTATATTTATAAGAAAGGCACTGTACGTGCAAATGCACCATTTAAGATAGTGAATGGGGTTGTAGATACGACTGGTGGTGGTGGTGGCATTGGCGGCAGCGGTGGTGGTACGCAACCAAGCCAAAATGCTGGTAAAATATCTACATCACCAACAACATTAACCACCGAAATATCATTTACAACAACAGGTGCTGGATATATAGGGCATAATGCCACACCAACTTTAACCATAAGTGGTATTGGTGGTAATGGTTTAGCAATAGGCTACTTTGAATACAATAGCACTGGTGGGATAACAAAAGCAACTATTACAAACAGTGGTTCAGGATATACAGCAAACCCTACTGTTACTGCCGGATTGACGCCTCCACCAAAGAACCCTGTAAAATTTTATACAACAAATGCCGGTCCCGCAACCGCTACCGCTACCTTCGTTGTTTCAACTGTTCCACAAACAGGGGCAATCGCAAATTCTCTTCCTTTAACAAATGCGGATAATGGATATTATAGTTCTCTAACTAGTTTAGTTGGAGGTATTCCAACATCAATTGTAACTATTACAAATAACCCTGTTCGTGCAACTGCCACAGCAGTAACTAACGCACAAGGTGTTGTTACATCAATTACTATAACAAATAATACGGATAATGGTTTTTATTACGGAGGCGCAACTCCATCTGCCCCTACAAATGCAACTATTGTTTCAATAGGAGGGACTAACCTTGCAGGTAAAACATTTACATATGATAAAATTATAGAAAATGGTATTTGGAAAACTATAACTAATATTTTAGGCGCAGGGAATACTGGTTTTACATCATCGTCATCAAGCCTAGAAGTTGTACTTTCCGAACCATTACAACCATCTGCAGACACCGCAATAATAACACCAGTTCTACAAGGCCAAAAAGGAAGTATAACAAATTTAATACTTACAAATGCTGGTTCTAAATATTATAAGCCATCTATAAGTGTGGCTGATTCAAACCTTGTGATCCCCATTACAGCAACAATGCCTACATTATATAGGTTGTCATAATACACATTCAACATACCTTAAGTATACATTGAAGTTAATATGTAGAATATAAATCGAATATCACCTTATTTTTATTAAATTATTAATGATTAAAATAATAATTATATATAGTAATATGAAAAATAAATTAATTAGTTTGCAAGTTATTTTTACATTATTATTAATTATATCTGGTGCATTGTATCTAATATATATTTTTAGAAATAGAGAGAACTTTGATAGTGGAAGATATACTTGGAAATACGGGGAAGGATTAAGTTGCAAAGGTGATTTAAATACGAATACCGAATTACAAAATATCAGCTCGTATTTTAATGGATTGGATTATGAAAAATATTCCACCGCAAAATATAACAAAACTAATATAAAAAATCCAGGTCATCTATATGCCGCTTATTGCGATATAATGAGTTATAATGATTTATTAGCATATAAATGTTTAAAAATATCACCAAGCAATTTGTCCAAAAAAATGGATACAAATGATATTAAAAATATATTTGAAACTATATATATATATAATGAAAGCAGTTTGTACAGTTATTTATTAGCAAAAATACAAATGCTTACAACAACAAATGTAAAATTACAGGGTCCTATATATGTATGTATGTCGCAATCACCTTATTTAAAATACGCATATGAAAAAATAAATCCACCCATATCTAAATGGTTAGATGCACGGATAGATATATTAAATAATAAAAACCCATATTATTCTGAAGTAATTGATAGTCAAGGTAAACAAAGCATTACGACGAACACATATTCATATGACGATGATACGACGAATACTTTTTCATATGACAATAATGAAAAACAAAAAATATTATCATTAGTATTTGACACGGCAGGAAACCCGAGCATTGTGGCAAATACAGATACATTTGACAATGATATGACAAACACATATTCACAAGATGATAAACAAACACGAAATATATCTTCATTATATGCGCAAATATTAATAATATTACCTATGTATGACAAAAATATGAAACTTAAAAAAGAGAAAATAGATGAACAAAAAGTGGTTATAGACGACTTTTTACAAAAAACAATAAGCATGCATCATACACATAATGATATGTGCTTCATAAAATGTAATAAATCATCCACTATTAATTGCGGATGCTTAAATATGAATGACAATAATGTTGGTTCGAGAATTAATACATTCAATTATCAAGATGGAGGTATAAATAATGCGACATTCGATTTTCCAAGATATACTTCAAAATGCATAGACCATACAAATAATAATACTGCAACTGATTTTAGTATGATGTATTTTGTAAATCCGTACTCTGATAATTATATAAATGTTATAGAAGACCCTGACGGAGAAAAGGTTGAAGAAGCAGAAGGAGATTTAGTTGAAGGTGCCGCCGCGCCTGCTTCATTTACTCCTTTTCGTAAGGACGAATTTGATGGCATACAAGATAGTGTCGACACGGCAAAAATAGTGATGACACCTGAATTTTATGATACATTTGACAAGTCAAAGGGAACCATAAAACTTGATTCGCAATATAGTAAAAAAATGTAATTTTAGTTTCCTGTAGTTTCTTTTCTCATTGCGGTTGAGCAATCTTTGTAGTTTTTACACTGTCGACATTATCATCAACTTCGTCATCATCATTTATAAAACAATACTTTTTAATTCCAATTTCAATAGGGAGCATCTTGTATTCTTCTACTGTTTCCCAAAACGTATTGATTTTTGGAATTATAGTTTCCCACGTTATTGAATTAAAATTTACACGCTGAATTATCATTTCATCTAATTTCCAATATGTATATTTACTAAACTTTAACCCATCGCTGTTGTTGTCGCAATTATTTTTTTGATTAATAATATATTCTATGCATTCTTTAGGTGTTTTATTGGGTTCGCTATAAAAATACGTGTATTCGCCTTTGGAATTGTAAAACTCCGCAATAACACCATGGTTCATATTCATAATAGTATCGTCAATATCTAAATATTCTTCTTCGGTTTCTATTGATTTAAATACACATTCAATATAATCACATTCATTAAGCTTGCATACTGCCAACTGTCCTTGTATTTGCATCTTGTATTTATCTGGTATTACCCCGTCTGTAATTTTTCGCGAATAAGGGCATTTAATCTCAATCATTATACCAATCTCATTAATACCATCTGGCGAAGCTCCAAAATGTTTATTATCCACATCGCATAATAATCCAAAATCATGAATATTTATATTATTCATTTTTTGAGAATAACAACGCGATGCCATAGGTTCAAACATTGTGCCCCATTTTAAAGCAGGAATACTATTATAATTTATATTGTCAATTATAATATTCGCCTTTTTCTTTGCCAATTTAATGCTGATATTTCCGCCTTTTACTGCATCATATAGGTCGCTCGCAGTTAATCGCGTTTTTCTTGCTTCAAACCACTCGACGGACCTTTGCTTCATTAGAGGCAAAGTTAATAACGCTTTTAATTCAACTCTGTATTTTTTAATTTCAGCCAACCTTTTATTAATTATATCATAATTAATGCATTTATTCGTTTTACTTAATATACTGTATATTTTTTTAGAAACTTCGTCAATGTCAAAATCAGCCTTGTCTCCTAACTCTGTGATATTCGTTAGAAATTGCAAAAGACACTTGTCGATGTCTTGATTTATATCTGTCAAAGACATATACATATATGTATAATAACGTGTTTTATATTTATATACTTTCTTATTAATGCGGTGCAATATTAGACAGCTCCTCGCTACATTTTTTTTTATATGATTTCGAATTTTTAAGCTTCTTATCATATGCAGCATTTATTTGATGTATTAACTTCTTACTGTTAAAATCTAACACAGAAGGGTCAGTAGTCATTTTTTGTGTTTTAGACTTCGCTTTTGTCTTCTCTTCGTAAATATCAAGTACTTCTCGCGTCTTATTATCAATCAACATATCAAATGCGTAAGTGTCCATTGTCGACAGATAGGGTTAATTACGTGGTTAGTGTTAGATATTAATATAATCAATTTTTTATATATAAATTAGATACTGTATATACTGAACTACCTACTTATGCGATACTTCTTTGATATTAATTTGATTATTGAAAATATCTATATATTGATATGAGTTATTTCCAAATGAACGCGATATTCCTGTATCTGTATACCATATAAAATCATTAATTAGTTTTACTCTTTCTACAACAGTATGCCCTACAAACATATAAGCACACCCTAATCTATCTCGTAAGTTGTTTAAATCATCCTTTTCATTTAAATCTCTTGTCCATAATATACCATCTGAATCTAATATTATTTTGTCAAATATCTCCTTATCTTCAATTAAAATTGCATTATTCTTTATAAAGTTCTTCCAAATTGTATTGATATATGATATGTCTTTGTTATATTTTGCAAGTATATTTAAATGTTCTAATGTCAATCCTGCGTGGCAAAACAATAATGGGCCTATTTTAACAATTAAAGGACGTTGAGATAATATTGCAGATAATGTTCCTCCTGGTTTGAATAATTCTTGGCGGTTATAGTTATTATTTAAACTCATAGGAGATACATAAGAATAATTACCTATAATATTCATTAATTCATGGTTCCCTATTAACGATATAACACGACCGCCTTTTGATTGTGCAATTTTATGTAGCAGATTTGTAAAATATATCATTTCTACATCTGGCAACACTTCCCAATTATCCAGTTGCGGGTCTCTATTTATACTATCAACTTGGTCTCCCATTTGTACAACAATTGTATTAAGCGGTTCTGCAATCCACTCTATGTTCTTATTAATTATTTTTGCGTCTATTAATATATCCTTAAATCGCCTAATGTCTCCATGAATATCGCCAATAATAACTATCCGACTATTATATTCATATTCAAATATAATATCTTCATTAATCATACTAATAATTCTAATATATCTTGTAATATATATTATTATATATTATTATATATTATTATATACTAAATTATATATAAAAAATACAATATATTTATTTATAATTATGATTAAACTTAATTTATATGTTGTATATAGCGAAGAATTAGTGAATAGACAGCCTACAATCAATAGTACCATTTCGGTAGTTAAACAAATATGTGAGCAAAAAAACATAGAAATCAAAATAAATATTATTTCAGAGCCAAGCAAGGAACATATTAATAAGTATATTAACAATTTTAATACAAGGGTTAATTACGATAAGTTTGAGGCTAATAATATATATAACGATTTAATAATGCCATTGAATGTATGCCAAATATCAAATTTTGAAAAGCACCGATATATATATAAATACATATTAGATAATTTCAATAAAGAGGATGATGACAACAATTTTCATTTAATTATAGAAGATGATGTTATTATATCAAATGATTACATAAATAATATTGTTGAGTTAATTGACGATTTAAATGCAACGAATAATGATAAGGAAGATTGGGACATTTTATTTACTTGCCTTAATATTATGAATAACCCAGCAAAGTTTGTTAATATAAATGAATTATACAACATCATTATCTCAAAGGCAAGTTATATTATTAAGAATAGGGAATTTTGTGAAAAATTATATAATGCAACTGATAAGTTTAAATTAAATATTAAATTAACCTTATCAAAGTTTATCAAAGACAATAATTGCAAGGCATTATCATATAACAAAATTACGTTTATCGAAGGTTCTAAATTAGGATTATATCCGTCGTCTGTAAACTCTAATAACTATTTATTTTTAAACAACAATTATATTGCTCTTAAGCAATTATCTGAAAAAAAAGATTTAACTGATGAAGATATTAAAAACGCCGAAAAAATATACAGCAATACTTTAAATATTCCATCAGTTGATATTCAAAATGTTATGGGTATAATCTATTATAATTTCAAAAATTATAAAAAAGCAAAAGAATATATGACTGCATCTTTGATGTCCTTCAAAAAATGCAAGGGATATACTATTATGAAAAATAATGAAATTTTATCTAATGCAATAAATATATATAAATATGAGCAAGATATGTTAGATGAATGTTTATCTTGTAAATCTAAATATTCATAATTCATATTTAAGATGATTCTAACGCTGAAATTCGCTCGCAAATTTCATTTATTTTTGTATTTAATTGTGCTACTACATTAACAAGATTATCAAACTTTGATACAAGGTCATTCATAGGAACAAGTTCATCCTTTGTCGCAAGGACAGTGAGTTCATCCTTTGTTGCGAGGACTGCAAGTTCATCCTTTGTCGCAAGGACAGTGAGTTCATCCTTTGTTGCGAGGACTGCAAGTTCATCCTTTGTAGCAAGAACAGCGAGTTCATCCTTTGTCGCAAGGACTGCAAGTTCATCCTTTGTTGCAAGGACAGCGAGTTCATCCTTTGTCGCAAGGACTGCAAGTTCATCCTTTGTAGCGAGGACAGCGAGTTCATCCTTTGTTGCAAGGACTGCTTGTGAAAGGTTTGCATGTAAATTAAGTAAGCTCTGTGTTAGTTCATCCTTTGTAGCAAGGCTTGCATGTGAATTAAGTAAGTTCTGTACGTGTTCATCCTTTGTTGCTAATGCTTTTAATTGTAATTCTTGTGTTAAAATGGCAAACTCTTTTCTGACATTATGTAATTCATTACGAACATCTGTTTTAAAATTATATAAATCAATATTACTATCTTGTACTACATTCGTATCTTGCACTATATCAGTAGATTGCGTAGGTATAGGCAGTTGAAGCGGTACAGGCGATTGAGAAGGCGGAGCGCTTTCTATTATTTTCAATCTATTATCAAGTTCATTAAGTTTAGAGTAGATAGGGATAAATGACATTATTAATATTAACTATTCTTAATTATATATAATATTATTATATAAAAAATTATAACACAGTAAAAATATATAAAAAATGATTATATATTCTAATATATAGAATTAAATAGACAAAGAATATGATTATTCCTATTAGATGTTTTACATGTGGGAAAGTTATGGCAGATATATCTGATTTTTACGAAAAAGAAAAGAATAAGATTGATGATACAAACGAGGTTGACCCAGTATATAAAAACTTTGAAAAAATACATACCGGACATATTTTGGATATGTTGGGTTTAAAAAGGTACTGTTGCAGACGTAATTTAATTTCAAATATAGATATGATGGACATTATTTAATAATAAATATATTATCTACGAATAAGTATAATATTGTAAATGGATACATATATTGAAAATTATGAAAATGATATGGTGGAACAACCTATCATGGATACATCATCAAATACCATACCAAATACTGCAATAACCAAAGAAATCAAGAAGGATGTGAAGGAAACAACGGAAACCGATATAGAAAAATATATTGAAAAACAGATTGAGATTAAATTAAATAGTTTGCTGGAAACATTACCAGACAAAATACCCCCAAATATGAAAATTAAACCGATATATAACTTGACAATTAAAGAACTATATAAAAATACATTGCAGACATTAATAGATATTATTAATGATATAGTAGAGGTGTATAGTAAGAAAAATTATATTAATAATAATAATTATATATACATATTACTTAACATATTTACAAAGGAAAACAGAAATATATATGTGGGAATTATGATAGTTATATTATCATTCATTGTATATTTTATAGATGGCGTATCTATGTAAAATATTATCTTTTTTATATCATATATAATTCATATATAACTCATATATAATTCATATAATATTATAGTAAAATAATATAATTATAGATATTAAATATGGTATATAATGAAGTAATGAATATATATATGTATATTATTATTTTGGCAATTATTTACTATATGCTTAATAAAAATAAATCATCAATATTATTATCAATAATAATTATAATAATAGTATTCTATTATATAAATAATAATATCAAGGAGAATGATGTTAAAAACACGAAGATACGCAATATAAAAGAAGAAACTATCAAGAACGAAGTCAAAGATATTGTCGAGGTTAATAGCAATAACTTCTATATCAATAAGAATGATAAGAATGCAAAATTTTTAATTAAAAATACCGAGTTTATGGATATATTATTTAACATTAGGTTTATTAAAAGATTTGATAAAACAAGATATTCTAATATGATTATTAATATGGATAAATTAATGAAAATATATATATATATATTGGCAGATAGATACGATATAAATGTATATCTACCGTTGTTTAATGATATTAAAAATAATATTATCGAAATATTTTATTCATTAATATTTGTTGTACCAAATAAATTTAAGCATATATATGGGTTTGACCCCCAGGTTGAAATAGATAATTCATTAGATAAATTTCGAAAAAAAGTTAAAGATATGATTATAGTGATTACAAATTATGCAAAAATTGGCAAGGAAAAGGTATATATTAATAATGATAAATATGTACCTTATGAAAAAAATAAAGAGCATTACTTGCCTTAATGAACGCATTACATTTTTCTTTTAGCTTTTACTTTGTTTACTTTGTTTACTTTGTTTACTTTGTTTACTTTGTTTACTTTGTTTACCTTCTTCACATCATCGCCTGCTTTTTCTTTACCTTGTTTATATTTGATATACAAGGTAGGTATTATTATATGAACAACCTTATATATATGCATTATATTTTTTGCTCCTTTTGTACAAGAAAGGCACCCACCTTTCATATTATTGCATCCACAATTACCTACCATTCTGGAACCACCTCTAATAGTAGTGAGATATAAATAATCTACCCCGGGTATATTTAAATAATCTATTCCGTCATTATTAAGTGGCGAATATGTAGTTGGGTTATTCGAATAATTTTTGCTATCCGCAATGCGAGAGGCATCATATGCATCTGTGATTTTATTCAAATTATTATCATCATAGTTTGGTGTAATATCTATTTTAGTATTGACACCGCTCATCTATTTATATTCTTAATATTTATTGATATATTAAATAGGCAAATCAATACAACTAATTATTGTATCCATTCTTGATTTCATTGCATTTATTTCTTCTTCTAATGATGTAATTTTACTTAAATCAAAATAGTTAATCAAAAGATTTATTTTTTCTGTTAAATCATTTATTTGGTTTTGTTGTAATACTATTTTGCGGTGAAGTTCTTGAACAGCGCAAACATTCAAAGTATTTATATATTCTTTGTTCAATGCGTGAAAATCGTTTACCTCGGTGCCATATACAAATATTTTATTATATCTATAATCTATCCTTTTTATTTCAAAAGTATTAATATTTATTATTTTCACTATTTCAACTACTATAACATTATTGTTCATGTCAATGCATTTAATCATTGTATTTACACGGATATTTATAGTTTCAAAAGGTAATGATAAAGGCAATGTTAATATATTATTTATGTAATCATAATCTGTAACTGAAAATATATTAGGTATGAACTCTGTTTGAATTTTAACAGCATCTGCAATAACTTCCCTTATCTGCTGTGCAATAAATCCATAAACCTTGCAATCGCCCTTTATTACCTTGTCAATATATTTATATGTTTTTGGTTCAATCGCTAATATCATATTTAACGCGGAATCATCATTAATATCTTCTATATCTTCTTTAATCCTTTTATCACTACTCGCAATAACTGAACCACCACCGGCAATCCATATACTTGAATTAAACTTTGTACATACGTCGTTAATTGCAACAGTAGATGTTAATAAATTTGATATAAATGCTGTACAAGTTGCTCCACTACCCCCAACAAAAACCATTGTTGGAAGACTTGTATAACCGCTTCCACCCGATGTTATGTTTACAGAAGTGATTACACCATTTGATACAACTACATTACCTGTTCCTCCACTTCCACCTCCTCCAGCGAAGGATACAGTAGGAGGATTTGAATATCCGTTTCCCCCTGCTGTTATGACTATCGATGTGATTACACCTCCTGTAAGAACAGCAGTACCGGTTGCTCCATTACCCCCTACGAATGACACTACAGGAGGACTTGTATAACCAATTCCACCTGACGTTATGCGGACAGATGTTATTGCACCATTTGATACAACGACATTACCTGCCCCTCCAATTCCACCTCCACCAGTGAAGGATATAGTTGGAGGATTTGAATACCCACTTCCTCCAGATGTTATGGTTAGAGATGATATTGCACCACCTGTAAGAACGACAGTGCCAGTTGCTCCACTACCTCCTACGAAGGACAC
>Ga0114969_10004459_pt1 | contig 11062 bp, 8 predicted proteins | sample M_130807_MF_Meta_FD_87316 | JGI IMG/M metagenome (GOLD analysis project Ga0114969, IMG submission 87316) | Freshwater microbial communities from Lake Montjoie, Canada to study carbon cycling - M_130807_MF_MetaG | ecosystem: Environmental > Aquatic > Freshwater > Lake | place: Lake Montjoie...
CGGCGCTTCAGGTAGGATTCGACGAGGTCAGACGGAATGCTCAGCGCAGCGATAGGCAGGGCGCAAAGCGCGGCTTGGGCAGGCGTGAGGAAGGCGATGCCGGCGAGTTGATAGCCCCAAGCGACTAAGGCGCTGACGCCCGCGGAGAGGAGAATGCCGCCGATGCACCCTTCGACGCTCTTAGCCGGGCTGATATTTGGGGCGATCTTGTGCTTGCCGAAAGGCACGCCGATGAGGAGGCCACCGACGTCGGTGAACTTCGTCGCGACCACGACCCAGAGGGCGGCCCAGAGGCCTTGCGGTTCGTGGGCAAGGATGACGAGGAAGCCCAGAAGAAATGGAACATACAGCAGACCGAAGAGGGTCGAAAGTCGGAGAACCCACTCGTGGTTTTGTAAAGGACGCGCCAGCAGCGACAGCAGGACGGCGACCCAAGCGAGCGCAACCCAAGGCACGGCCGGTGGTAAGGTGACCCAGCCCATAAACAGCGCAGTCAGAAGCAAGGCACCTGCGGCCAAGCCAATGGCGGAGCGTGGAGCCGCACCCGTTTGGCGGAGGATCGCGTAGACTTCGTATTGAGCGCCGAGACCCAGGAGCGCAATCAGTAGGAAGCCGCCCAGCTTAACCTGGCCGAACGCATTGAAACCCGCCAGCATCAGGCCCACGACGAGCCAGAGTCCGATGGTGCTGAGGGCGCGTTGCTTCATGCGGTGGGCTTGGCTTGAAGTTGTTCGGGGGTTTGACCGTAGCGGCGTTCCCGTTTGGCGAACTCATCGAGGGCCAACTGGAACTGTTCCTTGGTGAACTCAGGCCAATGCACGGGCGCAAACACAATCTCCGCATAAGCCGACTGCAGTAGAAGAAAGTTACTGAGGCGGCATTCGCCGGAGGTCCGGATGATTAAATCGGGATCTGGCGTGCCGGCGGTTTGGAGGCGGGACTCTAAGGCCGCCCAATCAATCGCGTTCGGTGCCAGTTTACCCGCGGCCACTTCTTGGGCGATTTGCTGGACCGCCTGAATGACTTCTTGGCGGGCACCGTAGTTCAGGGCGACGACGAGGGTGAAGGCTTGGTGATTAGTGGTGGAGCTGATGGCCTCTTCCAGTGGCACGCGCACGAAGTCGGGCATCGCGGAGAGGTCACCGATGACCTTGAGGCGAACCTGGCGGCGCGAGAGTCGCGAGAGGTTGGCCCGGAGGATCCATTCACCTAATTTGAAAAGGCCATTGACCTCATCTAAGGGACGCTTCCAGTTTTCCGCTGAGAAGGCAAAAATCGTCAGTGTCCCGATGCCTGAGTCGATGCAGTGGTCGACGATGTCGAAGATACGCTCCGCTCCTCGGCGATGGCCTTCCAGACGAGGGAGCCCGCGGGCGGCCGCCCAGCGACCGTTTCCATCCATGATGATCCCCACATGGCGAGGTACATCGGTGGAGTGAGCTGGAGTGGCGGGGTCGGACACGGAAGCGGCAGATTGGCCTATTCTGCGGTCCGCTGGCAACCGCGAATCAACGCTCGTCGGCGGCGATAAGTACCCCAGGGAACCCGGCTGAACGCACCAGTTCACAGACCGTCAGGAAGCTTTGCATCGTCAGGCCACCGTCGGCTTTGACGAGGACAGGACGGCCGAGGGCGGCCTTATTCTTCGCCAAGGTTTGGAGCTCAGCACGGAGCCCTTTGAGGTCGACCACGCGGCCGGCCACAACGAAGACCCCGGTGCCGCGAGCGGAGAGCAGAGTAACCGTGGTAGCTGTGCGGGCCATATCGCCGACGTTGGTCGTCGGGGTCGTCAGTTTGCGGTTTGAGGCGGCAAGGCGTTCGTCAAAGCCGACATACATCCCCGGGGCGTAGACAAAGTTCGAGGCAAGCACGGCGACCAAGGCCGCACACATGAGCGCCAAGGCCAACGGCAGGAAATCGACCCCGCGTTCGACGGGCCGGACTTTCTCGAGGATGCCAAGGGGAGTCCGCATCTGTTTAGGCCTTACGGTTCTTCTCCTCGGGGAGTTCGTGCTGGACGAAGGTAATGACCGAGTGCGCGGCAATTTCCATCTCGGTGACAATGGAGCGGACGCGGCCGACGAGGAAGTGGTGGGCCAGTGAACAACCGGCAGCGATGACGAGCGAGAACCCGGCGTTGGCGAGGGCCGCGAGGATGTCGGGGAAGAGGCCTTGGGCCGAGGCGTAGACACTCCCGTCGGACAGGGCGGTGGTCAGGTGGAAGCCGGAGAAGATGGCAGCGGCGAGGCCGATCAACGGGGCGACTCGACCGATGGCGGAGATGGTGCCGAGGCGACGTTCGAGGACCGGCAATTCGAGTAAGGCGGCTTCCGTGGCGGCAGCGCGCATGGCGGCTTCATTGCCTTCCGAGCGCAGGAGGGCGGCTTTCACGACGCGCGGGACTGGTCCGGGCGACTCTTCACAGGCGGCGAGCGCTTCGAGCGGCCGGCCGGCGCGCAGGTTGTTGCGGACGCCTTCAATGAAGTCGGAGGACAGCACCAAGCCACGGTGCAGGAACATGGCACGCTCCACGACGAAGACGAGCGCGAGGAAGGCGAGGGCCAGCAGAATCCAGACGAAGGGCCCAGCGTCGGCAGGGAAGGAGAAGGGGGCGTTCATCTTGGTTTCTGGTTATTGCCGCTCGCGCGGAGGCTCGCAAGTTTGCTTTCGGCGGCGCCTTGTCCGGGCAGGCGGCTTTCGCCGGGGGCTAGGCCGCGGTTTAATTCTGGAATGAGTCGATAGACGGCGATGGCCTCAGTCTTATCGCCTTCCTCCTCGTGGATACTGCCGAGTAGGAGGATGGAACTGGCGATCCAGTTGCGTCCCGACGGACCAAAGCTGGTCTCATCGGTCGCCCCGTTCTGGCGTAGGGAAGCGAGGGCACGGACGAGTACGGTCTTGGCTTCGAGGCGGGTGCCGGGGGCGTCGCTCTTCGATTCTGCCTTGGCGCGTTCAAGTAGGGCGAGGGCAAGCTTGTAGCGGGCCTCGGCCAGTGTATCCGGGTCGCGGGCCCAAGCGATGGCGACGTTTTCGTAGGCCGCCGCGGCGATGGCCACCCTTTGGCGGTCAAGCTCGCCCTTGTTGCGGCGGAACTCCGCGAGGCCGAGCAAGGAATCCGCTCGCGCCATTTCGGCTTGGGCACGGTAGGGGTGGTCAGGCTTTTCGCGGATCAGGCGATTAAGGACGAGTAAGGCGCCATCAAAGTTACCCAGCGAGCGAAGGAGCTCAGCACGGCGAAGGGCCACCCGGAAGAGCAGTGGGCTCTGTGGGTAGGTCTCCATGAATTTCTCCAGTAACTCGACGGCTTCTTTCAGCTTTTCCTCGCCATCGACCGGAGCCTGGCGGGCAGCTTCTTCCGCGGCTTCGTAGAGTCCAAGTTCGGCGAATTCAGACAGCGTAACATCCCCCGTAAAATCTTTAAATAGTGACAGGAAGCGTGCTTGGGCTTCGGCATGGCGTCCAAGCGCAGCTAGGTGGCGGCCTTCGACGAGGTACGAAGAAGCCGTGGCTGGGACCTTGCCGTATTTTTTACGTAACGCTTCCAGGTCGGCGAGGCCTTTAACCGGTTCGGCACCTAAGGCCGTACGAGCCTTGAGTAAGGCCACGTGGCCGCGGAGTTTGGGCGCGTTGACCTTAAGGTCGGTGGAGGCGTCCGCTGGGAGGTCATCGAGCCGACGGGCAATGTCGTCGGCCAGTCGGGCGGCCGTGCTGGGGTCACGATTGGCCAAGGCGATCAACGCCCGCTGCCAGTCAAAGCGGAGGGCGTAGTCGGTATTGGTGCGCGCGATTAACGGGTTCAGACGCTGGAGCAGGCGCGCAGCTTCTTCGCTTTGGTTGGCTTTGCGCGCGTCTTCGACCAGCAGCCAGACCGCAATCCAGAGGCGATCCTTGGGGACCTTGGGGTTACGTTGCGTGGCTTCGATGATTTCAGCCGTATAATTCCAGAGCTTGGCGTCACCGGCGGTGGCGAGAACGGAAAGCACTCGCTGGTGGAAGGCGGAGGTCGCGAGGTCTGCACCTTCGGTCTCGTTCTGGATGGTGGCGTAGGCCTTTTCGGCGAGCGCATAGTCAGCGGCTAAGAAAAGACAGTCCGCAGAGACGGTGCGTAAGACATCGCGGGGAATGCCAGTCTTCCCTTCCGCGAGCGTGTTAAGGAAGGACGAAGCTAAGCGATAGGAGCCATCGCCCCACGCCGTAAGCGCCAAGGTACGCGTGGCCTCGCGGGCGAGGGGACTGCCGGGCACGTCTTTAAGTAAGTCGGAGGCCGCCTGGCGGGCCTTCTCGCGATTGCCGGCGACCAGCATGAGTTGGGCCCGCGCCAGGTGAATCGCGTCGAGGACAGCGGGGTCACGGGGGCATTCAAAACTCAATTGGCCTTCGGGCCGTTTCATCAGGAAGTCGTAGACCTCATTCGCAATCGCCATCGCGTCGCTGGGTTTGGCATCCGCGGCGGCGGCCACGAGCGCCCGTAGGGCGGTGAGACGGACGGAAGGGTTTGCCGGGTTCTTCGCCGCGAGTTGTAAGAAGCGTCGGCCCTCGGTGGAATCGTAGCCAAGAATGAGGCCGCAGAGGAGGTCGGCCTCGGCTTGGCGGGTGTCGGGTAGCGGCGCGGCTTCCTTGAGTGCATTGACGGCCTCGGCCCGACGATCCTTACGGGCAAGCGCGAGCGCGAGGTTACGCGAGAAGGCAAAAGCGAGCGGCGAGCCCTTGGCATTGCTGGCGCGCTCCCGGAGGACTGAAATCGTCACGTCATCGACTTTACCGGCGATGATGGAGGCGCGGAACGAAAGGACTTCGATGCGTTGGCGTTGTTCCTCGGAGACCGCGGTGCGCGTCGCGTTGGCGAGGTGCGTGTTGACGCCGAGGCTGTCGCCTTTCGCTGTAGCTAGGAGCGCACGGAGCGCGTGGCCCCAAGCGGCCTCGCTAATCGGCAATTGTTCTGGCTCGGCTTTTTCGGCGGCGACGGTCGCAGCAGCTAGGTCGTTCTCGAGCAGCGCAATTAAGCCCTCATAAAGCGCTTTCCGTGGCGAGTCTGGCAAGCCCTTGAGTGAGGTCTTAGCTTCGAGCGTCTTAGTGCGTTCAATCTGGCCGGCGGCGAGACCCAGTGAGGCTCGTTCACGTTCTTTACTCGTGATGCCGGGGGTCGTCAGCGCGGCACTGTAGAGTTGTGCTGCCGTCGTCGAGAGACCGGCGGCCAAGGCTTCATCGGCTAATTCCAGCAAGGTGCGTTGCCGCGGGTTTTCCGCCGTGGGCATGACCGGCTGGTTGTTAAGTGGGGTCGGCGGAAGGTCTTGGGCGAAGCCTAGCCCGGCCCAGCCAAGGGCAAGGGTCAGAAGGGCGACGGAGACGGCACGCGACATTCCCCCGACATTGGTCGGAGAAACACCCGCGGGCAAGAGGGGAGTATCGGCCTTAGGCCTTGTCCAAGCCGAAGGCCGTGTGCACAGCGCGGACGGCGGCGTCCGCCTTGGCGGGGTTTAGGGCGACCGAGATCTTGATCTCGGAGGTCGTGATCAGCTCGCTGTTGATGCCGACCGAAGCCAGTGCCTTGAAGAGCGTGCCGGCGACACCGGGGTGGGAAATCATCCCGACGCCGACGATGGAAAGCTTGGAGATTTCACCAGCCGAACGGACGCTCCCGGAGCCGAGCTTCTTCAGCGTCTGGCCTACGACCTTTTCGACGCGGACATACTGGTCGGTGGTCACGGAGAATGTGAGGTTGGACTTACCGTCCTTCCCCAGGTTCTTGATGATCATGTCGACGCTCAGGCCGGCTTCGCCGAGGTCATCGAAGATGGCGGCGATGGCCTGTGGGTTGTCCGGGAGGTCGGAGACCGTTACACGTGTCTGCAGGCGGTCGAGGGCGACGCCGGCGATAGCCGCGTCTTCAAGGGTTTTGGCGATGGCTTTCACGATGGTACCAGGTTGGTCGTTAAAGGAGGAGCGGACTTCGAAGGGAACGTTATATTTTTGGGCGAACTCGACGGAGCGCGACTGCATGACCTTGGAGCCACTGGAAGCGAGCTCGAGCATCTCCTCGTAGGAGAGTTCCTGCATCTTGCGGGCAGCGAGGACAATTCGCGGGTCGGCGGTGTAGACGCCATCGACATCGGTGAAGATCTGGCAGAGGTCGGCCTTGATGGAGGCGGCGACCGCGATGGCGGTGAGGTCGGAGCCCCCGCGACCGAGCGTGGTGACTTGACCGTTTTCGGTAACGCCTTGGAAGCCAGCGACGACGACGACTTTGCCTTCTTCGAGGCGCTCAAGCAGGTCGCCCCCCGTAATGCGGGTGATGCGGGCGCGGGTATGGATATCGTCGGTGAAGATGCCGGCCTGGGCGCCCGTGCGGGAAACGGCGGGCACGCCGATGGCGTGGAGGGCCATGACAGTCAGCGCAATGGTCTCCTGTTCGCCGACGGCCATGAGGACGTCCATCTCGCGTTCGTCCGCTATAGGCATGAGCGCCTTGGCGCGGCTAATCAGGTCGTTGGTCACGCCGGAACGGGCGGAGACGACGACGACCAAGCGGTTGCCCTTGGACCACTGTTCCTTGATTTTGGCCGCAACGTTTTGAATGCGGTCAACAGTTCCGACGGAGGTTCCGCCGTATTTCTGGACGATGAGGGCCACCCTTTTAAGATTCGGGAGAGAAGATGCGGAGCACGACGGGCTCCTCGAGCACCGTCTTGAGGCGGCGGAGTTCTGTCAAGACCTTGGACATCTTCAGCTCGTCGACCGGGTAGGTGGAGAGCGTCACGGTGCCGCGGCCTTGGTTGGGGTGCTCGTATTGAATGACGCGGGCAATGGAGACCTTGTGCTTCGAGAAGATGCGGTAGATACCTTCGGAGACACCGGCCTTATCGAGCAGCGAGAGGCGCAGGTAGAAGGGCGAGACGATCTCTGGCAGGTTGGCCATGCGGACCTTCTTCCCTTGGCTTTCGCGCGCGGTAAGGCTATCAGCCGTGAGGCCAGAATTAGTATTACCAGTGAGCGCCGCAATGGCGTCCACGATGTCTCCAATCACGGCGGAAGCGGTGGCGTCGCCGCCCGCCCCACGGCCAGTCAGCGTCGTTGCACCGACGACGTCCCCACGCAAGGTGATACCATTATTCACGCCAGTGACACGGGCGAGGATGTCGCGATTAGGGACCAGGGCAGGGTACACCCCGACGGTCATCCAGTTGGCTTTAAAGTCTCGGCGGATGACGGCGAGGTGCTTGAGGGCGAAGCCGAAACGACGGGCGAAGTCGATGTCGGCGGGGCCGATATTGCGAATGCCTTCGACCAAGGTGCGATTGCTCGGGGCCCACTTGCCGTGCGCGAGCCAAGCGAGGATGGAGGCCTTGTGCCAAGCGTCGATGCCGTCGACGTCCAGCGTCGGGTCGGCTTCGGCGTAGCCGAGAACCTGGGCCTCCTTGAGGGCATCCGCGAACGACAGGCCGTCTTCGCCCATGCGGGTGAGGATGTGGTTACAGGTACCGTTGAGGATACCGACGATGAGCTCGAAGCGGTTAGCGACCAGGCCTTCGCGGATGGCCTTGATGATGGGGATACCACCGGCGACGCTGGCTTCAAAAAGGAACTGGCCACCATGCTGGCGGACGGCGGCGAAGATTTCCGGACCATGCTCGCAGAGGAGGGCCTTGTTAGCGGAAACCACAACCTTGCCAGCGCGGAGCGCCCGCAGGGTGAGTTCACGGGCCTTGGTGGTGCCACCGATGAGTTCGCAGACCACGTGGACCTTAGGGTCGTCAATGATCTCGTGCGGGTTCTTGGTCAGTTTGCTGGCGGGAATCTTGACCGCGCGCTTCTTCTTGAGGTCGCGGACGCAGGCCTGGCGGAGGTCGAGCTTCACGCCAAGGCGCGATTCGAGGTCAGCCTGTTTTTCAGAGAGGTGCTTCCAGACGCCTTGGCCGACGGTGCCGAAGCCGAGAATACCGATACCGATGGTGCGAGGGGCGGACATGAAAATCAGGAAGTTTTCTTGGTGAACTTATTCTCTTCGCCGCGGAGCAGTCGGCCGATGTTGGAGCGGTGCGTCCAGACGTTGAAGAGCGCAATGGCTCCGGCGAAGATGAGTTGGGCGTCGCCGAACTGTTGCGGTGTGAACTTCGGCAAGAGCCAGCAGGAGAGGGGCAGGGAGAGGCCGAGGGCCAGCGAAGCCACGGAGACGTAGCGGGTGGCGTAGAAGGCGATAGCCCAAAGCGCGGCACCGATGACGATGGGGATCGGCAGGAGGACGAGTAGGCCGCCGATGGTCGATGCCACGCCCTTACCGCCCTTGAAGCCGAGGAAGCAGGAGAAGCAGTGGCCCAGCAGCGTGCCGGCTAAACCGGCGACCAAGACTTCAAAGCGCGGTGCGCCCGGGCTCAAGGCGTCCGCCAAAAGGAAAGGTAGGTAAGTTCCCGCAGCCCCTTTCAAGGCGTCGAGGGCGAAGACGAGGTTGCCGGGTCCTTTGCCGAGCACGCGCTTGACGTTGGTCGCGCCGGGGTTGCCGGAACCTTCCTTGAGGATGTCCACGCCGTAGCGCTTCGAGACGAGCACGGCGAAGTTGACGGAACCGAGGAGGTATCCGACTAAGGCGCTAATCCCGAGGGCCGCGAACATTGCTTAGGCGTCGATCAGCTTAGCGCTGACAATCGCCGGGTTGCGGAGAATCTCAGCCAAGGCGGCGGCACCGGGAGCGGTGTCGAGCTGGTAGACCGCGAGCGCGTTCGCGCCACCGGTACGGCTGAGGGCCATGTTCGCGATGTTGACACTTTCCTTGGAGAGGAGGGTGCCCAGCGCGCCGATGATGCCAGGCTGGTCCTGGTTTTCGATGAGGAGGAGTTTGCCTTCAGGGACGAACTCGAGCGTGCGGCCGTTGATGGAGACGACGCGGGCGGACTGCGCCTTGCCGAGGACGGTGCCGGCAACGGAGACGGACTTCCCGCCTGCGAGGAGTGCTTCAACGAGGATGAGTTCCTTGTAGTCGGCTTCGGCCGAAGAGCGGATGGTCTGCACTTCAACGCCGAGAGCCTTGAGCTTGCTCGGGGCGTTGACGTCATTGACGCCTTCCACGATAGCACGGAGGTAGCCGCGCTGAATGGAGCGGGCGATGGCGTCAGCGCCTTGGTCTGAGCCGGTGCCGAAGGTGGTCAGGCGCAGCGCTTCGATGCGACCAGGGGCAGCCAACTGACGGGCGATGGCACCCAGCTTTTCAGCGAGAGCCAGGAAAGGACGGATGCTCGAGAGGGTCTGCGAGTCGACGGAGGGCAGGTTAACCGCATTGGCGGGCGAACCGCCGCTGAGCACCGTGATAGCGGCTTCCGCGACTTCGACGCCGACGTTTTCCTGCGCTTCAGCCGTGGAAGCACCGAGGTGCGGGGAGAGGTGGGCCTTCGGGAAGGCACGGAGCGGGTGATCCTTGGCCATCGGCTCATCGACGAATACGTCAAAGCCGCAACCGCCGCACTGGCCGGAAGCAAGCGCGGCTACGAGGGCCGCTTCGTCGACGATCCCGCCACGGGCACAGTTCACAATCTTCACGCCCTTCTTCATCTTGGCGAACGCCGCGGTGTTGACGATGCCTTCGGTCTGCGGGGTCAGCGGCATGTGGACGGTGATGTAGTCGGAAAGCGCAAACACTTCGTCGAGGGTCGACATCGTCACGCCGAGGGCCTTGGCACGGGCGTCGGTGAGGTACGGATCGTAAGCGAGCACCTTCATGCCGAAAGCGTTGGCACGCTTGGCGACTTCAGCGCCGATGCGGCCGAGGCCGAGGATGCCGAGGTACTTACCGAAGAGCTCGGTGCCAGAGAGGGTCTTGCGGTCCCACTTACCTTCGCGCATCGACTGGACGGCTTCGGGCACGGGGCGGGCGAGCGAAAGCAGGTGAGTGAACGTCAGCTCAGCGGTCGCGATGGTGTTACCCGAAGGGGTGTTCATCACGATGACACCGCGTTCGGTGGCGGCATCGACGTCGATGTTGTCGACGCCCACACCGGCGCGGCCGACACAAACGAGGCGGGGGGCGGCGGCGAGGACTTCGCGGGTGATCTGGGTTTCGGAGCGTACGAGGATGGCGTCCACGTCGGCGACGAGGGCGAGGACCTTCTCAGGGGTCGAGCCATAGGCTTCGACGACCTCGTAACCCGGCTGGGCTTTGAGGAGGGCGACCCCGGTGGCGGAAATTTTGTCGGCGACGAGTACCTTAGGCATGATGGTGGCTAGTAAAGATTGGTTTGAGTCATAAATGCCCGACCTTGGCAATGGCAAGCCACTACCCCGGTTTGGGCTGTCATAACGGGGGCGCCAGCCTAGAGCCGGCGGTGGGCATAATCCGCCAATTCGTAACAATCCGGGCTCATTTCCTCGAGGAAACGGCAGGGGTCGAGTGGTCGGTAGCCCTCGCCTGAAACCGCGAAGCGTGGGGCGAAGAGGTAGAGTAAGTTTTCGGCGCGGGTGCAGGCAACGTAGAAGAGCCGGCGCTCTTCCTCGACGTCGCCGTCATCGATGGCTCGGGTCAAGGGGAGGAGGCCGTCCGCAACGCCGAGCAGGAAGACGATGGGGAACTCCAAACCCTTGGACTGGTGAATGGTCGTCAGGCGTAGCATATCCTGGTCGGGCTCAGGTTTTTTATCCGAAGATTCGCCATTGAGCAGCACGACTTGCGCGACGAGGTCGGTGAGTTCTTCGAACTTGGCGGCGAACCCAATCAAGCCAGTGAGATCCTGTTCACGGTCTTTCCAGTCCGGGAAGAGCGTCTTGAGGTGCGAGCCATACCAACCCTCGATGCAAACGCGCGTGGTCTCGGCGGGCGTGCGGGCAACTTTTTCGTCCGAGCGGTCGCGGGCGGCAGTGAAGAGGTCGGCCGCCGGATTCGTTGGCGCGGGTTTCTGGCGGGCGGCTTCGATGCCCTCGAGCATATCCTCAAGGGTAATCGTCAGGTCGTTGAAATCATCCTTCGCGGATTCGGGCACCTTCTTGAGCACGGCCGAATCGCGGAGCGCACGGACCATACCACGGCCTTGCGCTGCTTCGACTTCCTTCGCGGCGCGGGTGATTTTGTCGGCGGCGACCG
>Ga0114969_10004460_pt1 | contig 11061 bp, 7 predicted proteins | sample M_130807_MF_Meta_FD_87316 | JGI IMG/M metagenome (GOLD analysis project Ga0114969, IMG submission 87316) | Freshwater microbial communities from Lake Montjoie, Canada to study carbon cycling - M_130807_MF_MetaG | ecosystem: Environmental > Aquatic > Freshwater > Lake | place: Lake Montjoie...
ATTTAAATAATGTTTACCAATAATTAAAACTATCTTTTGATAATGAAAATACAAACTGCCCTTAATCTACCTAGCAATAAAAAGCCGAGCATATTCAAATTTATATTAGCGCTGAATTGTTTTTTATTGCTTAGTTTTTTTTCAGTAGCGCAAAAAATTGAAACGGGCAATTTTTTTGTAACAAATTATAGTAGGTCGTTTTTAAATACAGTATCGGGTAATTGGTCGTTATTACAGGATCCAGATGGTGTCATATATATTGGAAATACTTATGAAGGCATTTTGGTGTATGATGGACAAAAAATTAGAAGAGTTTATAATGAAAAAGGTTTGCCAAAAATGGGTTTGACCCGTTCATTATTAATGGACTCTGAAAAAACTATTTATACCATCATAGCGGGTGAGTTTGGTTATATTGAAAAAAATGAATTTGGCGAAAGTGTTTTTAAATCGTTGTCTGCAAATTTGCCAACTAAGGATCAAGTAAATACAACACTTTGGTCTGCAGGAATTATTAACGATACGGTTGTATTTCAATCTGAAAAATCAGTGTACTTATATAAGTATAAAAAATTAATAAGTGTTCAAAATTTTAGTGCAATTCTTCATACAGTTAATATCAATAAAAATGGCGCATTTTTGCGTATTTGGGGAGAAGGTCTTTTTAAACTAACAGATGGCGTGTTTAAACTAATACCATCCACCAAGGATATTTTTGCACAAAACAGAATTGATGAACAATACAATCTGGATAATGGTGATAATTTAATCGTTTCAAGAACGAATGGTATTTGGTATTTGAAAAAAGATGGCTCATTGATAAAAGCAAAGTCGGATCAACTTGATAATTTTTTGAAAGTCAATGATTCATATCAAGGGGGTGAAAAATTAAGAAATAATATTATTCCAATTGCAACCAACAAGGGAGGATTAATATTCATAGATGATCAATTACAAATAAGGTCGATTCTTAACACCTCCAATGGGCTTAATTTTGATTATGTTTCCTCCTTTATCCAGGATCGAGCAGGAGATGTTTGGGCTACAAGTGATAATATTTTTAAAGTAAGCTTTGATACTAGTATGACTTATTTTTCGACTATTAATAAATTACATGGGTCTGTAAATGCAATTACAAGGATAAATGGCAAATTGTATGTGAGAACAAATAAGGATTTGTTTGATTTTGTACCTAAAGAAAGTTTAAATGAACAATCTGTTTTTATAGACAATGGTATCAATGACTCAGGGGATGAAATTTTAACATTTGATGATCAAATCGTAACGACCAACAATTATACTATTAAAACCACCAAAAATAGGGTTACGAAAATCCTTAGTCCTATTTATAGGTCAAATGCAACAATTCGTTCAAAGTTGAATCCTAGTTTGCTCCTCACTGCCAATTATGCAGTTGGTTTATTGATACACCAATATAAAAATGGCCAATGGAAGCAGGTTGCATTAACTAATAAGGACACTTTGCGATGTAATAATTTAGTGGAAGAAACGCCTGGCGTCGTTGTATTGGAAACCAGAAAAGGCTTATATAAATATGAGTACAATAATGAAGGGCAAGGGAAATATACAAAACTCGAAATGGATACTGCGTTTACTACATTAAAAAGATTAGGTATAAGAACAGTTAATGGCGACATTAATTTATTTACTGATTCATTAAATCATTTTTATAAAGCTGACTTGGTTAATAACAAACTTCTTTATACTGGTTTCACTATTGATAGTTTTGTAAATAAAGCATATTGGTCTTATACTTACAATACTGATTCAAAAAATGGATGGATGTTTACTCAAAATGGTTTATATAAAACCTATTTCAATTTCAAAGATGGTTTTACATTTAAGCAGTATCCATTTTACAAAGTGGATTTAAGTGAATTAAGCCCAGGAATATTTGCAGAAGGATCGGGTGACAATGAGGTATTGTGGATTGGATCTCAGGATGAAAAATTATACCGTTATTTTCCTGAGTTGGCCATTAAGGAAAAGCATCAAAATTACAAAGCATTAATCAGGGCTATTTATGCCAATGGTCAAAAATCGCCTTTAGCATTAGGCAAATTGCCATTTAGCAAAAATAATTTAACGTTCGAAGTTGCCTATCCAGTTTTTGGGAATGAGTCCAAGACCACCTTTAGTTATTGGCTGGAAGGTCAGGATAGTTCTTGGTCAAACTTTGTTTCTGATTTCAAAAAAGAGTATACCAACTTAAAGGAAGGCAATTATAAATTTCATGTAAAAGCGAAGGATGCCAGTGGTGAGGTTTCGGAGGAGGGAATTGTAGAATTTAAAATCAGCCCACCATGGTACCGCACTTTTTGGGCGTATGGATTATATTTAGTGACGCTTGTTTTATGTTTCATACAATTCGGAAAGTATCAAGCTAAAAAATCGTTCTTAAAAGCCGAAAACGAGCGTAAAAATTCTGAACTAGCCGCTGCAAAGGATTTGCAAAACAGGTTATTGCCCAAAACCTTACCTGTCGTTAAAAATTTAGATATCGCTGGATACTTAAGAACTTCTACCGAAGTGGGCGGTGATTATTATGACTTTTTTGAACAACCGGATGGTTCATTATATGCAATTTGTGGGGATGCAACTGGGCACGGAACACCATCAGGTATGTTGGTGTCCATCACCAAAGCAGGTATTATTGGTTTACCTCAAATGAGTCCAAAGGACATGCTACATGAGTTAAACCGTGTGGTGAAAAAAGTGGACTTGGGCATTTTAAGAATGAGCTTAAATATTGCCTTGGTTAAGGATAATCAAATCACGCTAAGTTCAGCGGGTATGCCACCTTACTTTATATATAGGGCGGCGACCAATACCACCGAGGAAATACAATTATCAGGCGTGCCATTAGGAAGTTTTAATGATGTCCATTTTGATCAAACAAGTACTTCGTTCAATACAGGAGATATTTTGGTGATTATTTCTGATGGTTTACCAGAAGCACCAAACTTAACCGGTGAATTATTTGATTATCAAAAACTACAGGATTTAATTGCGACCTATGGTAGCAAAACAGCACAGGAAGTAATTGATCAATTAATGATTGAAGCAGATGCTTGGTTATCTGGCAATCACAATCCAGATGATATCACATTAGTAGTCATAAAACATAAATAACCCAGCCACCCAAAAAAAGACAATGAAACTTAAACCCCATCAATATAAAAAAATAATTTTTGTCACATTATTTTTAATAATGAATGCTACATTTTCCTTTAAAGGAAACGCGCAAAAACTCTCTGATTTTATTTTTGATAAATATTCTATCAAGAATGGGTTGTCGCAAAGCGCATCAATATGTATGTATCAAGATAAGCTTGGCTACATATGGGTAGGGACGCAACAAGGAATTGATAGATTTGATGGATATACGTTTAAGCAGTATAGCCATGATATTAAAAATGATTTTTCAAGATCAGCTGGATGGGTTTTAGATATTCAAGAAGATGAAAAAGGTAATATTTGGACCTCAGATAACTATGGTCATATTTCATCTTTAAATATTAGTAATGATCGTTGGGAAAATATGATATTGCCAATAAGAGATTCCTTATTTAAATTAAATAATAAATTACCTGCCAGACTTGGACTTGGTGTTAGTATTTATTTTGATAATAAAAACAAAACCTTGTGGATTGGAAGCAATGGAACAGGATTAATTGAATACAAGATTCAGTCCAAAAAATTTAAACAGTATTTAGTACACCCAAACGACCCAATTAAATTTGGCAAACACGAAGTTGTAAACAAAGTTGTAGGAGGCGATGAAAATAACTTATTGGTTTCTACAGATATAGGTGTACAATACTTTAATATCCAAAAACATACGTTCAGCCCATTATTTAACACTTCAGATTCTTTATTTATTACGCAGGCTAATGAATGTAAAATAATTGGAAATAAAATATATACTGCAACTAAGTTTGGAGCATATATTTATGATCTTCAAACAAAACAAACTCAGGTATTTAAAAACAATCCCAATAATCAAAATACAATAGCAGGTAACCTGGTTGAAAATATTCATTATAGTTCAAGTAGTAATTACTTATGGCTAACTATTTTGAATGTAGGAATCGATGTTATTAATTTGTCTAATGACAAAATAGTACATATTAATAATACTAACGCTAGAGATTATGGAATTGAATATCCTAATTATAGTTATATTTTAGAGGACAAAGACAATAATATTTGGCTTGGAGGTTTTGATATCACCAAATACGACCCTAATAAAAGAAAATTTGGCACGCTGAGCAAAAATTTCCCCAACGACTTTAATATTGGATTTTCTACTGTGTGGGGCACTTTTGTTGACAGTAAAGGACATTTGTGGCTTGGTGAATATTCGCCCCACATGGGAATCATGGAAGTTGACAGAGCAAAAAACCTTAAAAAGCGGTATTTGGAAGATGCAAGTCTAACAATCCTCAGAAATTGGAAATTCAGTGAAGATGCAAAGGGTAATATTTTAGCCGTTGGCAACTCTCCAAACGGATTGACTCTATACAAGAAAAAAAATGGCGCAAATAATTTTATTAAGCAGGGTTTTGTTAAAGAGCTCACCAATATAAATGATAATAGGTCACTTGGTGTAATGTATCTAAATAATAAAAATGAGCTAGTGTACACTGCCGAAAAACCTGTTATTTTAGCAAATGCTAATGGCGACACTTTATATAAGCCTTTGGCACTTCCCGCCAATTTAAAGGGAGGAATTTTTTTGGTAAAACGTAAATCTGCTAATGAAATATATATATTAAATTATGATGGCATTTATTTATTTAATGAAGCAAGTAACACCGCTTTACCTTTAACAAAAAATATATCATTTTTGAGAGAAAATGATTTGTGGCAGTCAATGGAAATTGTTAATGATAATTATGCCTATATAGCAACTTATGGAAATGGACTTATTGAAGTAGATTTTAAAAAAAATACAAAAACATTTTTGACTTTGTCTGATGGAATACCTTCTTTGTATTTATATAGTGTTGTCAAGAGTAACGATAATAATCTTTGGTTAAGTTCTAATTTTGGAATAATTAGGTACAATCCATTTACAAAAAAGTATCGAAGCTTTGGAACTTCGGAAGGTGTACAAGACTTTGAATTTAATTCCTTTAGTGCTTCTAAATCAAAAGAGGGTGAAATATTTTTTGGTGGTTTTAGAGGACTTAATTTCTTTTTTCCAGATTCCATAAAAGATAATGCTAAACCTCCAGTTGTCATCATTCAAAAATTTTCAAAAAAAGATACAAGCCTTCTTGTTGAATCAACTAATCCAATAGGAGAATTTATTGTAAAACATGATGAAAATAGCTTATCCTTTGAATTTTTGGCTTTTAATTTTAGAGATGCGGAACATAATCAGTATGCCTATAAAATGGAAGGTTATGATGAGGATTGGATTCATTCAGGTTCTAGACGCTTTGCTAGTTATACTAATTTACGAGAAGGTACTTATACATTTAGGGTAAAAGCGGCCAACAATGATGGTATTTGGAATGAGGAGGGTGCAAAAATGGTGATTCATATTTTACCTCCACCATGGAGAACTTGGTGGGCGTATTTAATATATTTTATTTCTGCTATTACTTTTATTTATGTTTTTTCAAAATGGAGAGAAAAAAACCAAATTAAAAAAATCGAGAATAAGCGTAAAAATTCTGAACTAGCAGCTGCGAAGGAATTACAAGAAAGGTTATTGCCTAAGACTTTACCAGTTATTAAAAATTTAGATATTGCAGGTTATTTAAGAACCTCTACGGAAGTGGGTGGGGATTATTATGACTTCTTTGAACAACCGGATGGTTCATTATATGCGATTTGCGGAGATGCTACTGGGCATGGAACGCCTTCAGGTATGTTGGTGTCAATTACCAAGGCGGGGCTTATTGGTCTTCCACAAATGAGTCCAAAGGACATGTTGCATGAGCTAAACCGAGTGGTTAAAAAAGTGGATTTGGGTATTTTAAGAATGAGTTTAAACATCGCTTTGGTGAAGGATAATCAAATTACCCTAAGTTCGGCGGGTATGCCTCCTTACTTTATGTATAGGGCTGCTACCAAATCCACCGAGGAAATACAACTATCAGGGGTTCCATTGGGTAGCTTTAACGATGTCCATTTTGACCAAACCACAACCGACTTTAATCAAGGAGATATTTTGGTGATAATTTCGGATGGTTTACCAGAAGCCCCTAACTTAGCGGGAGAATTATTTGATTATCAAAAATTACAGAACTTGATTTCAACATATGGTAATCAAACAGCACAGGAAGTGATTGATCAATTGATGATTGAGGCAGATGCTTGGTTATCGGGCAATCACAATCCAGATGATATTACATTAGTAGTCATAAAACATAAATAACCATTAAATAACAATAAATGAAAAAGCCCTCCGTTGAACTAAGGTTGCCTATCCTTCCAAATATGGAGTTGATTGCAACACAAACAGCCGAAGTAATTTCAAGGCATATGAATCTTACTGAGGATCAAGGAGCCGAAATTAGTATGGCCCTAATTGAAGCTTGTATCAATGCGTTTGAACATTCAAAAGCTGAAAACAATGTATTTATTAACTTTTTAATTGAAGATGATTCTTTGATTATTAAGGTAATTGATCAAGGTATTGGTTTTGATAAAACCAAAGTAGAGATTCCTAAAATTGAAAACAAGATTGGGAAGGATGAAAGAAAAAGAGGTTGGGGCTTACAGCTTATCCAAGAATTAATGGATTCAGTTGAGTTTGAATCTAATGATGAAGGCACAACCGTAACAATGAAAAAAAATATTAAACACTAAAATTAATTTATGAGCGACTTTATAACAAGTATAAAAGAAAATAATTCCATCGTTATCATCGAAACTAATGGTTATTTAAACAATGTAGGTGGTGAAGCGGTATCAGCGGTTGTTTATGAGAAAATGGCACAGGGTCAAACTAAATTTTTAATCAATATGGCTGCTACCAAAATTGTAAATAGTATTGGTGTTTCTATTTTGATAGAAATCATTGAAAAATTGCAAGAGGTAAATGGTAAAATTGGTTATTATAATTTAGCGCCAATTGTTGCAAAGACATTTAATATTATGGGCTTGACAAAATATTCAACTGTCCATGAAACAGAAGAAGCCGCTGTAAATGATTTGTAATGGCTTCCGATTTCAACATTAATGATCTTCAATTAAAGTATCTTGAATTAGAAACTTTATTGGATATTACCAATGAGCTAAACTCTTTTGATCAAATTTCTGTTTTATTACAGGAAATTTTAGTAAAGTCATGTGGGGTATTGAACGCTAGTTCTGGATTAATTTTAATTGAGGACGACAATTCAGATGTATTACACATTGGTGCTGATTTTAATATTGACATTTCTGTTTTAAAAGGCCTGATATTCAATAAGCGCAAGGGAATTATTAATGAAATTAATGAATCCAGAAAAGCACGCAATATTAAAATTGAGGATGATTCATTTTTATCTAAAACACAATGCAAGTTCGGATTAATTGCGCCATTTTTAGACAAAAAGAATTTAGTAGGGGTAATTATACTATTTGATAAAGAGTCAAGGCAAGGGCTTTCACCTTTTCATGATGCTGATGCAAATATGTTGTCTGCAATTGCAACACAGGCAAGTGTTGCATACAATAATATTAAACTGATTGAAAATATTAAGGAGGCTAAAACCTTCAATGATAATGTTATGCAATCTATCGTGACGGGAGTTTTTACCACCAATTTAATGGGTGAAATAAACCACATTAACAGGGCTGCAATTGCAATTATTAATCTTGATAAGGAAAATGTATTAGGTAATCACTATGAATATGTGTTTGAATCAAATGAATACATTACACAGCTAATCACCAAATGTGAACTGGAGTCGGTTACTATTTCTGAAAGTCAAATTTTATTGGAATGCAATGGGAAATCCACCACGGTAAATATTTCAGTTTCGCCATTGATGAATGACGCAAATGAACCTATCGGATCGGTGGTTGCCATGGAGGATTTATCAAATTTAGATAAATTGAAATCTACTTTTAAAAAGTATGTTTCAAAACAAATTGTTGATCAGTTATTGGAAAATGATGAAATGTTGAATTTAGGTGGGCAGGAACAAGAGGCGACCATATTATTTTCAGATATTAGGGGTTTTACATCCATGTCTGAAACCATGGCTCCGAATGAAGTAGTTGAAACACTTAATGATTATTTTAATTTAATGATTGAAATAATTTTTAAATACAACGGTACTTTAGACAAAATTATAGGCGATGCTTTAATGGTAATATATGGCGCCCCCAATTCAACGGAACAGGACACCGAAAATGCGGTTCTTACTGCGATTGAGATGCAGGAAAAATTAATACAATTTAATCAGGATAGAATTATTAATTTAAAACAACCCATTAAAATTGGTATTGGAATTAATAGAGGAAAAGTGATTAGTGGTAATATAGGGTCCAAGCAACAAATGAACTTTACTGTTATTGGTGATTCTGTAAATTTAGCTTCTCGTTTATGCTCGGTTGCGGCTGCTGATGAAATTATAGTTTCAGATACAGTATGGAAAAATGTTAAGCATTTAAAATCATTTAAATCAAAAAAACTTACTCCTGTTAAGGTAAAAGGCAAAGTGAAGCCTATTGAAATAAGGGAAATACAGTATAATCGTCCTGAATTTCAATACGACCTTGCGTGCGAAAAAATAGAACAGTTTTTATTGTTAAATTTACCGCAACAGCATACGTACCATACGATAGAACATATAAGAGATGTGGTACTTCAATCAGAGCGTATTGCTAAAAAGGAAAAAATTGATAAATCAGTTATCCAGGATATAAAGCTGGCCGCTTGGTTACATGATGTGGGTTATATATGGGAGCCGCAAAGGCATGAAGCTAGGGGTGCCGAATATGCTACTGCTATTTTAAATGAAATGAAATTTCCTAAATCGAAAATAAGTTTAATAACTGGCATGATCATGGCTACCAAAATCCCACAATCTCCTAAAAATCATTATGAACAAATTATTTGTGACGCCGATTTGGATTATTTAGGCCGGGATGATTATGATACCAATAGCAATAATTTACTACAGGAAATAGAATTGGTTAAAAAACTTACACCTAAAGAATGGTTGCAAATTCAAGAAAAGTTTTTAAAAGCACATGTCTATTTTACAACTACTTCTCAGAAATTAAGAAACCAAAATAAAAATACTGTTCTAAACAAAATCCAACAACAATTAAAAAATAAATAGTTATGGCACAAGCAGGACATAGCGCAAACAAAACACATTTTCAATTAGATCGTATTTCATTTTTTACGGATGGTGTTTTTGCCATTGCAATCACATTGTTGGTAATAGAATTTAAGGTCCCTGTAATTGAACATCCTACAGATCATTTACTTTGGGATGCACTTAAGGAAATGTCATGGAAATTATTAGGATTTATCATTAGCTTTTGTATTGTAGGTTATTATTGGTCCGTACATCATCGAATTTTTGGCTATGTTGAAAAATACACTTCAAGATTAATTTGGTTGAATTTATTGTTTCTATTTTCAGTTGTATTATTGCCTTTTACTTCCGGATTACTAGGTGAGTATGCTTCTGACACTCATTTATTAATACCCTATAGTGTTTATGTGATTAATATATGTTTAACGGCATTAATGAATGCGGTATTATGGTTTTATGTGAGTAATCCCAAGCATGATTTATTAACTCACCAAATTTCGAAAGAAAGAATTTTATTGGGCTTTTACTTTACATTAGTCGTTCCTATATTATTTATTATTTCCTTATTGGTTACTAATTACAACCCAACCATTGGGCGACTTATTCCATTAACTATTCCTTTTATTTTAAGGTATGGATTAACAGGAATTGCGACTCGAGCGATAGCGAAAGAAAAAAATAATTAATGGCAATGATTAAAATTAAATAAAACACTAAATCCCAAAGCAAATGTCAAACCACGAAAAGCTGAAATTTATCAGTGCGCATCCTAATTGCGAGGTAAAACAGCACTTATCGACTGAACAAAATGGCTTATTTGCAACAACTCCTTTTAAAAAAGGTGAAATCATTATTGATTTTAGTTCATCAAAAATTGTTACAACTCCGAATTATTTAACTGTTCAAGTTGGAGAAGACAAGCATATACATTTAAGCCCTGAATATTTACAATATACCAATCACTCTTGTGAGCCGAATGTATTATTTAATACAACTACCATGCAATTAGAATGTTTAACCGATGTTGCTATTGGTGATGAATTGACTTTTTTTTATCCAGCCACAGAATGGGAAATTTCTCAAATATTTAATTGCCATTGCGGTAAACCCACTTGTGTTGGGCTTATTCAAGGTGCTGCTGAATTACCTACGGATATATTAAATAGATACAAACTCACTGATTTTATTAACGCAATGGCAAAAAAATACAATAGTTTATTGTTACTCTTTTAATTTTTATTATAATAAGCTTGTTGACATTAAAAAACCCGTCCCCCCGAGTACTCGGGGGGACGGGTTTTTTAATGAATCGCTTTACCCTAATTTATAATAGGATTAAAAATATTTAGTTACACCCGGTACTGCAATTGGATAAAATCCATCCGCATTTGGTACTATTGGAGGTGCTGCATTAAAGTCATATACTTTTGGATGTATATCAATGCCTGAATTAATCGCTTTATCCCACTCAATCATTTGACCGCTATAAGTTGCCATGCGACCCATAATTGAAGTCATGGTACTTTTAGCGCCATTTTCTGCATCCGCATATTTATATTGTCCTTTTGCAATTGCAGCGAATAATTCATCATGCTCGTTTTGATATGGATCTGGTTCTCCTTTTTTAGCAAATTGGAAAAGTACTTTTCCGCCATGGTCAACAATTTTTGCTTGACCACAATGTATTTTACCTTTCGTACCCACTAGTAATTCATCTACCTTACTCATGGTACCTGGTATATGTCTACATTGGCTATTTAAAATA
>Ga0114969_10004462_pt1 | contig 11058 bp, 9 predicted proteins | sample M_130807_MF_Meta_FD_87316 | JGI IMG/M metagenome (GOLD analysis project Ga0114969, IMG submission 87316) | Freshwater microbial communities from Lake Montjoie, Canada to study carbon cycling - M_130807_MF_MetaG | ecosystem: Environmental > Aquatic > Freshwater > Lake | place: Lake Montjoie...
GGATCTCCGGTGCAAGTCTCACTTTTGCCTAACACTGCAAATTCAACACCAGCACGATAAAGCAATTCAGCAACAGCTTTTGTAGTTTTCTTAGCGCGCTCTTCATAAGCGCCAGCGCAGCCAACCCAAAATAAATACTCAACATCTTCAGGTAATTCGCCTTCGACGATCCGAATCGGGAAATCACATTCTGCGATCCACGCGTTGCGATCATTTCGATTAGCGCCCCAAGGGTTGCCAGCTTTTTCTAAATTCTTAAAGGTGTTTGCAAGTTCGGCTGGGAACTCTGATTCAACTAAAACTTGATATCTACGCATATTAATAATGTGATCTACGTGCTCGATATCGACTGGGCACTCATTTACACACGCTCCACATGAGGTGCATGACCAAAGTACATCTGGAGTTATAGGTCCATTCACGCTAACTATTGGAGCTTGATTGTCAGTATCCCCAATACTTCCAAGCGCATGATCACGCATCGCCATAATTAATAATTTGGGTGAAAGTGGTTTATCAGTGTGCCAAGCCGGACATTGAGATTGGCAGCGACCGCACTCAGTGCAGCTGGCCATATCAAGCAAGCCTTTCCAAGAGATATCTGCTGATTTCCCAATTCCGAAAATGTCATCTTCGGCCGGGTCTTCGAAATCTACTGGTTTACCTTTAGAAAGCAGCTCTGGCAATTCACCTAGTGAATTCTTTCCATCGGCATTTCTTTTAAAGTAAATATTGAAAAATGCTAAAAATCTATGCCAAGCAATTCCCATATTTAAATTGAGGGAAAGGACTATAAACCAAGCCATCGAAACAATAATTTTTACTAATGCTACAGATTTAATTGCTGTCTCTAAATCAGAGGAAGAGAGACCGCTAAAAGATTGAACCGCTGGATATGAAAACGCATAATTCCAACTCCATGCACTTTGATTCTCTAACGCTCCTTCTAATCCGCGAAGTGCGATTACACAAAATACAATTACTAAAATCGTTCCTTCTACATAATAAGCTTTCCAACTCGATGAACCATAAAATCGAGATTGTTTTCCATCTCTATCTTTTCGACTAAATCGGGTAAATTGCCGAATTCCAATTAACGTAACGATTCCGATTCCAGTTAACCAAGCGATCGCCTCAGCAAAGACAAGGTATGGAATGAAGTGGCCAATTATTGGTAGGACAAATTTAGGATTTATGACTTGCCCGTATGCCGTGATTAAAGTTCCCAGTAATGCTCCGAAACCAATCATTACAAACCAATGTGCAATACCAGTTGCAGTAAAACGCAACATTTTTGTGTGCCCTAATACTTCTCGCAACATATTTCGAAGTCGTTTAGCCCGATGATCAGACCTAGTTGGGTCGGGTTGCCCCGATTTTAGTAAGGAATAGATTTTCCAGCCAGCATTTACAAAAAGGGCAAGCGCCACTGCGGTAATTAGGTATGCGGGCAAAGCGAAGAACATAAGTTAAGGATAGAGCCCAAAAGGCATTCTCACTGGATGATTACGCGTACGATCTTAAATGTAGATTTTGGAAGGAGGGACAGTGACCACTAACTCTGGAGAATTGCGTTGGCCGGTCTCTTTAGCCACAATTTTGGTAATTGCTTTGCAACTTTTATTGCCTGATCGCTTATCTCTTAATTTTCAAAATTCTATCTTGATAATTGAAATTCTCCTAGTGCTCTTTATTATCATTTCCAATCCCCATCGAATTGCTCAACACAAATCTCATCTTTGGTATAGCGGAATTGTGCTGAATCTAGTGATGACTATTTCAAATATTGCCGGCGTGATTAAATTAATAGACCTTTTAGTGCATGGAAAAATTTCAGATCCAAAGCAACTACTATTTTCTGGCGGAAGTATTTGGATATCAAACATGGTGATTTTTAGTCTTTGGTATTGGGAGATAGATGGCGGCGGGGCGGGATATAGATTTCAATCTGAAAAATACACACCTGATTTTTTGTTTACTCAAATGAGTAATCCTCAATTTGCAAAGCCTAACTGGAAGCCAGTTTATTTGGATTATTTCTATTTATCTTTAACTAATTCGAGTGCATTTAGCCCGACTGATGTATTGCCTCTTTCACGGATAGCAAAATCATTAATGTCAATACAAAGCCTTATTTCAATGTTAACTTTGTTACTGATTGTTGCTCGTGCTGTAAACATTCTAAATTAATTAATCTTTTTTTAGCGACCTAATGAAACAAAGCCCTGCGATATATATAGGCACTAAATAAAGAACTGGTTCCAGTAATTTAGGTCCATTTGGATATTTTGCCGAAAGCACAGTTAGTGAAACGAAATAAATTGCACACACAAAAACCGTAAATTTACGCATAAAAACCACACGTAATAGATGGGGGAATTTAACTTTTGTGAGCGAAAGAAGTGATAGTAAAATTATAATAAACTCAGTTGTTTTAGTTCCTGCGTGCAAAATAATTAAAGAGGGAACTATCAGATTCCAAGCGGCTGGAAACCCATTAAACCAAAAATCTTCGGTCTCTTGATCTGTACGAGAAAACCAAATTGCACCGGTAAGAATTATCAGCGCACCTAACCACATCTCTCTCTGATGCGGAAGTAAATTCAATTGAATAAAAAGCGCAACTGGGACAATGACGCAAGTTACATAATCAACTATTAGATCAAGAATATGTCCATCTATTGTTGGAGCATGTGATTCAACATCAAATTTACGAGCAATGGGGCCATCAAATCCATCTAATAGTTGACAAATGATTAGCCAAATTAAGGCAGCCCTAATGTGGTTGTTAACTACCGCTTCTAAAGCCAGCAAGCCGGCGAAAGCGCCACTCGCTGTCAAAAGGTGAATAGCAAAAGCTTTGTTTCTAGATGAGACTAACAATGTTTATCTCCCTAATTTTTTAACTTTCACCCTTGCTGAATCAACGATACGCTCCCGCCGTGATACTTACTACCGCCAAAAAAGAACGAATTTGGGTTGTGCTAGTAGTGATCTATGGATTTGGTAAGTCACTCGTAGTCTGGGGCGCACTGGGCAAGTACGGCGTGAACCCCTTTATTTATCTAATTGTGGATATCGCTGCTGCGGTTCCGTACGGAATTGCAACTGCTCGAGTAGTCATTAATGGCATCGCCCGGAATTGGCGCCAAGTCCAAAAATGGGCACTTATCGCAACAGTTACCCATTTCATCCCAGATATTTATATTTTCTCAGTTATCCGATCAGCCCCACGAATCATTATCGACGGGTTAATCTCCGTAATCATTTTCTTCACAGTTGTGGCTATCGCCAGCGTGGGAGCCCAAATGCGCGATCACCGAAGAAAAAACCCCAAAACCCTTAACTGATTTTCGGGGTACTCTCAGGAAATTCTCAGATTAAGCGAGGATGGTTGCCTTCATACCGAAGGGGTTGGGGCAATGGCACAAGCACAAGCTCAAAAAATTCTCGTAGTTGATGATGAGCGAAGTATCAGCGATTTAATAGCCACGAGTTTGCGATTTGTCGGTTTTGAGGTGGAGACGGCTGCAAATGGCTCTGAAGCGCTAACTATCGCTCAAGCCTTTCATCCTGACGCATTAGTACTCGATGTGATGATGCCAGGTATGGATGGATTCGAAGTCTGTAAAAAGTTGCGCGATGATGGACAAAACATCGGAGTTCTTTTCTTAACTGCAAAAGACACAACTGAAGACAAAATAAATGGTTTGACAGTTGGTGGCGATGATTACATGACAAAACCGTTTAGCTTAGAAGAATTAATTGCCCGGCTTAAAGCGATTTTGCGACGTACGGGTGCTATTCCAAACACAATTGATGAAGAGAAAATTTTATTTGCTGACCTGGAGCTTAATGAGGCTACTCACGAAGTCCATCGTGCCGGAGTTCAACTCGAACTTTCTCCTACGGAATTCACATTATTGCGTTACCTTTTGATAAATGCAGATCGTGTAGTTTCTAAATCTCAAATTCTTGATCATGTTTGGCAATATGATTTTCGTGGTGACGCGGGAATCGTAGAAACTTATATCTCCTATCTTCGTAAAAAAGTTGATTCAATAGATCCACCACTTATTCACACTGTACGTGGTGTTGGATATCGACTACGGATACCAGCTAGATCTGCATGAGAAAACTTTCCAATCCCCTCTCTAATTGGAGTCTAAAAAATAGATTAGTAATTGGAGTTCTGCTTTTATCCGCCGTGGGAATTTTCATTGCAGATATTGCAGCACAAACAGCATTGAAAAGTTATCTTGTGGGGAAGGCTGATGATCAACTAACTGCAGTAGCTGGTGGCTCTTTACTTAGGCTCGATCGCGCTGGTATCGAGCCTAATGACAACGATGATGATAATCCCGCAGTCGCTAACTCACCAAAAGCAAAACCACTTAATCGTGTTCCATCAACGATTAGCATTACTTTGTTGACTCCAGATGGAATAATTTTGGGAAATTTGGGTGGAGAGTTAAGCACCAACCAAATATCAGAGGCCGTGGCTGGCCTTTCTATTCAACAAGTCAAAGCTGCTGAAGGTGTCCCATTTACTATTGAAAAGAACCATGCGCACTTTAGAGTTTTGGCTCGATTGCTCCCATCTGGGGCTGGAAGTGCTGTCGCGGCGATTTCACTTGAAGAGATTGAGAAAACTTTAAATCGATTACGTTTGTTATTCTTTTTTATTGGTTTTATAGTGCTTTTACTAATTGGGCTGCTTTCACTTGCTGTAGTTCGCCTTAGTTTGAAACCATTAACTACTGTTGAAAGTACTGCAGATGCCATCGCACGCGGCGATTTATCAGCCCGATTGCCTGAAGCAAATCCTAAAACTGAAGTAGGGCGACTAACGGAATCACTCAACTCAATGCTTTCGAAAATTGAAGATGCTTTTGCTGCCAGCAAGTTAAGTGAAGATAAATTGCGCCGATTTGTGGCAGATGCCAGCCACGAATTACGAACTCCTTTAACTGCGATAAGAGGTTTTGCAGAACTTCATCGCCAAGGGGCCATGGAAGGGACTGAAAAATCAGCTGAGGTGATCCGAAGAATTGAAGAAGAATCTAAGCGGATGGGTTCACTCGTTGAAGATCTCTTGTCACTTGCCCGCCTTGATCAGGCTAAGCCTATTGTTCAGAACCCGGTTGAAGTTAATAAGGTGGTCAACGATGTCATGGCTGCAAGTAATGCAATCTTTCCTCACCAAATCATTACAGCTCTATCACCAACATCTGAAGTTTTTATCCTTGGAGATTCTGAAAAGATCCATCAAGCGCTCTCAAATTTAGTAATTAATTCTTGCACCTACTCCCCTGACGGAAGCAAAATTGAAATCACAACAAAGGAGTTGGAAGATCAAATTTTAATCTCCGTAAAAGATAATGGACCTGGATTAAGTGTTGACCAAAAGGAGCGAGTATTTGAACGTTTTTATCGCGCTGATACTTCACGCGCTAGATACGGGCAACAGGGGGAGCAGAGGCAGCAGGGAAGTGGATTAGGTCTATCGATAGTTGATGCGATTATGCAAGCACATGGTGGAAATGTTTCAGTTAAAAGTGAATTGGGTAAGGGCAGCGAATTTATCCTTACATTCCCTATCGTAATTGCTTAATTTATTTTGCTTTGATGAAACTTCAAAAATGATTTACTAGCGGTAGGTCCTCGTTGACCTTGATAACGAGATCCGTAAATTGCACTTCCATAAGGATGTTCAGCAGGACTAGATAATTTAATCAAACAAAGTTGACCAATTTTCATCCCCGGAAATAATTTCACCGGCAAATTTGCGACATTGGAAAGTTCCAAAGTTATGTGTCCAGAAAATCCTGGGTCTATAAATCCTGCAGTTGAATGCGTTAGTAAACCCAGCCGACCTAGTGATGATTTTCCTTCAAGTCTCCCGGCAATATCATCAGGAAGCGTTATTACTTCGTAAGTGCTCGCTAGGACAAATTCACCAGGGTGCAAAATAAAATGGTCATCAGGTGATACCTCAACTTCGCGAGTCAGATCAGATTGCTCAATTGATGGATCAATCACCGAATACTTATGGTTTTCGAAAACCCTAAAAAATCTATCTAGCCGCACATCAATACTTGATGGTTGGATCATTTCCGTAGTAAAAGGTTCGACTTTTACTCGTCCGGTTTCGACTTGTTCGCGAATATCACGATCTGAGAGCAACATAGTTGGCGACCTTACCCCAGCTTTCGTATGCTCTACGAACGGTACACGCGGGCGTAGTGAAATGGCATCACTTCAGCTTCCCAAGCTGAGAGCGCGGGTCCGATTTCCGTCGCCCGCTCTCTTACCTAAAAACGGTTATTTTGAAAATAATCCTGCTTGGTTCGCACCAAACCCTCAGTGATCGAAAGCGGGTTAAAAGAAAGATATTTTCTAAGCAAAGTTAAATCTGGCTTGCGCCTTGCAACGCTGCCGGCTGGAGCTTCTTGGGAAACTAACTCCAAAGCCGGATTAATTAAACTTTTCAAGATGTCAGCTATCTCTTGTATCCGAACTTCTGAGTCACTTCCAATATTGATCAGAGTTTCAGTCATATCCCCAGCTTCAGACTTGATGGAAAGTTCTAAAATTAATTTAATTGCATCGTCAATGTACAAAAATGATCTAGTTTGGTCTGGTCCTAAGACCGTGCCATCTCCTTTCGCAAATTTCCTTATTAAGTCAGGAACTACATGATCAAAGCCCATCCTGGGACCGTAAATATTATGAATTCTAAAAATTAGGAAATCTAAGCCGTATTGGGAGCCGTTTGCGTAACAAGCCATTTCACCAATCTGCTTACTAATTGCATAGCTCCATCTTGGATTTGATGGGTCACTAATTACAAAAGGAACTTTTTCGGGAGTCGGTAGTGGTACCCATGAATTCTCAATACCACCGGCGTAAGACTCTGAAGAACCGAAATAATAATACTTCTTAACTTTCTTAGTAGCACATACGCGGGCAATATTTATTCCTGTCAAGGCAGAGTGAGAAATAACATCACTAGGAACTTCATAAAAATTATCTGTCCCATTAAATGCGACTAAATTATAAACAACATCACCTGGCTTGATTAACTCTTCAAGTAATTGTGCATCTCTTGCATCTGCCTCTATGAACTTGCAATTTGCGCGACTAATTAAGGTTTTAAACTCCGAATCAAATTCACTTCTGACAAAATTATCAACTAGTACTACCTCACACTGTTCATTTTTTGCAAGAGCCAAGGCTAAGTGGTAGCCAATGAAACCAGCGGCTCCAAAAATAACTATCCGGTTATTTCCCAAGGTATTTTACCCAATTCCCATCGCCGAAAATATTTATTTCGGCAGAGATGCCTTTCAAATCTTTAGTTACTCCCCAAAGATCAAAAATAATTGCAGATTTATTCAATGCCTGCAATTTCTTCTCCCCTGATGAATTACTAAAAAATTCTGCATTATTCGCAATTACTAAAATATCAACTTTTTGAAAATCACTCTCATTTTCACACCTTGGTATAGGAGAAATTAATTCTGATTGCGAGATATTTTCATCCCAGACTTTAAGTTGCCAAGTTGAATGAGAACTCTTCACTTTATCTAATACTTCTATCCCAAGTGAATCTCGCATGTCATTAGTCTTCGGTTTACCTTTAAAAGCTAATCCAGCAATACAAAGGATTGGATCTGCCTTGGCTTTTACAGCATTTTCTATTGCGCTGATCAACATCGGTGCAATCGAATCATTAATTAAACGACCAGAACGGATCACAGAGTCATAAACTTTCCCTTGGCCCGCTTCTAAAAATATGTAGGCATCTTTTGATAAGCATGGACCACCCACTGGACCAGGCAATGGAATGTTGGCTCTTGCATAATTGTGATTTGCAATGCTGATTGCTTCTAGTGCGGATACCCCACGGAGTTCGCCCATCAGTGCCAACTCATTTGAATAAGCAAAAATTACATCTCTCCACGTGTTGCACGCCAGTTTCGCCAATTCAGAAACTTCAGCAGTGGTAGAGGTAACAACGTCAAATCCCAAACTCGCTAACTCCTTTTCGCCATCTACCAAAGAATCACCTTCGGCAGCACCCAGCATTTGTGGCAATACTTTTAACTCTGCCAATGCGACACCTTCAGCAGTGCGTTCAGGGGCGAAAAAGAGCGAAATATCACTCCGCCCTAAATCCGTCGCGAGTTTTTTTAATGTATTGGTAGTTCCAATAGCAACTGTGGATCTTAAAAAGATTGTTGATTGTTTAGGAATCGATTTAAAAATTTCAGTCAAAGCTTCAACCATTACATTATTCGTTGAATTAGATTTAGTTGGCTTTGGAGTACCGATGCAAACGAAATAAGTTTTGCTTTGTAATCCATTTAAAGTAGTTGAAATTAATAAACGTCCATCAGATTGAGCTTTGTCAAGAATCTCCGCTAAACCCGGTTCCCAAACCAAATACTTTCCGTTTTTCATTAAGTCAACTACGGCAGAATTCTTCTCTACCAAAGTCACGATTTGATTTTCTTTTTCTAACAAATGAGCCGCGAGCGTTAGACCTACAAAACCTCCACCAATAACGCTGACAGAGCCCTGAGCGCTATTCATTTGAGTATCATAACCGTTGAAGGTGAGGGGTGAGATTTTGGCTAAATCTAAGGAGCCACAAATGCTGCTCGTGGGCGTTTGGGTGAACCGCAACTGGATCCTAGGTAATTGGATTCGCGAGGTTCAAGCACGGGGCAAAGAGTGGTCAAGCCTTTATTGGCTACCTTCTGTCCTTGCAAATAAACATTGGCTCGAAAAATTCTTAAAGCCCCCGTTACCTAAAGCTGATGCGTACTTTTTTTCATATCTCTCTATATTTGAAAGGTATCTCGAAAAAGATTCGCGTTACGAGAATAAATCGATAATTTTATACACGCATAATGATCCTGAACTTGGAAGTTCTGAACACCAAGTAGAGGTTTTGAATCGGGCATTCTCAGTACATTTTTATTGCAGCAAAGATGCCGAGAAATTGGTTGCGCTTGGGCTAGAGCAAGAAAAAGTGCGAGTGGCGTTATGTGCCGTGGATGTAGATTGCGTAAGAGATCATAAAATTTCAAGAGAGCCTAAAACGGTTGTGTTGGCATCGAAATATGGATCACGCAAAGGCCTAGAAAATTTTCCAGAATTAGTGGCGGCAATGCCGGATTGGAAATTTCTAATCCTTGGCAGAGATTGGGAAGAGTTTCTAGCCAAAAATAACCTACATAAGAATCCAAATATTGAATACTTTAGATTTTCAAAGAAGACTAGAAACGAAGTCATGAGCCGGGCTTCAGTATTCTTAAGTCTTTCTAATTTAGAAGGTGGGCCAGTTCCGCTCATTGAATCAATGGCGCTCGGAGTTGCGCCTGTGGCTACAAATACTGGATTTGCACGAGACGTAATTCTTAAAAGCGATACTGGAATTATCATTCCAATAAATGAAACTGTGGAAAAAATTAAAGAAGCAATCACCTCTGCTGCTCTTTTACAAGGAGATATTTCGGGAGCGGTAAATCATTTAACTTGGGATCGGATTGCAAAACTTACATTTGAAGATCTGTCACAGATGACTTCAAAGTAATTTTAGCTCTTACGGCGCAAGACTTTCCCGGTCATAGACCCTGAGTGTTTGCCATTTTTTACCGCGATGGTGCCATTTACAACAACTAATTGAATTCCTTCGGGATAGGCCCTCGGATTCTGCACAGTAGAACGGGTTCGTACATTTGCCGGATCGAAGACCACTACATCTGCGAAATTTCCTTCTTGCAAAACTCCACGTTTTTTTAATCCAAATCGATTAGCAGGCTTTGCTGCCATTTTATGGATCGCAGTTTCTAATGAAATTGTTTTCATTTCCCGTACATGATGAGCAAGATATTCAATATGTCCGCTGTATGGATGTTGACTCATAGTAATTTCACTTAAAGGGCCTTTATCAATACTGGTGTATCCATCAACTCCAAGACTGAAATCAGGATGAGCGACCATTTCGGCTAAATGCTCTTCAGTGAATAATTCGCCAACCAAAATTAAATCATCCATCTCTGGACCAGATGCTTGCAAGATGTCAAAGAAACAATCCCATTCATCCTTTTTATGTAACTTTGCAATCTCTGGAAAACTTAGCCCGTTATATTCTGGCAAGTGTGGAGAACTTTGAAGTAAGACTCGATGCCACTGACCTTTGTGAATAAATCTCCAATAACGATCGCAATCTTCACGAAGTCGATCCCGAACTAAATTATCTTTAAGCGCTTTTGCAACTTCTGGATAACCCTCATCAATTAACCAACGCGGAAGTATCCCGGTCATCTTTCCAATTCCATGTTTAAATGGAGTTGTATCTGCTTCAATATCAAATCCTTCTGATTGCGCTTTTTTCATCATTTCAACAGAACGTTCCCACGCTCTCTCTGGAGCATTAGTGTCATGTCGCACATTTAAATGTGAAATCTGTGCAGATATCCCACCGATTTTGGCAAGGTCAATAAGTTCTTGGACTGATTCGAAAATTTTCGCATCGCGATTTCTTATGTGGCTGGCATAAATTCCATCATGCTTGCCTAGCTCTTTAGCTAAATATTGCAACTCTCTTGGTGTCCCAAATATACCTGGGGTGTATTCAAGTCCAGTTGACATTCCAATCGCTCCACTTTCCATCGCTTCAGCAAGAAAACTTGCCATGGATTGCAAATGAAAATCAGTAACCTCTTCATCACCAAGTAAACCGGCTGCAGTGCGAATAGCATTGTGTCCAACAAATGATGCAATATTCGCAGTAATTCCATCGCTTTCAATATTTTCTAAATATTCACCAAATGTGCGCCAATCAATGGGGCCTTCATAAGTAAATGAACGCATCCGAGCTTGAGTTGCTGCCGCTGATTGATCACTTAGTGGTGCATTTGTGAAGCCACAATTCCCGACTATCTCGGTAGTAACTCCTTGCCGGATTGAACTGTGCGATTCGCGATTGGCATGCAACGTGAAATCTGAGTGGCTATGTGGATCGATAAATCCAGGTGAAACTAC
>Ga0114969_10004463_pt1 | contig 11057 bp, 11 predicted proteins | sample M_130807_MF_Meta_FD_87316 | JGI IMG/M metagenome (GOLD analysis project Ga0114969, IMG submission 87316) | Freshwater microbial communities from Lake Montjoie, Canada to study carbon cycling - M_130807_MF_MetaG | ecosystem: Environmental > Aquatic > Freshwater > Lake | place: Lake Montjoie...
AAATCATAAGTGGGCCAACGGCATGTCCGCAAGCGTTGGTGTGTGTTGACGAGTGTCGGTGAACGACATTTCGCTGCAGTCCATAAAACGCGAAAAGGCTTCCGTTTCAGGATCAATGCGTTGCGGGATGATAGATCAGCCGTCGAGCGATGACAGAGTGTCGTTCACTCGGGCCGAGTGCTTGAAATCGCTTGAGCCCACAAGAATCACAGTACGTTCAAACGAAACATTGGATTTCGGCGTGCTCACGACGACCTGCTCACGTGTCGAATGTCTGAAGTCACCGCGTGCTTGCGTGAAAGCAGGGTTGGACTGACGAATTGTAACGGGATTGGCATTCAACCCATCGCCAGTCGCAGCTCGACTCGAACTGCCGTTGGTCGCGACACCACTGATACGACTCGCCAGAATTCCAAGAAAACCAGATTGACTGAAAGCAACCGCAAGTATTTCTGCGCGATGAATACTCACCGATTCCGACAACAGTGTTGCACGCTGCTCAGAAAGTTCTTGCGTATGAAGTTCTGAACTGAGTTCAGAAACGACTGGTAGTTGTGAAAGGGAGTGAAAAATATTTGGCACGTTGAACGATCGTTGTATTGAAAGTTCGGGAACTCCATCGGCCACGGTTTCCACAGAAATTGCATCAGAAATCATTTCAACCATCGGAAAAATGCAAATGACAAAAGTATCCAAGTTCGTGGAGTCGAGCTCCCCGGAGTTCACGAAAATCGGATGCGGTCGTCTCTGAGAATGAACCCAGCGAAGCCATTCATCTTTAAAGGCCACGTCGTCGAAATCGGTCAAAAGGTTGCCGTCGTTTGACGTCTCTCCGAGTCGAATCTCTTCGTCGATGGCTGCTGAGTCGTCGGTGGCTGCTGAGTCGTCGGTGGACGTCCCAGAGACAAAGTCAATGAACGGAAGAGGAAGTGGGTTTTGAAAATCGTCTGTCCAACCGTACCAAAGACCATTGTCGATTGGGTCATCGATCACAATGGAAAGAGCCGTTTGTTCGTACCACGCGTCAAAAGCGCGGGCTTGTCCAGGATTTCCGAGATCAATCCAAGGCAGGTGTACGCTTGGCGTCATTACGCACAATTGAATGCCGTCAGCATGATGCTCGGAAAGCCATTGCGGATTGGTTTCAATAAAATTCCAGTAGTCTTTGAGCACCACAGAATCATCTCGAAGCTTGGTGGCAGGCTGCATGTCGTTGTCTTTGGAAATCGCAACATCGACAAATGTCTCATCTGCTTCTGGAAAGGAAGCCACCCATCCATCAATCGCTGCACAACCGGCAACAGTAGGGACGTTCTCCCAGTCACTCAAATCAACAGCCGCGAACATCGCACGATTTTCCAGAAGTTCAAACGACAGAGAATTTCGTGCGCGACGACCGAAGAGACCGGAAAGCCGTCTGGATAGAAGTGAAGCTTTTTTGCCAGAGTATTTCTGGCCAGATCGACGGTGAGTAGCTCTCTTCATAGACCAAGTCTTTCCTGGAAAACGCTTATGGAGTCAATGGCGGCATCATCGGCATCAACCGCATCATCGGCGTACGCCGCCGTCGATCTTGACGGTCAGTGGAAATTGGAAAGAGAGGCAAAAAGGGTTATGTAGTGATGTGGCTGCACGATGAAGCTTCAAAGAGTTCGGGGTGAAATAAAACGCATCGCACAAGAAAGGAGTTGCAGCAGCAACAATCCCGCGATTCCACCGAGGCAATCGAACACCCAGTCTGCAACGTCCATCGTTCGATGAAACCAAGGCTGCGTGCATTCATCGATTGCGCCGAGGACGATTAGGAATGCTATGAGCATGATTGCTCGGCGATAGGTAAACCATCCGCCAAAGGCCATGCCACTGCCTGCCAACAGGGAAACAGATGCGTAGGCAATGAAGTGCATGAGCTTGTCATTTGGTGGATTGGGGCCCAGCAGAGTTTCCGGCCGTGGCATATGCGTTGCGATCGCCAGTGCAACGACAAAGGCTCCGGTGAGGAGAAAAAAAACAGTGGAAATGCGTTTACGAACTGTTGAAACAAATGTCTTTGGTGGAAATGCCTTCGACACTATGGCCGTCTTGGAAACCTCAAAAAATGTCTGGAGATCGAACAGCAGGTTCATTTTTGGCCTTCGCCGCTTGTCAGGCATTCGCTACCCTCCGCCTCGTAAATCGTGCCAACGGGCGCCCCTTCGCAGTGCTCTCGAGGAGACGGAACAGCCATTATGGATCAAAAAGAACTATCAGCACTTTTACTCGAACTTCTCCAAAAAGAAACGGGTGAAGAATATCCAGTCCTTGAGGATTCAACGACCTTACGAGAAGGACTCAACCTCGACTCGCTCGATATGGCCGGACTCGTGCTTCATGTTGAACAGCGTCTCGGTATTCAGATTGAAAATGAATTGCTCGAATCGATTTCTACAGTAGGCGACATGCTGAACTTGTTGCAAACCAAACTGGCACAAAAAAATGCCCGCAAGGCTGCTTGACGTTTGGCTTCAAACAGAGTGCGAATGAATCGTTTCTTTTGATGGTATCTGTGAAAAGCTCTATGGAAACTCTCTCGCAGCCACACTGTTCGGTGACATCACACGCCTTCGTGCAGACCACTGTTTCAGGCATTGATTTGCTTCGGAAAAACCCATGCTCGACCCGTGCAGTATCAGAACTTCCACCACGATTTCTTCGTCATTCCGACGAACATACAGTCGTTGGAATCAGTGCTGTGCTTCATGCCATGAATCGTTTTGAGGATCAGACACGTTCGATTGAATCATGGGGAGCACTTGCCGCGCCGCGGCATCCTGGCAGGCTCATGGCGGCGCAGACGCTCTGCTCGGTCAGAACAAAAGGTGTTTCTGGAGTGTCAACGCAGGTAATCCCGCAGTGTTTGCTGCATGGAATGTCGAGTGCTGTGAGTGTTGGCCTTGGGATGCATGGTCCAAACTTTGGGATCGGTGGAGGACCAGACGCTCTGCAGGAAGGGCTTACGATTGCAGTTGGTTTTCTGCACACCCGAATCGTACCTGGAATTTGGATGATTTTTACGCAGTGGGACCAGGAGCCTGTGCTCAGTGCAGAGGATGGTTCTCCCTTGTCCGATTCGTCCATCTGCGGACTTGCGATGGCAATTGAACCAGCCGGTACGCAGCCTGCTCGCATTCGAATGTCGATTGATCGCTCTGCTTGTTCATGGAACGATCAGACCAAAGGACCGCATGCGCGTGCAGACCATGCGTTGCGAGATCTTTCACAGGCACTCGACTCAATTGCAAACGGTGAATTAGCCCGCTGGTCGCTTTCGAGCGGGTGGGGAGCATCGCTCCACGTAGAATCATTGAACTCGCTTTCCAGTCGGGAGGCAGCATGAGTTCACTTGCAAGAAACGGGTGTGTGTCTGCGCACAATTTTGCTGCGATGAACGTTGTTGTTACAGGCATCGGAGCCGTGACTCCTCTCGGTCACTCCTTCGAAGACATTTCAGCGTCGCTGCTTTCCGGAAAAACCGCCATTCGGGAAGTCACCCCTGATCGCTACGGTCGATCGGGACGACATTTTATGGCAAAGATCGACGAGATTCCTTGCCCTCCGGAGACGCTTGCCGACGAGTTCAATCAAATGGATCGTCTGGAGCAGGCATGTCTGTCGTCGGCGGCGCAATCGCTTGTCAACGCAGGTCTTTGGAATAACCGCTCAAACATGCGCATCGGAATCGTGGCAGGAATTGGGGGAGAGCATCTGAAACAGTGGGAGATCGATTTTCATGATGGTGGAACGCAGGTGTTTCACCTGACTCGAACCGGGCAATCAGTGGTGTATCGAATCCGTGATTCCATGCAACTCTGCGGCCCTGCGGTATGCGTAGCAGCAGCCTGTGCCTCAAGCGGCTATGCCATGGCGATCGCTCGCGACTGGGTTCGGATGGGCTGGGTCGATGTCTGTCTCACCGGTGGCGGTGACATTATTACGCCGGTATCGCTTGCAGGTTTCCATAACCTGCGGGCCTTGTCGAGAAGAGACGATGACCCGGCGCTCGTCTCGCGTCCATTTGATCGCGACCGAGATGGATTTGTCATCGGCGAAGGCAGTGCGTTTATGGTTCTTGAATCGGAGCGATCTGCCCGTCAGCGAAACGCAACAATTTTCGGTGAGATGGCAGGAGTTGGGATGTCGAGCGATGCTTCGCACATGGTCATTCCAAGTTTAGAGCCGACCTATGCTGCTCGCGCGATTCTTTCGGCCATGGACGATGCTGGTGTGACACCAGCCGACATCGACTATATCAATGCCCACGCAGCCGGAACTCTCGTAGGGGATCGAGCTGAAGCGGCAGCGATTCGAATTGCGATGAATACCGAGGTTGGACGAATCCCGGTGAGTTCGACCAAAAGCATGTCGGGGCACCTGCTCAGTGGAGCTGCTGTTTTCGAAGCGATCGCGTGTTTGACTGCAATTGCACATCAGACTGTGCCACCAACGCTCAACCTGGATCATCCAGATCCGCAGTGCGATGTGCTCCACGTACCGCATCAGTCGCGACCACAGCGTGTACGAGCGGCGGCATCAAACTCGTTTGGATTTGGCGGCGCGAATCTTTGCGTTATCTTTCGTGAAGTTGCCAAGGCTGCATGATGGCCGATGGTCCAAAAAATGAAACTCGGACTTATTAACTCGGCGTGGGTGCAGACAAACAAACCACTCGAATTCGGACTTCGCGAAACAAAACGTATTGGATTCGATACGGTCGATCTATTTATTGATCCGCTTGACACTGATCGATCGACGCGAGCAGGGATATTGCGCGAGTGTCAGCAACTCGACCTTCCGATTGTGTCGTTGTGCTGCGTTGCTGTTGGACTCTCAGACTTTAATCCGTCCGTCCGTCGATTTCATATCGATCGAGTTCAGAAATATCTCGAGATGGCGGCTGAGTATCATGCTCGCAATGTGCTGTTGGTGATCGGAGAATATATCTGGAATCAAGAAGTGATTTCGGCATCTGAACAGTGGAGGCTTGCCGTGGAGGCCACTGCCGAACTCGGGCGCGTGGCCACTGGCCACGGGGTGGAAATCGCGATTGAGCTCGAGCCATTTCCGATGTCACTGATCAACGACATCGACTCCATGGTGCGTTTTCTCGACGACGTCGGTCAATCGAGTGTAAAAGCAAACATCGATATTTCTCACCTTCATCTGGCAGGAGTGCTTCCGGAGCAAATTCGAAAACTTCATGGACGAGCGGCGCACGTCCATATTTCGGATTGCGACGGTATACGGCACGGAGATTTGCCTCCTGGACGAGGAGTTGTTCCGTTTGCACCCTACCTTGCGGAAATTAAAAATCTCGACATGGATGGTGTCATCTCGATTGAGTTGGAGTATTCTCCCGATCCAGAGCAGATCGTTCTGTGGGTGGAGGAAGCCTATACATCGACCGATCGCCTTCTGAAAAACGCCGCTCTTCGCGGGTAGAATCTTTGAGAGCCAGCGAGCCATTTCCGCATGTCACCGATAGAACTCGATTACCGCCCTCACCTACCGCAGAATCTACAGGTCCCGATTGGATGTATTGGTTCTGGATTTGTCGTGAGCGACTGTCATCTTCCGGCGTACGCATCGGTTGGCTTTCAGGTGGCTGCGATTGCTTCGCGAACGCCTGGCCGCGCGGCGAGTGTTGCTGAAAAATTTGGTATCGCCCGGGCGCATCATGGTTATGAGAGCCTGCTTGCGGATACGAACCTGCGTGTGTGTGACATCGCCGTTCCCCCGGCAATTCAGCCAGAAATTATTTTTGACATTCTTCGCACAGCACCACACATTCAAGGAATTCTTGCGCAAAAGCCGCTGGCGTCATCACTGTCTGAGGCAACGGTGATCGTTGATGCATGCCAAAAGGCTGGCGTCTGTCTGGTTGTCAATCAGAATATGCGATACGACCAGTCGGTGAGATCGGCACAATCGCTTCTCAAGGCGGGAGTGCTCGGAGAGATTGTGCTTGCGACGATCGACATGCGGGCTATTCCGCACTGGATGCCTTGGCACGAGCATCTCGGATGGTTGACGCTACGAATCATGTCCATTCACCATCTCGATACATTTCGTTTTTGGCTGGGTGAACCAGAACGAGTGTTTGCAAGCGTGCGTCCAGATCCTCGGACTGAAAAAGAGTTTCCGCATGTCGATGGAATATGCCTCTATATTTTGGAATACCAATCGGGGGCCAGAGCATCGTCGTGGGATGATGTATGGGCAGGTCCGGCCCGCGAAGGAGCGGCGTCAGACCTAGGGATTTCATGGCGAATAGAGGGCACGAAGGGGATGGCTCGTGGAAAAATTGGATGGCCGGAATTTCCGCGACACGCTCCGAGCACTCTTGAGTGGACGAGCATTACAACAGGAAATTCTTGGCACGCACCTCGCTGGAGTGAGGCATGGTTTCCAGATGCGTTTGCCGGACCGATGGCAGAGCTGCTCACTGCGTTGGAGTCGGGATGCGAACCCGATCTTTCAGGCAGAAGAAACCTGGGGACGATGGCGCTGGTTGATGCCTGCTATCGTTCTGCCCATGAACATCGTGCCGTCGAGCCATTCGCGACGGTCTGACCATGCGCCGATGCGCATGCGATAGAGATAACTTTCAAAAAGACGCAGCACAACGAAAGACATTCTGATACCGAAGGAGTAAAAACTATGGCTACAATAATTCCCGCACACAGTGCACAGTTAGCCGACATGCTCGAACATCTTGTAGCCACGTGGCATGAAAGTGATCCCTCGCACACCGAGCAGGGTTTGCGAGGCAGGGTCTGTGATCTTCACCGATTCAATTTTCTCTTGTGGCACGAAGAGGATATTGCCCGATCGCCGGATGTAAACGACACAAAGATTGCCCAAGTGAAGCGAGCCATCGACAAATACAATCAAGCAAGAAACGACTCGATTGAAAAAGTTGATGAGTGGCTTATTGAAGAACTCGCGCGAAACAATGTTGTTGCAGCACAAAATGCGCCCGCTGCCACGGAAACTCCGGGAGCAGCCATTGACAGGCTCTCAATTCTTGAGCTCCGACGATTTCACATGAACGAACAGTTTCACCGGACTGACGCCACGCCCGAGCATCGAGAAAAAGTTGCTAAAAAAATGCTGGTTCTCGATATGCAGCGAGGCAACCTCACGCAGTCTCTCGGTTGCCTGCTCGAAGAAATTTTTTCAGGGATTCGTCCACTGCGAACTTTTCGGCAGATGAAAATGTACAACGATCCGACAATGAATCCCTACCTTTATACATCACAAGCCATTGGAAATAAAACCGAAGGCTCGTGATTCCCAGCAATCAGCCTCCTGGTAAGGGAGTCTGAATTCTTCTCAAAGAGCTCTTCGCCTTTTGTGCGATTGCGTTTCAAAATGAGTTGCATACTCCATGCGCGCTCAAAACAAAAACGAATATTCTCGGTGAAAAAAAGAGTGTTCAAATCACTTCTTTACATGAATGCGATGCTTGCCTTCGAGTACAAAAAAAGCGAAGAGTTCAAACAAGTAGAGAATTGTAACGCACGTTGCGGCGCTTTCATTCAGGGCAAAAGGCTGAGTCGCGGCCCACAGAGCGTTTCGAGATAGATCGATTCATAGGTTATAAACGCCCGATCGGATGCCTGTTGGGCGGCCATTGTTGCGGCACCATACCGCACCGCACGAGTGATCTGTTCGTCAATGTCACCGCCGATAGTGCGAGCAAGTTCGAGCGTCTGCTTTACCTGAGGATCGTCAAGCAAGAGAGCTTCGGCATCCGGCCTTACTTTCAAAGCATCGATAGGCTCGGTCTTTTCAAAGATCACTTTCCACGTTCCGTCTTCGCGCTTTGTATGAAAACGCACAACGACATTGCCACGCGTAGGACTACCCGTCAGGTCAAGAATCGTTGATCGAAATCCAAAAGAGTTTTCCGACTCTGCAATGCGAGTTGCCTTCTCAAGACTTGCTGCGGAAGGGCTTGTGACAGGAGCAGCGGGCTGTGGACGGCCAGCATTGTCAGGGAGGAGTTCTCCGAAAAGATCGCCGAGTTGCGTTTCGATCTGTCCTTTGATCATGTCGCCGAAAATCGAAGCCACATCGAGTGGTTCAACATTTCCCGATCGTACAAGCGCTTGCGAGGTTCCTTGAAAGTTGAGCGGTTTTCCAAAAGCGTATTCCACCAGCGCAATTCTGGCGATCCATTCATCGGCGGTTTGAGTCTGGGCGGGAATTCGTTTGATGAAAGCAAGCGGCCAGTCGATCGGCTCTACATTACGAGCCTTGAGGAGTGTGAGAAGCTCTGTTGTGGTGCAGTTCTGGGCATCGGGAATATTTTCAGACCACGCCCACAAAAGCATCTGGCGATCGGCCGGCGAGGCTGGTTCGGTGCGTCGAATGACGTCGGCATTCAGCGTAACCCAAAGAAAATCGGGACTGAATGAATCGATGTCTTCGAGTTGTTTTTCTGCGTGCGTTATTTCGCTGCGCAGGAAAGCGAAGAGTATGGCGTCTGCCGGATCGGGTGGGTCAGGCATGTCGGAGACATGCTTTCGCAAACGATCAAGAACTTGGTCGAGACTTGTGTGATGTTCTTTGCGAGTGAGAGCAAGCGAGGATTCGAAAAGTCGTTTGTCGACACTCTTGAGAGCCTCTGCTGGAACAAGAATGGTAAGCGAGCGATTCGTTTCGCTCTCCAGAATGCCTCGCAAACGCACGTTCGATTTGAGTTCGATCAGATCACCGGCAGATCGAGTGGTCTGTCGAACGCGGGGCTGACGGGGCTTCGGTTGCTGCGAGTGGGCGAGCGTGGGCATCAACGCAATCACGACAAGACAGAGGCTTCGTGCGGCGTTGTTCGTGAGCGTATGCATGAAGAGACCAAGAAAAAGGTGTGCTCTGAAATTCAAGAGTGATGATACCTGCGCAGGAGTTTCAAAAGAGAACAGAGTGAGACGCTGGTGATTCCAACGGTGCCTCTGTGGTCACCATGAGTTTCAGAAATGTACGGCAGAAATAGCGATCCTAAAAAACATGGACTTGTTCTTTGGAAGCTTTCCTTGGAATGGAATAAACATCGAGCACATTCTCCAGAACTCAAGACAAAGTGTTGCACGAGGCATCGCATGAAGCGACAAGAAAAAATGGCTCTCAAATAAAAAAGTTTTGAAACGGGGCCATGCGAATGAAATGCAGAAGTTATTTTCAACAAGAGGGTGCTTAATTTCTCGAATGGTGGTCTTTGAGCCAGACTCAAAAAGCAGTGTCCAACACTGTAAACACCTTCTGATACAACAGTTTTCGGTGATTCATTTGCCCGCTGACCCCATTCCCGCGTACCTTTCTCCTCCGGTCAATTTTTTCTGGAGGGAGCCATGCATCACTTTCAGTGGAACGCAGTTATTCAGGGCCTTGTGCTGGTTCGAGTTGGACAAGAACTCGGTACTGATTCGCGACTTGCAAAGGCACTTCACGACCTTATCGAGGCGGTGCTGGTTTTGTGGTAAGAGCTTTAGTTGCTGGGTTGACGAACGCCCCGTATGCTCGTGCGGCCATGTATGCCTAAAAAATATGTATACACGGGCCCCCGTAGCTCAGTTGGATAGAGCGCGGCTTTCCTAAAGCCGAGGTCGCAAGTTCGATCCTTGCCGGGGGTATTGATTTTCCGCGTTTTCTGGGACGTCTATCGCTTTTTCGCGGGCTTCATGAAGCGTTGACGGCTCCTGAACACTGCTGAGTGTGCCGGGTAATGTGCCGGGTAAGTGGTCTGAGTTCTGGTGGCCGCTGCCCAGTCTTCCGGTCGCACCCCGTGATAGTGCTCACGGCGGATTTTTTCCGAGTTGCCGATCCAGGAGTTGATCGCCTTGTCGTTGATATCCGGATTGCGATCCAGATCGTCCGATCGGCTGCCACGAAGGTTCACGAAAATCTTCGGCCAAATCGAGGTCAGTACAACGCCGTTCGAGTGAACCACGGTGAGTTGAAAGGATCGGAGACCATGAAAACAAATTGGATCGGCAGGCCACGATTTCCGTTCGCCGTGATTGCCTTGTTTGCGACGCTCACGTTCGGCCCGCTCGCGTTTGCCGCTGAGCCGGAGCCAAAGAAAGCCGATTGGAAAATCGGTGACGACACTCGCGAGGCGATCATCTTTGCGCCAGTAACCGCGACGAAGGAACCGACACCGCTTGTGTTCTGCTTCCACGGACATGGCGGGACGATGGCTCATGCCGCTCGTGCGTATGGGTTTCATCGAGCGTGGCCGGAGGCAATCGTCGTCTACCCGCAGGGGCTGAAGACGCCGAGCAAACTCGTCGATCCCGACGGGAAGATGTCTGGCTGGCAGGTGCGCGTTGGAGACCAAAACGACCGCGACTTGAAGTTCGTCGATGCGATCTTGGCCACTGTGAAGCAGGACTACAAAGTCGATGAGAAGCGAATCTTCTCGACCGGCCACTCGAACGGCGGGCAGTTCACCTACTTGATGTGGGCCGCTCGCGGGGACGTGTTCGCAGCCGTCGCGCCGTCCGCCGCGATCCCGACGATCGACTTCAAGGATGCAAAGCCGAAGCCGGTCCTGCACGTCGCCGGAGAGACGGACGAACTCGTGAAGTTCAACTGGCAGAAGCTAACGATCGAACGCGCGAAGAAGCTGAACGGAGTCGATGCCGATGGCAAGCTGGCCGGGAAGTTCTGCACCGAGTACACATCGAAGTCCGGCCCGCCGGTGGTTACGCTGATCCACCCCGGCGGGCACAGGGGGCTGCCAGACGGCACTGCTAACCGCATCGCTGAGTTCTTTCAGGCGAACCCGAAGAAGTGACGATGCGACGAGCCGCGTCCATTCAATTTGTTCCCAATCCCTACCTCGAAAGGAAGCAGACTTCATCATGCCCCACAACATCTCCCGTCGTCGATTTGTTCAATCGGCTGCTGCGGTCGGCATTGGCCTGCCCACGATCTCGCCATCGGGAATCTTGGCAGGCCCATCGCCCAACGAGCGATTGTCGTTTGCGTGCATTGGGATGGGGGGCCAGATGAGG
>Ga0114969_10004464_pt1 | contig 11054 bp, 7 predicted proteins | sample M_130807_MF_Meta_FD_87316 | JGI IMG/M metagenome (GOLD analysis project Ga0114969, IMG submission 87316) | Freshwater microbial communities from Lake Montjoie, Canada to study carbon cycling - M_130807_MF_MetaG | ecosystem: Environmental > Aquatic > Freshwater > Lake | place: Lake Montjoie...
CGCGCGCACCACGCAGCGCAACGTGCCCAGTCTCGCGTTGGGACTCGCGCTTTCACGTTTGCTCAGTGAAGCGGGCGACGACGACAGCGCGGCGAATGCGCTCGGTTTTGTAAGTTTGCTGACAACGATCCCGACGGACGAGTGGGCGCTAGCGCGTGAGGCCGCCCTGCAACTGGAACATCTCGGGCGACCGGTGCGCGCGGTGGAGTTATGGCGCAGCGTACTTGCGACGGAAAGTCTCCCTCGGGAACTCCGAGTGGCGTGGCTGCCGGAGGCACGGCGCTCGGCCCATGCCGCCCTCGATTTGGCGCAGGCGATCGCTTGGGAACGGGCCCTAACCGATTTGGCCGGGCCCTCAACGGATAAAAAATAAGTCCGCACCGGGAACCCCTCCCCGGGCGGTGGTCACGCGGCGCAACCGCCGGGATCAGACGGCGTCCACGATGCGATCAGCGAGGCCGTAGGCTATGGCCTCTTGGGAATTCAGGTAGAAATCACGATCAGTGTCCTGATTGATCCGCTCCAGCGGCTGGCCCGAGGCGGTCGCGAGAATTTGATTCAGCTCGGCGCGGAGCTTTTCCATTTCCTTCGCTTGAATGTTGATGTCCGTGGCGGGACCGATGAAGCGGCCGGAGATGAGCGGTTGGTGGATGAGGACGCGGGAATGCGGGTAGAGTAGGCGGCGACCTTTCTTCGCACCGGACAACAAAATCGAGCCCATCGATGCGGCCATACCGGTGACGATCACAGTGATCGGCGACGTCACAAGTTGCATCGTATCATAGACGGCCATACCGGCGGTCACGGAGCCACCGGGTGAATTAAGATAGAAAAAGATCTCCTTACCCGGAGCGACCGCTTCGAGGTAAAGCAGCTTCTCGGTCAGGTCCTTCGCGCTTTCGTCGGTGACCGCGCCCCAGAGAAAAATTTTCCGCTGCTCGAGGAATTTCTTCTGAATCAGCATTGCGACCGGCGCGGCGTTCTTCTTGGCCTGTTTGTTCTCCTGTTCGTCCTCATCATCATCGTCGTCGTCGGAGCGGACGGGCGTCGGGTTGGTGTAGGTGGGCGTCAGGTTGTCGTAATGCATAATGGGAGAAAACGGTGTAAGGAGGGCGCGGTTTGGCGAGTCGATTGTGTTTTTTTCAGCGGCGCTGGCGGCGCGTGGCGGTATCGTCAGTTATGCGCTTGATCGTTTTGGGCGGCCCCTTCCTTAAATGAGACCGGCGACTCATCGCGAAGAAACGAGTTCATGGCGATGGTGCGTTGGGCCGGAGCGAGCGGAATCTGCTGGTAAATAAAATCGTCGTCGAAGCCGATGGCGGCAGCGTCACCGCGCGTGTTGCGATAACCAAGTGCCCGTTGTCCGCAACGCGTGGGCGACGGGATTTTAGTTTCTACCGGCGCGCGGGGCGGGCTAGCTTGCGGCATGCTCATCAACGCCACGACGCTCCGCGAAAATCTCTCCCGCTCCGGCTGGGTCGTGTTTGATTGTCGCCATGACTTGGCCGACTACCGACGGGGGGCGCGGCTCTATCGCGAGGGGCATCTGCCGGGCGCGTATTTCGCCCCGGTTGAGACGGCACTTTCGGGAGCGAGAACCGGAGCAAACGGCCGCCACCCGCTGCCTGATGCGGCTACTTTCGCCGCGTTTCTCAACGCGCATGGCGTCACGGCGGAAACGCAGATTGTGGCCTATGACGATGTCGGCGGACAATTCGCGGCGCGCTTGTGGTGGTTGGCGCGTTGGCTCGGTTTGACGCGCGTGGCGGTGCTCGACGGGGGGTTGCCCAAGTGGATGGCGGAAGGAAATCCCCTTGCGATTGAAATACCGACACCGCGCCCAACGGGGGGCGTGATCGCGCGACCGGACGCGACCATGGTGAGGAGCGCGGCGGATGTGCTCGCGGGGACGGAGAATGCGAGTTGTTGCATCGTGGATGCCCGGGCTCCCGAGCGTTTTCGCGGCGAGGTGGAGCCGATCGACCCCGTCGCCGGGCACATTCCGACGGCGCTCAATCGATTTTTTAAGTCGAATTTGCACGCAGATCTGACGATGCGGCCGCCCGCGGAGCTACGCCGAGAATTCGAGGCGTTGCTGGGTGCGTGGCGTCCCGACCACGTGGTCCATCAGTGCGGTTCGGGTGTGACCGCATGCGTGAATGTGCTCGCGATGGAGCACGCCGGCCTCGGTGGTTCGGCGCTGTATGTGGGGTCGTGGAGCGAGTGGATCGCTGATCCCGCGCGGCCGATTGCGCGCGGGTAAGCCCTGCGTCGTCCGCCGATGGGTGGCGCGACGGCCAGCGACGGCCCTGTACGCGGCCGCATGGTCACGGCTTATGCCAACGCCTCGTGATATTTGGACGATCGTCGAAACCCCACTCGCTCGCGCTCGCAGCGACCAGCAGGCAAAAACTCAAAACGATGTTGGTATGAGGACGTTGATCGGTTGTTTCGTGGTCCCCGCATGGATTGCGAGTGACGGACAATGAGGGGTGAACTGGCGCAAAAAAGCCGGCGGAGCGTTCGCTCGCGCCGGCGGCAGAGGATTTTGCGGTGGCGTCTTACGCGCCGAGGCTCGCGCGGAGATCGGTGAGTTGATTGGCACTGCCGAGGAGGACGTTGCGGCTCGCGATGAACTTCGCGTATTCCTCGATGAAGATCTTGCCCGGCGGGCGGAAATCGAAATCGCCTGGCTTGTCGCGGAAGAACTCGCGGTGGACGCGGGTCCAGACGAGCCGGCCGTCGGTGTCGATGTTGACCTTGGTTACGCCGCGGGTGGCGGCGGGGAGGTATTCGTTGACGTCGACGCCCATGGAGCCGGCGATCTTGCCGCCGGCGGCGTTGATGCGGGCGACTTCATCTTGCGGAACCGACGAGGACCCGTGCATGACCAGCGGGAAGCCGGGGAGGCGGGCCTTGATTTTCTCGAGAACGTCAAAATGGAGGGACTGTTTGCCTTTGAATTTGAAGGCGCCGTGGCTGGTGCCGATGGCGCAGGCCAGGGAGTCGCAGCCGGTCTGCTTGACGAAGTCTTCGGCCTCGAAGGGATCGGTGAGGCACGCGTTGCCTTCTTCGACATTGATATCTTCTTCGACGCCGCCGAGCATGCCGAGTTCGGCCTCGACGGAAATACCCTTGGCGTGCGCGCGGTCGACGACGCGCTTGGTGATCGCGACGTTCTGGGCGAACGGGTCGTGCGACGCGTCGATCATGACGGAGCTGAAGAAACCGGAATCGATGCACTCGTAGCAGGTCTGCTCGTCGCCGTGGTCGAGGTGGACGGCGTAGATCGCCTCAGGGAAGATGACGCCGGCGGCGCGAATGATGGCCTCGAGCATGCGCTTATCGGTGTAGCTGCGCGCGCCCTTGGAGATTTGGATGATGAACGGCGCTTGCGACTGGATAGCGCCCTTGAAGAGGCCCATCGCCTGCTCGGCGTTATTGATGTTGTAGGCGCCGATGGCGTATTTGCCGTAGGCGTGTTTGAAAAGCTGCGCAGTGGTTACGATCATGGGAATAGAGTGAAAAGAGAATGGTAGCTTTCGTGCGCGTCAATTGGCGGGCAAGGGTTTTTTCTAGTCGAGTAGGGACTTGGCCGAAAATAAATCCCTGATTTGGGATAAACTGCGCGGCGGTTCCGGCGAAGCGACGATCGCGGAAGCCCGAGCGTCCAGTCGAGATGGCGGACCGATTCAACTTCCCGGGCGCTTTTCTTTGGTCGGAGGTGGGGTTCCGCCGCTCTTGGCGGTGTTCGCGTTGGCGGCGGCGTTCTGGGCGCCGAGGGTTTCGGCGACAATCTTAGCGAGTTGCTGCTGGTTTTGCTGTTGTTGCTGGAGTTGCTGGAGTGCGGCCACCTGCGGGGCGGCGAGCACCGCTTGGGACTGGTTGAGGGCGGTTGCCGTGATCGGGGCCGTGGCATTGCCCCCGCCCCGCGCTGCGTCGCCACCGAACAGAGTGAGCATGCCGGTACCCGCTCCACCGGGGAGGCCGCCGCCAGCGAGCGCCCCGCCGATCACCGCGCCGAGAGCACCGAGATCCGGCATGCGCCCAGCCCCGCTGCCGGGCGTGGTAGCGTCGATGCTGAGGCGGACGACAGCGCGATCGACTACCGGTTGCGTGGCAGCGCCCGTAGTGTCGGCGGGACGGCGTTGGGGGGGCGCCGGGGTGTTGGCGGCGAGGATTTGGACGAGCTGATCGGCCTGGATCGAAGTGAGCGGTGTATCGGTGGAGCTGAGACGCTGCTGGAGCTGGTTCACGATATTACGCTGGGGGATCGTCTTTTCGTAGGTCTCCAGCTGATTGAAGCCGCTCTCGCCGATCACGGATTTGATGCTACTCGTGATGTCGTTGCGGGCGACCTCCATGAGCTTTTGGACGGCGTTGCGATCCGTGCGGGGGTCGATCCCTTGGTCGCGAGCTGCGGACATGACGTCCTGCATGGTCGTCTGGCGATCGGCCAAGATAGTCTTGAGTTTTTCGGCCTGTTCCGGAGCGAGATTAAGGCTCTTAAAAAGTGCGGCGTAGCGGGCTTGGACGGCGTCTTTCTGCTGGCTGCTCATGATCGCCTGGACCTCGGGTCTCGCCATGAGCTCGCGGAAGGCTTCGGCCTGTTGCAGGGGAGTGTTGGCGACTGGGCCACCGCGGGCCCCGCTCTTGCTGATGGGATCGCGGCGTTCTCGGCCGCCCTCGCCCGCGGTGACCGTGCCCTCATCGCCGCTGGGATGTTGGGCAGCCAGTTGGTCGCGCAGTTGTTTGTTGAGGCGCTCGAGGTCCCACGCGCGTTTTTGCAGGTCAGCGCGTTCGTCTGGGTTCATGGCCGCGGTACGCAACGCTACAAGTTCGCCGTATTGCTGCCAGGCGAGTATGGAACCGCCGATGGTGGTGAGGGCGAGAAACGCGATCAGGTAGGTTTGGGGGGACTTCATAGGAGGTTTGCAGCGGACTCTTAGGCTAACGTTTCTGAAAAGACAGGGCGACCGCCTACCGGCAAGCGGCAGCCCGAAAAAGTCCGTAGGGCGAGCGGCTACCGTGGCGGGAATTCGAAGTCCGCCTTCGCGCCAGTTGGTGAGAGCACGAGGTAGGCTCCGAAGGGCAGGCCGCGTTTCGACATGAAGCCCTGAATGAGCTCGGTGCGGCCGGTTTCGAAGAGACGCAGGGCCTCGTCGGCGGGGATTTCCTTCGCGCAGAGGTGCTTCTTCAACGTGAAGAGGATGCGGTTATTTTGGTCGGGCTTGCGGACGTAAAAGGCTTCGGGCGTCTCCACGATTTCCGCGTCCTTGTGCATCTTGCTTTTACCGAGCACGACCGCCTGCGAGAGGTCGGGAGGGGCTTTGGTTTTCCGGGCGACCGGCTTGCCGTCCTTATCGAGTTTCGCGGCGCGGGGCGGGAATTCCCAGGAAAACTTCGGGCCTTCGCGCTTGAGCATCGCGCTGAACGGACGGCCTTTTTTCGAGATGAAATTCTCGATAACCGACGTCTTGCCAACGGAGACGAGTTGAATGGCCATCTCGCGAGTGATCGCTTTTTGACACATGAGGCGGCCGATGCGGAAGGTCTGCTTCCAGCCCTCGCCGTCGCGCTCGCGTAAAATGTGACTGGAGCCGACCTCGCACAGACCGGAGCCGGTTTTTTCGTCGGTCCAGTAAGGCTCGACGGTGGCGAGATCGACTTTGTCGCCGAAATCGTACTCGGCGCGCCATTTTCCTTTTTCGGGATCTTTGGCGAGTTTGAGCAGCGCGGAGAAACGCGCGCGCGTCTTCGCGGAAATGAAACCGTCGAGCGGGCCGACCTTGCCGGCGGAAACGAGTTCAGCGACTTCGGACTCGTCCATTTTGCGGCCGCCAATGACCTTGTAGATCATGAACTCGCCGTCCTGCGACTTGTAGCCGCGGAGGGTTTCGCGGAGTGGCTTGCCGTCGGTGGGCGAGATGATTTCGGTGACGCGTGCGATGGAGTCGTCCTCCTCGAAGCCCTTCACTCGTTCGATGATCCCCTTCGTTTGCTCGATGACCTCCTCCATGAATTGCGCGCGGGAGAATTTATTGTGCTCCATCTGGCGGAGCTTGAATTCCCATTCACCGGTCATCGCGGGCTGGGTGAGGGCGTCGGCTTTTACCGCACCGAGAAACTGAATCAACTGCTCGGCTTTCGCGGTGGGGATGAGTTCGCGCAGCGGGCGGTCGACATACTTCTGGTTGATGAGACCGTCGATCGTGTCGGCGCGGGTGGCAGGAGTACCGAGACCGCGCTCCTTCATGGCCTCGGCGAGTTCTTCATCGTCGACGAGTTTGCCGGCGCCTTCCATCGCGGAGAGGAGAGTGGCCTCCGTGTAGCGTGGTGGCGGCTTGGTGGTTTCGGCGTGAAGAATGGGGTCGACCGTTTTCGCCTTGGCGGGGGAGCCGTCCTCGGGGGTGAGAGCGGGGAGTGCCTTCGAGTCAGGCGAATCGTCGTCGACGGTGTTCTTGCCGTAAACGGCGAGCCAACCGGGGGAGGTGAGGACCTTGCCCTCAGTTTTGAATTCGTGCTGGGGTGCGACGGTGCTGATGCGCGTGGTGATATCGAATTCCGCCGAAGGGAAGAACGCGGCGACGAAGCGGCGGGCGATCATATCGAAGACCTTGGCCTCCATGTCATCGAGGTTCTTGGCCTCGTGCGCGGTGGGGATGATGGCGAAGTGATCGGAGATTTGCGCGTTGTTAAAGATGCGCTTGTTGGGGCGGAGCCAACCGGCTGCGAGCACTTGGCGGGCGTGGGTGCCCAAGGAGCCGGTGAGATTGTTGAGGGTCTCGCGACAGGTGGGAATGTAATCCTCCGGCAACGCGCGCGAGTCGGTGCGGGGGTAGGTGATCATCTTATGGCGCTCGTAGAGGGCCTGCGCGATCTGCAGGGTGCGGCGCGCGGGGAGACCGTAGCGGTTGTTCGCCTCGCGTTGGAGCGTGGTGAGATCGTAGAGGCGCGGTGCGGTCTGGGTACTGCCTTTTTTCTCCTCGGTGACGGTGACGGCAGGCGCGCCCGCCCGCTGGCTGTTTACGCACGCGGCGAGGACGGCTTCGCCGAGGGCTTTTTCCCAGATGCGGTCGATGCGATCATGATCGTCGCCTTCGGTTTTCTTGAAATGAGCGCGTTGGTAAACGCCTTCGTAGCTACCCTTCGCCACTTCGAATGTCGCGGTCACGCGCCAGTAGTCGCGGGGCTTGAAATTTCGGATTTCCAACTCGCGGACGTAGAGGATGGCGAGGGTGGGGGTCTGGACACGGCCGACGGAAGCGACGTTGCCGGCGCGGGAGCCGAACATCCGCTTGGTGAGCGCGCGGGTGCCGTTGATTCCGATGAGCCAGTCGCTCTCGCTGCGGCAACGTGCGGCGTCGGCGAGGCCGGCCATTTGCTCGCCATCGCGAAGCTTTTTAAAGGCTTCTTGAATACCGCCGGTGGTCATCGTCTGCATCCACGCGCGTTTCACGGGGAGCTTCGATTTCGTGAGTTGATAGAGGTAGGCGAAGATCAGCTCGCCCTCGCGTCCGGCGTCGCAGGCATTGATGACGGTGCCGATGTCTTTACGGGCGAGGAGTTTTTTCAGCGCGTTGAAGCGATCTTTGGAGTCCTCGATGGGCTTGAGGCCAAATTTATCGGGAATGATGGGGAGGGTCTCCAGCCGCCAGAAGCCGTATTTCTTCTTGTCGATATCCTCCGGCATTTCGAGTTCCACGAGGTGGCCAAGTGCGTAAGAGACGACAAACTCGTCGTTTTCGTAATGGTCGCCTGTCTTGGGAATTTTCCCGAGGGAGCGCGCGAGGTCGGCCGCAACGGACGGTTTCTCGGCGATGATAAGTGACTTCATGTGGTGCGAGCCGTTACGGGGCGCGCGCAGCGATTTCAAGGTTTAGTTTTTGAGAGCGGCAGTGCAGGAGGCTCTTTTTCACTCTCAGGGCGCAGCGAAACGGGAGGCGACGGATTGTGTGGCGGAACTGCGGAAGGACGGCGCTCATCCGTGGCTTTTCCCCGCTGACGAGAAATCCGGCGAACGTGATTGCGGCAGTTGCCGCGCGCGGGCCGGCCCACAAAAAAGCCACGAGTGCACACCGACGTGCACTCGTGGCTGGGCCTTTGACGAACGGATTACGCTGCCGCCTTGGGCGTCTCCGCCAGCGCGGCGTCGAGTGACGCGAGCATCGCGGCGATGGTCTCGTCGGTTTCGTCGCCCATGTTGGAGATTCGGAACGTCTTGCCTTTGAGCTTCCCGTAACCGCCATCGATCACGAGGTGGTGCTTCGATTTCAGAATCTTGTTTAAGACGGCGAGATCAATGTTCTGCGTATTGGCGAAGCAGTTCAAGGTGACGGAGCCGTGGCCCTCCTTCGGGAAGAGTTTGAAACCTTTGCTGAAGACGAAGTCGCGCACGGCTTTGTTCAGACGGGCGTGGCGGGCGTAGCGGGCGTGAAGGCCCTCGGCCGCGATGTCGTCGAGTTTCGAGCGCAGCGCGTAGAAGAGTGAGATGACGGGCGTGCTCGGGGTCATGCCGGCTTCGTGGTTTTTTTGGAATTCCACGAAATCGCAATAATAGCCGCGATCGGTCATCGTGGCGGCGCGGTCGAGGGCTTTCTTGGAAACCGAGAGCAACGCGAGGCCGGGCGGCAACGCGAGGGCCTTCTGGGAACCGGCGACGAGCACGTCGATGCCAAGTTCGTCCTTCTTGATCGGCATCGCGCTGAGCGAGCTGACGGTATCGACGATCGCGATCACGTCGGGGAATTGGCGGACGACCGCCATGATCGCGGGCAGGTCGCTCATGCAACCGCACGACGTCTCGTTATGAATCAGGGTGAGGGCGTCGTAAGCGCCGGTGGCGAGTTCGCGGCGGACAGCTTCGGGATCGACGGGCTGGCCCCATTCGAACTTGAGGGCGGTGGCTTGTTTGCCGCAGCGGATCGCGACGTCGTACCATTTGTCGGAGAACGCGCCGTTCATGCAGACGAGCACCTTCTTTTTGACGACGTTGCGGAGGGCACCTTCCATGACGCCCCACGCGCTGCTGGTGGCCAGGTAAACGGGGTCCTGAGTGTAGCAGAGCGCCTGAAGCTCGGGCTGCATGGAATTGTAGAGCGCGACGAACTCGGTGCTACGGTGCCCGATCATGGGCTGCGCCATGGCACGAAGCGTTTTGTCCGAGACGGCGATGGGGCCGGGAATGAAGAGTTTGTAGCTCATAGGTTTTGGCTGCGAAAAGAGACTAGGTTGGCTTTTGGCGCAGGATTAAAGTTCAAATTCATATCAGGGAGAATCGACAATTGTTGCGAAAACAGTTTACGCAACCCCGCGGGTCAATCTTAGGTTTTTGCGCGGCAAGAACCTCATGCACTGGCTGAAGAAAAAATTCAATGCACTCGAGCTCTACACGATCGATGTGATTTTGGGGCGGCGCGCAGACACGGGGGCGGCGATCTACGGGGCGTGCTTACAGACGCTGTCATGGGTGTTTAACGGCATCGTGCAGGCGCGTTGGTGGCTCTATCGACACCGGATATTTCACGATCAACCCCTGGGCTGCTTGGTGGTAGTCGTCGGCAATCTAACCGTCGGCGGCACCGGCAAGACGCCGGTCGTGGAGAAATTTGCCAAGGCGCTGCGCGACCGCGGACGCAAAGTCGCGATTTTGAGTCGCGGCTACAAAAGCAAGTCCGCGCCCCTCTGGCAGAAATGGTGGTGGGCGTTGACGCATGCCGAGGAGCCGCCGCCACGCATCGTGAGCGATGGGACGACCGTGCTCCTCAACAGCGAGGAAGCGGGTGACGAGCCGTACATGTTAGCGCGGAATCTCCCCGGAGTGATCGTGCTCGTGGACAAGAACCGGGTGAAGGCCGGCGCGTATGCGATTAAAAAATTTGGCTGTGACACCCTCGTGCTGGACGATGGGTTTCAATATCTGCCGCTCAAGGGGAGCCTCAATTTGTTGCTGGTGGACAAGACCAATCCCTTCGGGAACGGCAATCTGCTCCCGCGCGGCATCCTCCGCGAGCCGATCAAGCATCTGAAGCGCGCGAGCTACATTTTCCTGACCAAGTCCAACGGGCAGCGGGATGGGGAACTCGAGGCGCTCATCAAAGAACACAATCCCGACGTGGATTTGATCGAGTGCGCGCACCGGCCGCAGTATCTGCAGCGCTTCGGCGTCGCCCCGGATGCGCCGGGCGCGCGGGAGCCGCTGACCTTTTTGAAAGGGAAACGGGTGTTGGCGTTCAGCGGAATCGCGACGCCCGAGAGTTTTGAGAAATTTCTGCGGGACCTCGGGGCGTTGCTGATGGGACGCGAGCGTTACCTCGATCACTATCGTTATGAAGAGAGCGATCTGGCCGAGCTGTTTGACATGGCTCGCCGCGAGGGCGCGGAATGTCTGGTCACGACTGAGAAGGACGCCGTGCGGATCGCGGAGACGCGGTCTTGCGCGCTGCCATTGTATTACCTGCGCTTGGAGATCGACATCATCCGGGGCGCGGCGGACTTCGATGAAGCCGTCGGCCGGATTTGTTTTCCACAGAGCGGGGTGCGGAGCGCGGCGGTGAGGTGAGGCGGCGCGCGACGCTTCGGATCATTCCGCGCACTGTGGCGAGCGCCGACAACGAAGGTCAGGGCCTGAACCCGTTGGCCTGGCGCGTTGGCGCGCACGCATGAGTTTCGACGCTCATCGTGATAAAATCTAAGTTGGCTGGAGCGGGTTAACTTTCATTTTTTTGCTGGTTTTTAGAGTATTTTTTTGCTGGTTTTTAGGTCCCGATACTCCCTCCACCCAGCTGTTGAAACCCTGAATTTCATTCGTTGGTAAACCCAACATAAAGCATTAAATACTATTAATCAGTGTTTTATGGCCAATAATTTCAAGGTAAGTTTTATCGTTTTATGGCTTGGGGGCGTCTTGGTTTTGGGCTTCCTGCCGGTTGGTTGCGACTCGGCGACTGGGTCGGCGGCGAAACCGGCCACGGCCGAGCCCCGCTCCTTGGGTTTGCGCGTCCCAACCTCCAAGGAGCGTGCGCGTCTCGAGACGATAGCCCCGCCGAACCCGC